>Ga0307930_1001969_pt1 | contig 15929 bp, 10 predicted proteins | sample OrgLakmetageno46_FD_203161 | JGI IMG/M metagenome (GOLD analysis project Ga0307930, IMG submission 203161) | Saline water microbial communities from Organic Lake, Antarctica - #46 | ecosystem: Environmental > Aquatic > Non-marine Saline and Alkaline > Saline | place: Antarctica: Organic Lake...
TGGGGGCCGCAGCAAGGTTAAGCCGGCACTTTCAGGAGCAGATTCTACGGTAAACTGCCCTCCGCAACCACCACTTCTGCTACTAGCACTTCGATTGGCACTACTACCATTACTATTGGTATTTTGCTGTTTTCGCCGAGTGCTGTGCCTCGCCAGCTTGTCCGCTAGATTCGCTTCTGCCTGTGCAGCCTCTGCTTGCACCATGGCCTCACGCGCAGCCTTCGCCGCGATTACTCGCTGGGCTCCTCTAGTACTGGTGGAGGTGGCGGTAGAAGAAGAAGCGCTACTGTTGCTGCAGTGGCTGCTAGAAGGAGGAGCAATCTCATCTACGGACGAGAAAGAAGCACCTACACGAAGGAAGGTCATATCATCTACGGATGGCTTGTGCGACGATGCTGCTGCTGAGGCTTCGCTCTTCATTCGACCACCTCCTGCGACCGTGCCTCGCATTGGACCCGGTCCTCTGTGCTCGCTTCCTGCACTTCTCACGCTAGAAGTACCCACTTGCAACCCTGTTAGGTCCAACGATGGCTCTTGAGCAGCTGCATTAACTCCAGCTCCAAAAGCAAGCGACGCTCGGCTTGTATCGCGCAGAGGATGGCCCGTCGGTCTCGCCCCTCTCACAACAGCAGCAGCTGGCACGGCCTCAGAGGCCCCACTTCCGGCAAGTAAGGTGCCATTGACGGCGTTGCCAGCTAGGGTGAATCCACTCCCAAGGTCTGGAGTGTGCACTTGTGGCGTGCGTTGAGATGCATGGGTGGCTGGAGCGGTGGTATGAGAAGGGTCAACGGATCGTGCAACAGGCCGCGGCTTTCGAAAGAGGCCTGGGTATATGGGGGTAGCGCACGCCCCAACGGGACACACGAAACTGGCTCTCGTGGAACCTTGCTGAGTGGAGGCGCTCTCAACGGCCGCTGCCGCGCAGTCCACGTGCACCGTGTGCTCACATGGGTACTTGCGGGGTCGCAACCGCTTTTTGGTGCGACCAAGAGGCTCTGCTGCTGCTGCTGCTGCACCATCGAGTGAGGCGTGTGGCGATGGCAGTGATAGGATTTGCCCACAGTGCGCGCACGACGCTTGCTCTGGAGGCACCGTGGCAACGGCCAAGGTCTCAGCTAAGAATACCCCCAGAGGTGGGGGAGGGCCAGTAGGCAGGGTCATGCTGGGTGCTCGCGGCTGCCGGCCTTGGTCCAACATGAGCAACAAGTCATAGTCGTTAGGGCCCAGTTCGCGCGTTTGCAGCGCCACTAAAGCGGCTTCGCTCAGGCCTTGGCCGCCGTTGGCCCCCGCGAGAGGCGCAACCGGCCGCCACACCTGCTGGTTCCCTCCGACGCGCGGCGCCGGGGTCCAGGCTCCCCCTACCTCGTGGGTAACGACGAAGGGATGCTGCGCGTGGCGGCCTCGGCCGAAGCAGTCGCTGCAGAGCTCCACTCGAGGAGCACAGCGCACGCACACGTACTTGGCACCGCTGATGGGCTTTGCGTGACAACCACTACAGCGGCTGCTCTTGTGGACTTCGGAGCCTAAAGCGCCGTCAGCTTTCGTCTCACCTGTCGATTGCTGCCTTCGCCGCGCTGCCGCCCACGACCGTCGCAACCATGGCAGCGCATCGAGGCCCCAGGGCGCCCGGCAGAGGAGGCACTTGACGCCATAAGTCTCGGGACTGTGGCTAGACTTGGCTGCATGCTCGGCATACTCGAGGATGCACTGAAGGTGCAGGTTGTTTCCGCATGAGGGGCGGCAGAAGGTAATGGGTTTAGCAGCATTGTCGAGTGGGTCGAGGCAGATGGGGCAGTCGTCTCCCTCATTGATCGCTTGTTGCGTGGCGCCTGAGGGCCCTGTCCACTCTTCCTCGCCATCACCGTTGCTACCTTCAGAGGCTGCTGACGCCACTGCGTCGTTCTGGCAACCCTCACCGCCGTTGCTTCCCCGGCCCTCTCCACGCCGCAAATACCGGTGACGCTTACAGGCGCTGTCTTGCACGGCCGAGCGGAAGGCAAGCAAGGTGTCGAACTCACCATCTAGGAGGGACAGCTGAAATAATATAGGGTGGGTTGGCGGGCACTTGAGAGCTTTAAGCATTACCCACCTGTTGTGTAAGCAATGAGTACGCAGCAGCAGTCGTTAAGGAGCGCGCTAGCGGTCTCAACTGCAAACTAGGAGTAAGAGTAAGTGCATTACAACTCAGCAGTAAAATGTTTCATAATTACGTACAGTAAGTGCTCGCAAAGCTCGGGACTAGTTTCGGGCGCAGGATCAGTTCCGAGGCTATCTCGTGACACTGTCGACAATTGTTGAGCGGGCAAAGCAGAATGCGTTTGAAGGCCACCCCCACAACTACACGTCATTTTGACACCTAGCACCACTTTCCTAGCTTCGTTCGACCCTTCTTCTTTCACTACCCAAGTGGAAGGCGAAGGATTAGCGACTAGAAACATGGTTAGCCCTGGGCGGTCCTCCATAGGGTCTCCGACAACGCTCTGAATTTTATCGAGTAACGCAACGGTTGGCTTGAGCCGATAAGGGGCTGCCCGAAGTGCGGACATCGATCCAAGCGAAGAAAATGCTCGCCGACTAACAAAACGAGTGTTTTTGTGACTACCTAGCTATCTGTAGCAGTGCCCATTCCAATATCGGGCTCTATTAACTGCCGACTTTCGTACCATTGCTATGCTCAGATGCTCAGTGAATCAAATATCACAAGTTCAGGTGCCCGCGCGATGTGCGCTTCAGGGGCGCAATGGCGCAATGAGTTCGCTGCGGAACTGCGGAACACAGAACACAGAACACAGCAGGTCTGTGTTTGTAGCACCTTTTTTCGCGGCCTTGAGGTGCCCGTTAATGAGTGCTTCGTGTAGTGCCCGTGGTACGTGTCCCTTCTTGTGCCCGTGGTCCGCTTTTTATTCGTTCAGGACTGCACATCTGCACATGTACAACAGAACTATGCAGCTATACTGTAGTAAAGTAGTACTGTGCGGTGCCTAAAAGAAAGGGCGGACACCAGCGAATCACGAACGAAATTCCATTTGATATATAGGATGTGTGTTTCATTTTCAGTTACAGGGAAGATACGGAAGAAACCCTAATATTCCGTACAAACTCAGCCTTGAAATCTTTATGCTGGAGTCAGGAGTCAAAGTCAAAGATGTTCGGTCTAGAAGATAAGGGCCGAGGGTCAGATGTACGACGCGGCACTTCCCACTTCGGCGGCGTTCTTCAGGCAGACATCCAAGCAATCAAGTAGCCGAATGCCGCGAAGGGACATTAGAGTCGTTTAAAAATTACACCACAAGTTCACCACAAGGCATAAGGCGCACTTGAAGAAAAAGTGATCTGGTGCCTTGATAAACCACATGCGAGGTCGCTTCCCGAGACCCCTAATTTGAAATCAAACTCGCGCTCAGAATTCCCCGTCGCTAAGGAAGCTGTCAGAATCTCCGTCGTTATCGGCTTCATCTCTTGAGTCGAAATTAACCAATTGATAGGCTAGCTTCGGCAGCCAACCAGAGAGGACGAAGGCAAGCAAGCAGAAGAAAGCCGTTTGAATGAATATGCCGCCGTCACTTCTGCCTCTATGAGTGGCCTGCTAAACACAAGAAATACAAACACAAGTTGAGAGGAAGAGCGTGCACATGTTATTATGTAGTCAGGAATGGGAGCGAACTGACCCGCTGCCGTAACGCTCGTTTTTTAATGGTGTCCGCAAGAGAGTCTTCGCCTTTCGCTTTGGCGTTGTCTTTGACTTCTGGGGACCAAACGATTCCTCGGCGAGGCAAGTGCGGGTCAACTTTGCCGGTCTCGCAGTAGGCTGAAGAACGTCGAAGTGATGGGCTCACTACTGACCTTCCTCTATGCGACGAATCTGGAGACGCCGCTAAAGTTCGACGTGCATCGTCGTCGCTCATCTCAGATTCCTCGTGCCGAACTCTCTCTGAGCGAGCCTCTTGGTTGTTTGCCCAACTCAGATCTACAGCTTCATTATTATTGCATTCGCTGACGTCCTGAAGCGTTTCGATCGCCTCACCAACTTGCTGCTCCTGTCGAATTTCCGACATTTCCTTCTGGAGGTTGGCGACCTCACGAGAAATTGCGAGCATTTGCTTCACGAGTTCTCCCTGCCAACCATTGCAACAATAAGATCGTTTTCATAAATCAGATTATTGGATAGACGGTAGGAGGGAAGAAGACTGGCCTCAGTACTAGTTTGGAGCATGTGAGTACAGGCGAGGGGTAGGTGGGTGAGTAGCAAGGACGGGAAATCGTGAAAGCATTCCAATTTCAACAAACTAGCTAGGGAACACGTACCCTAGCAGCATCGAGGTCTTCTGCAGAAAACATCTCTGGCTGCTCACTAATCTCGTCCTCACGCATTTTGCCTTGAGGGTTTAAACTGTCCGTTGTCGGGAGTATTACAGTTTGATCTTGCTGCGGCATGAAAAGAATAAAGAGCTTTGAGGAGTTAAAGGAGCCCCAGCTTATATTGAAAAATATCGTTTAACGTTCTGTGCCGCCTAGTATATCCTACAGTCATTATGCGATGGGCAAGATGTGGGTCTCTTTCGACAACTGACAGATGATACTGGATATGGGAAGCAGTCGACCAGTCACAGACCGTCATCGAGTCATCGACGAGTCACCGATCACCGAAGGACGAAGAAGCAAGGGAAGAAGGACCAAAGCTCGTTGGTTGTCTACCCAGATAAAAAATCAATTGCTTCAAAGATTATGAATTATGAACACCTGTCACCATACCGCCTTTCTTTGCAATTCCTTAAACCGTAGAAAAGTCCACCACTCCCATGGCCATAAAAAGGTCCGCAAGCCCGCCATCTATCATTTTTCCACCGGAATGAGGCGGCTACCAGGCAGAGATAAGCACAAAGCAGCTCAAACTACTACTTCCATTGCGAATTCGAGTGTACATTCGTATTCCAAAAGAAGTATGAGATTCGTGGTCTTGTCGTCTGGTCGCTCGGCACTGCTTACGGCCTCTCCAAAACAATTTTTAGTGGCGGTGAAGTCATCAGCTGGGAACATATTCAACCGGGAGGTCGATTATATAACTATGAACTGCCTACTACGCACGACCCATAAGCTTTATTTAGTCATTTAGATGTAAGTTTGGTAAGTTTAAGTTTGATTCAAACTTATTGTTGATTGCCGGTATATGTCTGGTGATTGCGATTGGCGATTGGCATTTCCACTGCCAATGGCCTCTCGGGATTATATACACCTGTGTCTTTAAGAGGCCAAACCAATTTATAGCCAAACACGGAATCACGGCTCTGTTTTACTGTTTTAACTCATAAGTTATAAGCTACAAAGTTGCTTACTGGTTGGGTAGTACATTCAAGGCCGAATGGATGCCCTGAGATAACATGGGGTCGGACTTTAAAGAAGGCTCTAAAGTGCAAAGGACTACCGGTCAACTTCAAGGAATGGCGTGCTATAGCAGAGGATAGGTCGGAGTGGAGATCGCGGACGTACTCGAAACCTATGCCTCCTTCCGAGAATTGATCCTACAGGGTTCATGAGAGTAAAGATGAACAATGCATTACGCAAAAGGACACTCAGCCCAGTCAGACTTGTTCTGGAGGACTCATCAATACGTAGCTTTTTTGCTATTTGTTGATGTTTCTTTGCAATTGGGGAGTATAATCTAATCTACACAGCTACACCCACACCCGGAGTTGCCAAAACACAAAATATTACACAACACACAACACATAACATAAGACTAGGAGCATAGGCAGTTGGAAATCCTTTAGTCCAAAGCGCGCTCAAACTTAGCGTTATTGCTAGTGGCGATAAAGCTAAAAATATGAAAATTCCAAATGGCCGAGGGTGCTCCTAGGCCTCGGGCGAGATTTCCACTTCCAGCGCTGGCCTGGCCTAGTATTCAACCGCCAATTGACCGGAAGCCAAATCATTTTTGACATATACAAGTACCGCCTCAGTCGTGTCCACGTTGGCCATTGCTTTCGGGCTTCTTGAAACGATTCCATAAATGTCCTAAACCCTGGCGCACGCCCTGAGTAGCGTCCCTAAGGTTATCAAGCTCCTCCTTTGTGTTGTCCTTTATACTTTTCCACTTTTCCACTTTTCAACGCAAACCTGGCCGCGTAGTCGCGTCCTGCAAATCTGATTCTTTATCAATGCGCCGCAATGAGACGTCTCCTAGCCGACTTGTATAAATAATTCGCGGCTTTTCCTCAGGGTTTTCAGCAATATCTGAAACTTGAAAATATGGTCCTTCCAAGTCAATTAGCAGCTCAAGAAGGTATTTGCTGAATTCCCCACCGCTGGCAGTTTCCCAGATAACCTCACGGCGCTTAAGGCGCGGAAACTGTCTGCTCAGGAGAAGGTTGCCATCGGCGTGAAGGACAAGGGACACGTGCTCCTTTTCTTGAACTGCCGATGCATCGCTTCCACTTTCGGCGTCACCAGATTCAGGTCCAGTTGCCAATCCTTTTGAAGAGCTCCAGACCAGTGGTCGCATAGCAAGTGCGCTTAGATCAACGGCTGCTGGGTCCTCGCTTCGAGAAAAGGGAGCTTTCCCTGTATACACGACAAACCGCGCTAGAGGCAGCAACTGTGTGGCTTCACCGGTGGACTTCTCAGATGCGTCGTTCCGCTCTACGGCAGCGTGGGCACATTCACACACTCCTTGCAGAAGTTGGCAAACCTCGAGAAACGAGTGTTGGTCTAGGGACTCTCCAGAAGCAAGGCTTGCAGGCCACGATGCTGCGCATTCCTGATCTTCTTGACTAATGCTGTCCTCATTGTTATGCCCTTCTTCCTCTAATTCTTCACTGTTCTTGCCTTGGTCCACACTCTCCTCCTTTTGAGATGATTCACGATCGACGCTAGCCACCATTTCTGGCACAGCTGAAGTTGAGCTCGCCAATTCTTCCGCAAATTGTGATACTTCGGAAAGAGCACTGATATCGTTGATGGTCTCACCTACATCCTCTTCTGGTGCGTTTAGCGCATCTGAGCTGAGGGTCTTCGGTACTTCGCTCGTGTCTTTGTCTCCAACTTCAGAGCCCTCCAAATCTACACCATCGCAGTCGTCGTCCTGAACACTATCGTCTGAAGTGTCAGCATATTCGACATCGCACGATAATTGAGCATCTTCACTACTCTCAAGATCTGCCTCAACTTCATCGTCGTGAACACCTTGTTCAGACACTTCACCTAGCCTGATGTCCTCATACGAGTCTGTTTGGTCGTCCTCACAAAGCACATTTGCAACAACCGCATCAACATAAACTTCCCTTTCGTCGCCCTCATCATCGAGCTCTTCTTCGCATGCTCCTGTAGCGTCACTTCCTTCGACGAAAGTAAGACTTTGGTACTCTTCTTCATTAACGAATTTAGCTTCTTCACTCTCACATGCGGCATCATCGTCAATTTGGTCCCAAATATCAGATCCATCTCCGACTTCTCCTTCTACTGCCATTTTAGTTGTATCGCCTTCGAGAAGCTCCTCGGCGCATCTTTCTTGGTCAAAACCACCGCATTCTTCACTGAGATCTCTTTCGGGCAGATCCTGCCCACCATTATCTTCGAGACTTCCGGCGGTGTCACCACTTAGCTCGATTTCATCAGACGTTTCAATTGACTCTTCATCTGACGTCTCTACTGTACATGCATTCTCATCATGAGGCAAAGTGATCGACTCGCTTTCCGGAGCTTCCTTGGCCCCATCAAGCACTGCAGTGCTGTCATTTGAATCACTTTCGTCGTATTCCTCACATGTACCACCCTTCGAGTTTACTGAAGCCTCGTCGCCCTCAAGCACTACTCCAGCAAATTCATTCCGGTCAGTTTCCTGAATATCCTCAATGTTACCAGGCGGTCTTGTAAATTCTTCGAGAGGGCTGGCATTGTCATCAAGTTCTCCTTTTACTTCCTCTAGATCATAAACTTCCTCAAAAGCTACCGTAGCATTGTCGAACTGACGTTCTTCTTCGTCAACTTTGTCGTCTTGGCCTCCCTCTAACATCTCTGCAGCTTCTCTGTCATCCAGACCCGTTGAAACTCCCCCGCTTTCACCTGACTCAGCGAGCTGCACTACTTCTAGTTCCGATGCTACTGCAACTTCACTTCTCCCAAGTTCCATGGAGGCGCCTTCGTGGCTTTGACCTAATTCACCGTCAGCACGCCCATGCAGCTCAATTTCTGTCGCCTCGGGACTTTCATCGTCCACAAGAGGTGCCTCGATGCCTTGAAGTTGGCTGCTTCCATCGAATCCTCCTTCAAAATCAACCTTCGGAGATCTTGTTGTTTCATCGCCAATGACTCCCAGGGAACTTTTCGGTTTTTCATGAAGTTCATCAGTAAATGCCTCTGAAGCTTCAGCATCATCGATGTAGTCGCGTTGGTTGGCGCCTAAAGCCTCTTCAACATCTCCTCCTCCTCCTACTGGCATCGCATTGCCTGCCCCATTCTCGACTCTCTCGTATAAGTTGATGCTTTGAATATTGCGAGCGTCCATTTCGTCGACCTCGAGCTCAGACTCTGAAGCGCGCTCAGCTTCCTCGTCCTCTAACATTGACGCGGAGGTGTCGAGTTGATCAACCACCTCAAACTTTATATCTTCCTGAGCCTCATCCAATACATCCAGACCTGAATCACCATGAAAATCGTTCGTAGCTTGAGAGTTTATCTCGAATATTCTGGCATCTACACCAAACTGCCCGTCCATTTGTGTATCCTCCTCTGACAACCAAGCCTCCTTCTGAGTTGATGCTGCCTGAGCTCCGGCAGTCGCATCTCTTTCACCATCTTCGCGGAGTGCCTCGGGACTATTTGCGAGATCATGAACGCCAAGTTCCTCGCCGATCTCATTCTTGAAAGTGGAATCATGATCAAGTGCTCGAAAATTTGCAGCCGCCGCCATCGACTGCTCTCCCTTGGCCCGCTTCATATACGCCTGCTCTTCAATATCGTCTGAAGCCCCCGTACCCTCGAGAACTGTGGCAAAGCTCGTATTACGCCTCGTAACTTCCATGTCATGGACGCGTTCACTTGACTCTGTTTCGTCAATATTGAGTTGTCCCTCTTTTCCAATGGTAGCTTTGTCATCCTGTTCCAGCCTCTCCGTTGTTCCTAAGCTCACATCGTTCGTCCTTAGGTAACTCACGCTGGTATCATATTCCGCTTCTGTCGCATTGGCGTCAAGCTCAGAACTTAACGCCAACGAATCATTAGGCATATCTTGTTCTAGCTCTGAGAGCTCTTCGTTGTTCTTTGCACCTTGGTGGCTTTTCGGTAGCAGAGAAGTGGGCCCTTCGAACGCATTTGCGTTCGTGGCTACATGTGCGGCCACATCAAGTTCAAACAAATAACGATTCAAAATTCCATCGAAGGTCGTACCCTCAACTGCCATGGCACTTGAAGTTAGATCAAAGTAAGACTCTACAGTGGACATATCGTAGTGCATGTGCGGTGCATCGTAGTAGACTAATGGGTCATCAACCCAGAGGTCGAACAAATGGGCCGAGTGTCCGAAGGCTTTAGGTGATGCAACACATTGAGGAAAAAATAGACTAGCGTAGATGAGTATACGGAGTCTGCAGGAGGACATAGCGGCACTCTTTTAATGCGCGAGACTGCTAGGAATTAAGCACCAGCAATGCAAATGCTCGTACAGTAGAGCTCTAACTTACTTACTTCCGATTATCCAACTACCTACTATAGTACCTACTACTACTGTAGTACTGTAGACCTGACTATGGACCACGATGGATGTACTTCATACGAACTTTTACGGATGGATGTTCCAACTTCCAACGTTCCAACCAACAAAGCGAGTTTCGAGCTTGCGAAGCCAGTAGCCACAGGGTTAAATCATTCAAAGCAGAACCGGTAGAGTTGGGGGTTGGGAGCTCGGCTGGGAATGACGCAGGTAGTCAAACGCAGTAAAATGCCCATATGGCACTGCATTCAGAGAAATTGCGTATAATTTTGAGTTTACGTTTACGTAAAAACCGTCATACTCAGCCAAGGCTTGGGGAAGCCAGCCCCCTGCTCCTGCAAGTCCTACACCCGGTCTCTTTTCTACACCTGATTCTACGTATATGGGGGTCATCGGGATTTAAGTGTGGCTAGTAGTAAGGAGTAAGAGGGAGAGGTGCCTTGTGGTACTCAGCAGAGGGAAGGTTTTACTTTCATGGCCTTGTAGGAGGCAACAATATTATTTAATTTGGATGTGAATATGATATTGGCAACGCCTCTTGGAATTTTCGGAGCATAAGAGTTCACTGGCGCCTAAAGTTTCCGATTGAGGCTATTCGTAAGCATATCTCGGGCTCGAACGATAATTTACTATCACCTGTTGGTGGTTTCTTCTTCATGGAACATTTCAGAAACCCACGCCATAGATACATCAGGCAAATATGACGGCGAAGCGCTAGGGATCGCCATTGATGGTATCTTAGAATCTGGCATAGAAAATGTGTCTAAAATCGATGGAATTGAAACCTCCGTAAATAATGACGACGCCGCATCAGGTATCTGCACGGAAGGCATTGTCATTTCAGCCATAGAAGTTGCGTCTGGTATCGACAGCAAATCAAATCCATCCGGAAGGACAGGAAATGATTGCCCTTGAGCTTTTTTTACGTCTGCGTCCTTGAGAAGGCTTGAATCGACCCATTGAATTGCCGTCTCAGCCGATCCGAGTGCTCTTAGTACTACTTCCTTGTCAGCTCGAAGTTCAGGCGATGCAAATTGTAGGGCATCACCGTTCTGGCCAACGGCTAGCATCACGCAATCTTTCTCACGCTGGAACCTAAATTAAAAAATCGGAACTTGAACGAATGTATTTTGGGCGGCAACAAGGATGTTTCAGAGGCTGCATTACCTCGCAGAAGCGAAAGCTAGAGCCATGCCATCTTGCTTGCAAGCACTGCGCACTATTTTGCTGTTCGCGCGTAGTTCGTCGCTTCCGAATTCAAGCATCAATCCATTCGATTGAACCACTTTCAGAAGCTTGTCATAATTCGATAGCAGTGCCACCTTAGGAGCTGGCGGCGGTGGCCGTACGAACATATTTGTCATCGTCAGTTTTATTCTGGAAGCATTCAGGCTCTCGACCAATCAGACCAACAACCACCATACCACCATCACCATCATTCATCGATTCATCGATTCATCAATCATCGCGCAATTTAAAAGTAGCATCGATCTTTCTATAAGTACCAACCAACAAACAGTAATTATGTAAAGACAACTGACTATCGACTTCTTAGCTTATTAGCTTCTTAGCCTGTTAGCCTCTACCGCTCTGCCCTCCGCGCCTCAACGAGCCTAGCAATCTACAGCATATAGAAGGAAGAGTAACGAACTTGCCCCCGAAACATTCGTGGTAGCTTCCTTGATTGTCGTGGTTTAAAAAATTGCCTTTACTCTTCTTACTTCGCTAGAAGGGACATTTTGATTTTGAAAAACGATAGAGGCAACAATTTTGGGCTCTTCGGCGGCTGCACTATCTCAGTATCTAATCGTTAGAATAATCCAAAGGTAGAGAGCCTACGCTACATCTATAAGGAATGTGGGAGCAATGGGGCTTCGACATCACAGGAGGTGCTCGTCGGAAAGAGTCTCTTAACGCATTACCCTCTGTCCTATTTTGCGACTCTAACCTGGGGGTATGGGCACCCCTCCAGTGCTTTTATTGGTCAGGGGACTCGCATGCGCTCGTATCCACACATCCAGCTTCATTAACATATGAGGTGTCGTCGAGCTATTGTCCAGGCTGTTTCGAAATTGCTATTAGGGAGGACGGCCGTTGCGCTACCTGCATGGATTGCCCTGTCTGTAACTCGACCGTGTACTCTACGTGCGGGCTTGACGGGTTGTTCTACTGGAGTTGTAGCCACTGCCCTTGGGATTCAACAGAAGTCCTCACTGCAAACAGCTCTGAGGAACTGTTTGCAGCGTCTCTTGACCGGTTAAACCTTCGGTCCAACAAGGAAGCCGACGACACCCTCGCGTTGCTCAAGAAGCATTACTCAGAGCACCTCAACGCCCCACGCGCACCTATTTCAGCTGCGGAAAATGCTGTTCGTTCAGCGAGCTGGCAGCCCGCCGATGCAGATGCCTTGGTGGCGCGGAAAGCAGCGGAGCTAAGTGCCCATCCGTCAGCTTTTTCACCACTTCAAGGTTCAGGAGGGGCGCAGGTGGTCGCAACTGGGCGGGGTCCTGGCGACGCGGTTACGACAGCAGGAGACGCAAAGGGCGTAGCGAGAGTAAATTCGTTATTGCCGAAGCGGCGCCCGTTGTTAGCTCGCAAAGAACGTCGAAGCATGGTGGATGTGCGAGGAGGGAAGCCTGGAATCTTGGTGAGTGTTAAATCGAAAGGAGGCATTAAAAAGTAATCAACTCCTTTGGACATCAAGTGAGCAGTACACATATTTTCAATGTGCAATGCCAGCATTTTTCTTATGCGCTATGGCTATATTGTCGCAGGTGATGCCGAAAGTGAATCCATTGGAAGGTGATTCGAGCTCAACTTTCAAGAGCAAAAAATCCGAATGGTGGCGCAAAATGAAGTCGGCGTCTCAGTTTGTGCCTCGTGTCTCCATCGCCAGATTACCCTCGGCGGAAGATTTAGCGAAGGTACTACATTAGGCTCATAACACGCTCACAGAGATCAGAGACTTTCAATTTCCGAGCTCGTTCATTTCACGAATGTCTTTGTTTTCGTGCTTCTTTCTGTGTGTCCACTAGGGCTGTGCCACTCTCTTGCTTCGTGTGGCGAATCCGCGGTACTACAAGGTGACGATATGGGTCGGCCCCGGTAAAGAGCTCCAACTTGCTGACGATCTCGGCGGTATATTAGACTCGCCTTCCATCCTTCAGCTTATGCCTCCCGGTGGCGACCTCGCTGGTTGGCGGCCAGACGACGACCAAGAAGTGGATACTAGTACTCCAGGCATTGACCTTGAGGTATGCGCACATCGTTTTGACATTTTTAGCTCTTGCCTTAAAATGACTCAACGTCCATTCATTGATGAGCCTCATAATCATAAGAACTCTTTCTACGTGTTTTTTGCATCTTGCAGGCTGCTGAGGACTTCTTAGTGGCAGATTTATCCTCTGAGGGTTCAACAACAACAACAGCAGCAGCTTCTGCTGATACTCGAGGAGCTCCACTCTTAGTGCGGCTTGAGAACGACACCGCATGGCTTCAAGTCGCTATTTCAGGGGAGATTAACAACCATCACAGCAAAACCAGTGGTTCTTTCTGCGCCTCTTTATCGCTCACGATAGTGGAGCACGACCCTAGTCTGGAGGAAGAAAGCAAGAAGCCGATAACAGTGCCGTTCCTTGTTACCTTCCCTGGCAAGTGCCTCCTATGAATCATCCGTGCCCTCTCGCTCTCGTATATGCAGTTTGATTTAGAACAAACAGAGAGGGCCCGCCAAGAAGGAAACGATAAAGGCTCCGCTGGTCTATCGGGCAGGCGCAGGTCCATCAGACGAGGAACATAGAAATATAGTATGTAGAAGAATAAAAAAGCTGGATAATCATGATCTGGATGATCCGTAAAAATGGATAACTGGCGGAGTTCATTCATAATTCATGGCGATGACGCAGGGTTCCCTTTGAGATGGAATGTGTTGTGTACTGCTTTCGTAACAGTGCGCAGTCGCGTCATTTGCCTTCCCAAGTCAATGCCACACACAAGGAAGACATAGGGCGCGACATCCCCACTCGAGCTGGCGCCCCCCTCATTCCTGGTCTTCGCTTGGCAGGGACCGCGCGCAACGGAAGCCGTTGTTGGAGGTGGCTGAGTCAGGCGTGTTGTGGTGCCTCGCCACTGCTCGATATCGAAAACAAAAGCTCTCGTGGCACTGGTAGGAGCCTCCTTTCTTGGTCTTTTCCGTGCCCTGCGGAGGGCCATTGGGGTTCAACGCAGCGGTGCGATTCACAGCTACCATAGTCTTGGGGTCAGCCACCACTGCCACTTCAGTGGTGGGCTGGCCTTCTACGCGACGGTGGTCTAAGGTCCACCAATCTTCCACCCACTCCCACACGTTCCCCAGCATGTTCCGCAAGCCCAAGGCGTTTTGAGCAGGGAAGGCTTCGGGGGGAGCGGTAAAGAGCCATCCATCGAGGCCGGTGTTGTCCGTTGGGAAAGTCCCCTGCCAAATGTTCATGCGGTGCATTCCATCGGAGTCAAGCTCATCATCGCCCCACGGGAAAAGGGTTCGCTTCGAGGTGTCAGTCGGCGGCCGCCACGACGCTGCGTACTCCCACTCTGCTTCGGTCGGCAAGCGAGCTCCGCCGCGCCAAGCGCAATAAGCCTGCGCGTCGTGCCAACTCACATGCACTACAGGGTGCGCGCCGCGGTCGCTGCCGATGTTCACGCCCTTGTTCTCTTCATCTCTTGCGACTGCATTGGATGTGTCGACGCCAGCCGCGTTGCCACTGCTCGTACCTTGAACAGCATAACTGCTGGTGCTGTCTCCGCGTCGTTGTAAGAGGGACCATGGCGCGTCAAAGGCCTCAGACGCAGCTGCAGCGGCTAACTTCTTGCTAGTGGTGTAAGAACTGCTGGGCAAAAGATTCTCTTCGTTGCCTTCTCTTGTGGTGGTAGCAAACACGTCGCTCTTGGGCCCTTCGGGGTGGTCCCAGGTCGCTCCTTTCAGTGGCAGCCACCATGGAGTGCCGTCGACCGCTTGGGTGATGGTTGCCTTGGTCTCGGGGGACAGGGCCATGTCAAACACGAACGACCAACCAAAGGCTTCGCTTTCTGTGGCAAAACCAGTGGCTCGCACGAACTCTCGGAACTGGTCGTTGGTCACTTCAGCCTCATCCAGCTCGAAGTCCGACAACACCACCAGCCGAGGCGGCCCTTCGCCATCTCCTGGGTATGGCGGAGGAATGTTAGTGCCCATGATGAAGGCGCCACCGGGCACGCGCACCATGGATTCGGTGAAGGTGTGGTTTGCAGTCAAGCGCGCTTCTACAAGCATAGCAATCAGGTCACTTTTCTTTTTCTTTTTCAAGCCTTTTGTCGGCACCCCTCGTCGCGCCAGCTCCGCTGTCATGGCTTTGATCTTCATCGAGCCAACATCAGCTTCCTCTGCAGCTCTTCGCGCTTTCGAATTACCGACTAGCTCGTTCTCATTCGTCATGGCGGTGCCAAATGACGCCGAATACTTAATCGAGGATTGAGATTCGGCAACGCATTCTCCAGACTCCGCACTATTCACATCGGAGCCCACCTGAGGAACAATTAGCGAAGCAAACAGAGTAACTTGAGATCGACAAATATAATAAGTGTCTGAATAGTTTACTGCACGTAAATAATTGTATAAGATAAATACGCGGGAATAGAGAATACAACAATGCGATGTAAAGGCAGGAAGGCAGGAAAAGTGAATTCTGCAATAGCTTCAAAGTATAGCTCTCACCACATCCCTCTTAAGGGCGCCACTTCCACAGCCACAGCCTTCGTCGCTGCTAGTGGACTCAACATCTGCTGAACGGACTACTGCTGAGAGAACTAGGAACCTGCAGTTTTACCAGCATCATGCATGTGGATTAATCGGCCTCATGAGTCGGTCTAGCTAAGTAGGCTGCACATGAACCAAGGACTCACCCTAGGACGAAATGACGCCACGAAACTGCTTCACGAAAAAGAGTTGGCTGGATTACCCTGCTTACGCCAAGATTCCTTGGCATATGACTTGTCCCTAACCAGATTCGAAGGGAGTTTGTTGCCAAATAGAGAAGCTACAAGAGTGCCTAGCCGTGACTACACCGTCGAGGACAGATGGATTCTAGTTATGTCACGGCGGTAGTTAGCGTCCACAAATTAGCGCGTCGATACTAAACGGTCAATAGCTCATAAGACCAACACTTAGTAACCGGCTTGCCTCGGTCTACACCTCGTGTTCGTCGTGCTGCTA
>Ga0307930_1001970_pt1 | contig 15918 bp, 14 predicted proteins | sample OrgLakmetageno46_FD_203161 | JGI IMG/M metagenome (GOLD analysis project Ga0307930, IMG submission 203161) | Saline water microbial communities from Organic Lake, Antarctica - #46 | ecosystem: Environmental > Aquatic > Non-marine Saline and Alkaline > Saline | place: Antarctica: Organic Lake...
CAAATTCATAACGGAAGGGTTCATCATCTGTCGGTGGCCCGAAGTTCCTAGGAATTCGTTCCCTCCCCTGATGCCCACCGTGCATGACTGTGTCTCACAGACGGACCGTGGGATATTGTCGCCACTTAAGGCACACTTTGACCTCTGCCGAGTGGACCTCGTGTTCCGCATGTCACGAGCTTCGTTGGTCGCGCGCCTTCCTCTTTATTGTTCTGCGGAGTGCGCAACACCCACAAATTCCTCACTTTTTGCAATTTTCCAAGGAATTTTGCCAATGCCCCTCTCCCTCCTGAATCATTCCGTTTGCTTTGTTTGCGCAACGCACGCGCATTCCCACTTCTGCCCGCAGCATTGGCTTCTGTGCCATTTGGGTTCGTATTAGTTCGAGTTCGAGTACGAGTTATTTCCCACAACAGAAACGTGCCTCCTTACTGCGCTGCCTTTTTGTAAAGACGTGCGCCATTCCTATTCAGTCAGTCAAAAAATATCAAAATGGCCGAGCCTGGGTCAAAACGTCAAAACCACGGATTTGCTGATCCAGAAAACAAAGTCGCGCGAAGTACGTGGTCTCTTCTCTTTCTTTTTCGTCGCAACGTGCTCCCGGTGATGACAATAACAGCTCATCATTAGTCAGTCGTGCGTCGTGCGTTTCAACTTCTCCGAGCAGTCAGAGCCATTTAAGCATTGCCTTTCTTCAGCAGACTCCTTTACTCGTGTTTACACAAGACGCTAGCAAGCCCTTTCAACTCTAGTTTCGTATCAGTATGCCGCTCATGAACTCAGCCGCACGTCTTGCACTGCTTGCTGTGGTAACATTACAAGCCAACGGGTTCTCTGTCCCGACTACTGCTACAACCAAATCGCAGGTTCGGAGCTTGCCCTATGCTCTAAGAAGGTCGCAGCATCTTGCGTTGCGCTCCACCTCGCCTGATGCTGACCCAGAAGTCGCTGCAATGCAGGCAGAAGCAGAAAAGCTGCGAGCGGAAGTCAAAGAACTTGAGGCAACGGTGCAACAGTCGCAGGAAAAGGCTGGCTCAAAACCCGATGCTAGATCGATGTCCTTCAACGCCTTCGATAAGAATCAAGACGGCGTGGTAGACCTGCTGGAGCTCAAGACTGGGCTGTTCGACAAATTTGGTTTGGTATGCGAAGACTCCGAGCTTCAGTCGGTCATGCAGATGTTCGACGAGAACAAGGACGGCGTTCTTCAGGTGGGCCTTTTAGTAGAAGGCTTGAATGTAACTCAAGTAGATTATGTTGTGTAGGCTTACACTAGACAGAGCTATAATTGGCTCATTCTATCAGTGGTATTCACACCTTCTGGGGCACATCGTATAACATTGAACAGATGGACGAGTTTTCGGTGGGGCAAATCAAGATGAAAGTGGAGCAAATGCAAGACAAGGCGCGTGACGACGCGCGTGCCGCCGCGCAAGCTGAGCGCACGCGCGCCATCGAAGCGGCCAAGCCTGCGTCCGAGCGGCTGGCAGACCTGGTGGCTGATTCGCCCAACGAGGACGCGGGAGTCGCCACCCGGGCGGCCAGCTGCGTCCCGTACTTGCTGCCTCTGGTGGATGGGTCGGTGTACGGCTACCATTTGCTCAGTGCGGCACCGCTCGCGGGGGCAGCCCTGGCGCCCTTTGTGCTACTGCTGCGGGCTGTGCCCTTCGGGGGGCTCATCTTGTTCTTCGTGTTTTCGTCTCAGAGCCGGAACCCCTCGCTGCCTCTGCTGCTGCGGTACAACCTTCAGCAGGCTATTTTGCTCGACATTGCGCTCTTCTTCCCAAGCTTGTTTTCACTGATTCCCATCCCGGAAGAAGTCAAAGCTGTGGCAGCAGAGCCTGCTTCGGACGCCATCTTTCTTGTGCTGTTCGCTTGTATTCTTTACAGCTGGGTCACCAACTTGGCCACTGGGAAATTACCGAACAAGATTCCTGTCATTGGCAGCACATCGGAGCGGCAAATCGGCGGGCCGTTTGACGACAACTAGGCGCTAACCAAGTAGAGTTATGGCAGTAAGGGCTCCATCTAGAGGGCATGTGGATTTTGACGCCGCGTTGGTTTGTATCTTAAAGTCTTGGTCGCTCTAAATATCCGGATTGTCTAGAAATCCGAAACCGAAACCGAAATGGAAAATGAGAATGCTCACTCAAAACGAATTCGAAATAGGATACAAGGACGATGGCGATCTCAATGGAAGTGGTTTTTGTGCGGCCGTTTAGTTGGTGATCGGCGCAGCAAAGCCTACGGCGCCCGGGGAGTCTAGAGGTCTACAAGAAGGGCCCTGCGTTATAAACAATAGAAAATTCTTGTAATCCGATAAAAACAAAAACAAGAAATAAAAAAGTGTCTTTTAAGCGCTTGCTACTTGCTTTCCACCCAGCCTTTGAACTGGCAAGCCATTTCTCACACAGGCCCCGAAGGGCCAGAATCAGAGGGCTAACAGGCAGACAGGGAATTCAAAGAAACTTGAAACTTATACTAGAAGGAAAGCCTTATCAGTTATCAGGGTCACAAGCCAGAGAGGCCATGGAAGTGGAGGAAACCGTCCGAAGTCACTTTTAACACAGGCCCCGAGGGGCCGGAATCAGAGGCCTGACGGGCACACAAAGAACGCATGGGAGTTCACAATAGAAGAGAAGCCCTAGCAGGAGCACAGGCTAGAGCCGGAGTGGCCATGGAAGTGGTGATAACGGTCTAAAGTGACCCGCTCGGCCATTTTTTAGTGCCATTTTTTTAGACAGGCCCCGAAGGGCCGGAATTAGAAGACTAACAGGTAGAGAAGAAAAGTTTAGTGCCATTCTTGTGTGCCATTTCCCCCCTTTTAAATCTCAGCCTAAGCCGCTCGGGCAAATAACACACCACGACTCATCACCGCTCGTAAAAAGTTGTACTACAGATACTTGCAGTATGCTGCAGTACAGTAATTGATCTTATATAAGAAGATGATTACTCGTATTGCAGTACTAACGCTCCTCCGGAGTGGCTGCACCAAAATTCTGAGAATCGGAATCGAAATAAGATGATTGTCGGTAGATGACAGTGATGGAAGTGTTGGGATTCGGTGCTGAAGTATTACTCGTTTTGAAATGGGCTACTGGAAAAAGCATTGTCGTTGTTGTTGTTGTTGAAGAGAGTGCGAAGAAGGAGCAGAGGCTTGCTGATTATTCGTGTGAGACGTCAATAAAGGTATAAGGGTTATCTTAGAGTGAAGTATATTATACACAGGTATATTGAATGCGCTTCTGCGAGATATCCCATCGCGTTCGAAACATGCATGTTATTCTTCGATTGCGAGGCCATAATATGTGAGGCCTAGGGTGAAAGCTCGGGCGTACAAGGAATATTCTCATCACCGGGCGTAACCATGCCCTGAAATCTTGAATGAAGTTCTACAATTACCAAACAAGCATGCCAATAGACATACTGAACTGCAATCAATAAAGAAGGCTGCTTATCTGAGAGCGTATAAGAAGCATAGACGTTCTTAACTGCAGTCAATAAAGAAGGCTGCTTGTGTACAAGCTCGTACCATTGCACGCAGGAAAGCTGAAAAATATTCGACCATCTCTACGGCTCTTAATTCAAAAACGGAGAATAAAAGGGCACCTGAGAATTATAGGGATGTCACGCAAGATTGCGAGAGATCGTCCAAAATCGTCCACAAGTCAGATCATGAATAAGACAATTCTTCGATTCTCAGAATTTTACAGATGATGGCTGATGGCTGGCTGGCTGCTGCTGGCTAGCTGGAAGCTGGAAGCAGTCAAGCAGTATCGTGTGCGTGTGGGGTCGGGTGTGGGGTTGGACAATTGAGCACCCATTAGACAATAGACTGCGCTCACAACTCATTCCTAACCTAGCAACCTAGCAAGTAGCGGCGCGTTCTTTCAAAGTTGAGCTCAAGCTTAAAGCACTACTATATACAATATAACTTCAAAGCCGCGATTGCTAAGGCTTGATTCATTGACAATCCTACAAAAGAGTTCACACAGTTGTGCTTGGACACGCACAAGATGCTCACAAATATCCCAAGCAAAAAGAGGACTAGCGAGTCTTTGAGCTCATCGCCACTTGGTAGTCGATCTAGACTTGCACAAAACACTTCTGCGTCCAGCAACTTCGATTCCGCTGTGAGTGACCGCATTTCTTCAGTATTATTTTCCCTTAAAAAGCCTGTCGATTGAGTACTGATGCGGCATTCGCTTGCCTCTTTCCTCGCAAATGAAATGTCGAAAGCCTCTCCTCCCATACTGCATAATCTAACCAATGGCCGTCTCAATCAGGCGGTGGCTACGAAAGAGCTCTTCGACGCTGCTAGGGACGGCCAAGAAGACCTCGTGAAGAAGTTCATCGCCGATGAGGCAGATGTCGATGGGTGCAAGGATGAAGTAAGTTCATTTTCCTAAGCAAGCACTTATATATCCGGGTCTCATGTGCGTACATTGTCCTCGTTTGCTTCCTGCTTTTCTAATGCGCTAGAATGGCTCCACAGCGCTTATGCTGGCCTCATTCAAGGGCCATGCTGCCATTGTGAAGACCCTCCTTCAAGCCGGCGCTAACATCAAATCCAAGAACAAAGTAAATCGCGGACACACTTCGATGTTGACCAATCGTTGCATATTTATATTCATTGAGCTCCAAGCTCCAGTATATTTGTTTGTGTTTAATTATTGCTACCTATTCCGAGTATATTCACCGCTTTTCTTCGTGTATTTTTTCAAATGTCAAAGGATGGCTCGACTGCGCTCATCAAAGCATCAGTTAGAGGCCATGTTGACATTATAACGCTCCTCCTTGAAGCGGGCGCTGATATAGACGAAAAGAACAATGTCAGTCGGAAATATTGAAGGAAATATAGATATTTGGCACTGGAAAAGGGAAATGCTAGGACATTATCTTAAAAGTCACCCTCGATATTTCAAGGTTACATCATCTATCTATAGATGCCCGCATCTCCCTGTCTTTGCTGCCATGCCATCTGCCTCTCTATTTTCATGCCATTGTAACTCTTCTACATTTTTTTAGGTTGGCTCTACAGCGCTCATTTGGGCTTCGATCAATGGCCGCGCCAACGTTGTGGAGACCCTTGTACGAGCGGGCGCTGACACCGAGGCTGCGGATAGTGTGGTGGGTTCTTTAAACACACATAGAATCGAATGCACCAAGAAAATGAATTATATGAATTCATAGAATACGATTCCATAGAAGACGTATGAATCTTTTCCGCTACCTAGAAAAAACACATGAGCGAATGAGGCAGACAGTATTTACACAGAAAACAGCACCGCCTACATGAGGCAATTCCTTTTTCGTTATTTCGTTATTTCACCATAACTCTACTGCTGGTATCTCTGATACTTTTCTCTGCGGTAGTTTGGCGCGACAGCGCTCATCAAGGCCACACGGAGCGGTCATATCTCTGTCATAAAGGTTCTACTTGAAGGAGGCGCTAACACGGAGGCCAAAAATAAGGTAAATTTCACAGACCTCTCATCAGCCATCATACGTGTGCGCGATGCTTCAAGAAGAATAGATATATGAAGTAATTTGCTTCTCCTTCCTTCTATTTCCCTTTTGAAACACACGTTTACAGTCAAACCGTGCATCCCTACTTTTTGAATACCTCGTGTGCATCTCATCTTTGTATACTTCGCTCTCTCAAAATTTTTCTTCGTGCTCAATCCTTCTTATAGGAGGGTGCCACAGCACTCATGCTTGCCTCGCTCAAGGACTTTACTGCCGCTACGAAAATACTTCTGGAAGCTGGTGCCAACGTTGAAACTAAGAACAATGTGAGAATTACGTCAGCACACATTGGCAGCCCTAGTTGGATGGTAATCCTATAGCTGCACGCAAGTATTTGGACACCTTCGCTCTTGTTTGAGTGTCTCTGTCTTATCTTTCAAACTGGCAGGACGGCACTACTCCGCTCGCCTATGCTTCACGAGACGGCCGCACTACTATCGTGAAGCTCCTCCTAGAAGCAGGCGCTAACGTGGAGGCCATTGATGAGGTCTGAGCGACCTTGTTACTTTTTATTTCTATTGTAATGCTATTACGCCACAACCTCTTCTGCTAATCCCTCTTCCGAAATTCGTTTCTTTCGCTCTTATACATGATTCATATTCATTTTGTACTGTTTCAGCTGAATGGCAAAACAGCACTTATGCGGGCTTCGCAATATGGTCGTACCGATATTGTGAAGCTCCTCCTTGAAGCAGGCGCTGATAAACACCGCGAGGATGCGGTATGCACGTCGTGTCTTTGTAGATGATGCCTCTACGTTTGTTCTTGATGTGTCTTTGTAGGTGATGCCTCTACGTTTGTTCTTGATGCGATAGACAGCCTTCCTCGTGGATCTTGATTGATCTTCTGCTTAAATTTATGGTCATTTTTCTTGAGCCATGTTGCTTGTCGATTGCTTGTCACAAGTCAGCGCACCGTGTCTATCACTTGTTCCCCATCTTGCACATTATTTTTCGTTGTCTCAGGATGGTTTTACAGCGCTCACTCACGCTGCAATTAAAGGCTGCTTTGAAACCATTGAACTTGTTGTTCAGTCGAGACCTCGCGAGGTTATTAAGCAAGAAGCGACTCGTACTTGCTCATATTCACACTGTTTCACTTGTTGCGGGCCTTGTTTCCATTTCCTGCAACTATCGATCAGTATTGAAGTACTCTTGAATAGAATATGGTATCTTGATAATACCACCAATAAGTTGAGTGCGTTTATTCGCTCACGCTTGTATTTGCCTGCACTTATGATAGGATTGGTGCCTGATTCCGAGAATAGCGCTGTCCAAGGGCGCCTATGAAATTGGTCCATTTATCCACTGGTCATCTGATGCCCGTAACTCTATAATGCAATGGATGCTTGACTTCTGCGCCGTCAAGCTTACGATATCCGCCGATCTCGTGGTTGAGTTGCCAGACGATTGCGCCGGCGATGTCTCTGACTTCCTCACGGAGATTATGTCGCGTGCAGAGATCACCATCGCCATGAAGCATTTGTCATCGCCAGAGGCATATGCTTGGGTGCGCAAGATGATCACTGCAGAAGTCATAGTGAGTAATACTGTATATTTGATCTAGAGATAATCTTTTGAAATATCCAACATCCTATATTGACTTATTTGCAATCCCTTTCTTTATCTTTCGTTGCGTTCAGGCGAATGCAACGGAAGAGCTTAGACCTGCAGTTGAGCGAGGCGATTTGACGACTGTGGAAGAGTGCATCACGAATGGCGCAAACGTCAACACATTTGACTCGGAAATCATGGTGCTTTCCATACATATTTTTTGAAGTATATATTCTCTGTTTTGATTCACAGCAGCTCATTGCTTCATTCAATAGTGAAATACTTCTAGATTGTCATTTGCCTTGGATGAATGAGATTGGAATTTTCCCCCAAATCACCAGTTTAATTTTACTGTGGAACATGTCTCCGCTTCCGTTCTATGTTTGAGACACCTGCGCTCGATTTGCTGCAATATTCTTCCTTGTTCTGAGACGCCGATTTCAATTCTTTTTCTACCACCTCTTATTTCGCCTTCTTTCATTGTTGTGTGTTTCACTTCTTTTGTAATGGTGCTGTAGTTAACCCCTACAGTGCTCATGGCGGCCTCGAAAAATGGCCACACTGCCATTGTGAAGGTCCTCCTGAAAGCAGGCGCTGACAAGGACGCCGGTTTCAATGTAATAAACAGACTCATACAAAATGGAACTTTTGTAATGTATCAATTTAACGTTGCACTATAATGGCTGTACTTATCTTAAGTGATCAAATCTTTTTTCCTCTTGACCTCATCATTATCAGCGTGGTATCACAGCACTGATGGAAGCATCGCAAAATGGTCATGTTGCCGTGGTGACGATCCTTCTAGAAGCGGGCGCCAAGGTAGACGGTGGAAAGAGCTCTGTAAGTTTCGATTGTGATTTTTTAATATCATAAGAAGATCTGTTGTTAACATCAATTTTGATCGTAATGAAACTGTAGCGTGGCACTACGGAGCTGTTAGAGGCCTCAAAGATTGGCTACACCGCCATTGTGAAGCTCCTCCTTGAAGCAGGCGCCGACAGGGACGCCGTGGACAACGTAAGATTTGACTCAATGAAGACATGTTTATCATCAGCGCCTTGACTTCTTTTTCTAAGGGCATCCTTTACGTTTGTTTGGTGTAATTTCAAGAGCACACCTGAAATGATCTGTTTCTACTGCTTCGCCTTTACCCACTGCATTTCTCGCGAGGCTCTCATTCTGACTGCATTTCTTCAATTCGTAATCGTGCCTCACCTTTACCATCATATTGCGTTCTCTATCCGTGTTTCCACTTATTTTTTGTTGGAAACATAGGAGCGCATGACTGCTTTGGACTGGGCCATACAAAAGCGCCACACTGAAGTGGAAGCCCTCCTCAGGCAATGATGCCTTGGCCGCTTATTGATGTGTGTAGTACTATATGATTCTGCGCCATTCTGCGGGATATATGTCTAACCAATTCAAGGCATAGGACCCCAGACATCACACCGATCTCCCAATGATTCCAATGGGCCTTGTTGGAAATTTTCAGCTCAAGATGTTGCATGTAGGATATAGCGACCTTTTTGTCTTCGTAACGGCCGTATATGCCTCTTCGATATACACGTCTGTACTCCTTGCTGCAGCTTGCTGTAGGTTTACCAAGTACTGGAATCTCGTCGTGTGCGTCTAGAGGCTTGAAGCTACTGCTTATTCCAGTTTATTGGCATGTACTTTTGTCTAGAGTACTGAAAAGTCCACGGAAGTCACGGAAGTCGGAAGTAATTAAAGGAAAGGCTATTACAAGATTCAAGATTGCAGAGTAAGGCCACATTCTTCATTCTTGCGCGTTGATTGGTGCCAAAAATCATGAGTCGCAGCATCTCAAATGTTGTGTGTCAACGTACCAACCACTTCGTGCATGGGCCTCTCGACTTTTGGCGTCGTAGACTCTGTGACCTTTTGCGTGCTCAAAGGAAGTAACGGGATTGAGCTTCACGAGCAAGACAATCGGCTAGCCTCTTAATCATTTGTTTTCTCTATTAGGATTACTTATGCCTATTATGGGACGCAGATGGCCCCTGGCTTCTGGAGTGTAGCTTACTTCTGTAGCAAAAGATACAGAAGCTAATAAATAGCATCAAATGTTTTAGATAGGCTTTGGTCACAAGGTGAGAAACGTTCTTAAAGATAGCAGCATGCCCACTTACTGGGAAACTGACAGCGAGTTGAGGCACGATGGCGGCCTAGAACTAGGCCAGCAGCCTTTCGCGGCTGTTGGAGCTCGGTCAGCCATGTGTGGCATGGTCGTGAAAGTGACCTTAATAACTTTTGGCCTCGTAGCCTCGTATTACGGCAGCATCGCTGCTACAGTTCCAACGCCTTCTCAGCAGGGCCTCGAGGTTTCGGCCGCAGCTACACTATCTACAGATCCGCCTCGAAAATCGAATGAGGCCCAACAAGCTTTTCGGGCACATCCTACACCTACTGCATCAGGTATGGCTCACAATGACATCTTGCCCATTGACTTTGACATTAAGCTTACTTTTATATTTGACCCGTGATCTTTATTTTGCAGTGAAAAGGCATCAGCCGCGTGCAATTCGTTGTTCCGACCGCATGCGTGTGGTATCAGAATCATCAGCGTCACCACCATCCACTGACGTTGACGAAGAGCTAGCCTTGTGGCCACAGCCACGGTCCGTGAATTGGCGAGGCCAAGGCAATGTGTCCTGGGCCCTCGCACGTGATTTCGAAATGCTCATAGCCAAGCCATTACCGCTTGCACCGCAACCGCTGCTTGCATCAGCTTCACGGATATGCGGGCTCTTGTGGCGGCCGGCGCAGTACTCTTCTGAGACGACGATTCTAAGCAGCATCGCAATCGTTGTTGTTAGTGAAGATAGCACCGAAACTAGCAAAACGTATGATTTGAATGACGCCAGTGGTCGCCGTTCCGCAGCGCGTGAGCAAAGAGCTTCGGCTGATCCCGTATATGGCGGTTGGTTACCGAAGCTTCTGCCAAGAGAGGCTGAAGCGTACACAATAGAAATCTCGTCATCCTCGCCAGTGCAGGCCAAATTGACGGCGCGCACTGTAGCAGGCGCACTGAACGGCCTTGAAACTTTTGCACAGCTTTTCACAGGAGGCTCCCCGCTACTGCACACACCAGCTCATCTGATGCCAGAGCAAAACAGCAACAGCAGCAGCAGGAGCAGCAGCAATGGCAGTAGTCCCAGTAATTCGGGTGCAGGTATTACTGACAAAGCTGCTACAACTGGTGTTGAGAATGGAGGAGGTGATTTAGCTAAGTCGCCATCGCTAAGAATTGAAGATGCTCCTGCAGTGGCATGGCGAGGCATGATGGCGGACGTAGCACGGCACTTCTTACCAGTGCCCCTCTTGGTATCCACGCTTGACGCCATGAAAGCCGTAAAGCTTAATGTGCTGCACTTGCACCTCACGGATGCTCAATCCTTCCCACTGGTGCTTGAAACAAATCCAGCGGATTTTACTGCTGCTGGAAGATCACCCAGTGAAGGTGTTTTTACGGCAGCGGGCCCGTTGTTCCCGCCGCGAACACGCGAAGAGTTGGCATCAGGAAATGCCTTTTATGTCAACATTACGGAGCTCGGAAGGCAAGGTGCTTTTCAGCGGGCGCCGAACAATCGCCGTCGCCACCAGCAAGAAGGCCATGGTCCATCATCAAGTGTGTCAGATGCCGTGTATGGTTACACGGCAGCCGATTTGTCGCTCTTGGTTCGAGAAGCAAGCTTGCGAGGGATTCGGGTGGTGCCTGAAGTAGATGTCCCCGCGCACACTTTAAGCTGGGGCAAAGCCTACCCTGACATTGTGGTTCAGTGCGCACACAAGACGGCAGAAGCACAAAGCCCGTCGGATGTGCCTGCGCTTAATCCCTCCAAAGCTATGACCTACGAAGTAGTGTTTGCGGTGCTGGCAGCTGTCGCGAAAGTGTTTCCCGACGAGTACCTCCATTTGGGCGCTGATGAGGTGGGACCGTGGTAAATGAGTTGAACATCATTTGTGCGACTAAAAAGCATTCATGAAGTGAACAGGAAACATGAGTGGGGTGAAATGCGGACATCTGTTGAATTCAAAATTCGACTTTTCTCGTTGCAGTATGGCTGTAATGTACCATTACTTAATTGTTTCTCCTTTTTAAACTTATATTGCACGTGTGCCATCTTGTGGTGCTGAAGGTGCGGTTGCCGTGCTGGGAAGAAGATTCGGACCTCATGGCTTGGGCCAAGGACAAAGGACTGAGCGGCGCACGTGGGCTCTTCGACTACTTTGAGACTCGAGCGATCGCCATGGCGACGCAACTGAACCGCACTGCTGTCCTCTGGCAGGTCATCGGCGAATGCCCTTAACTTTTCACATGTTTTCTCAATCGTGATACGCATTCTTCGTGTCTGCTTACGTTTTTCAATTAAGAACTTCGCTGGTGTCTCCTCCATATAGTAGCTTTCAATGCAAAGGGTGCGCTGTTCATTTTGAATTTTGTAAATGTTCCTGATAGGGTGCCTTGGATCAGCAGCTGGCTTTGCCAGGCCCTTACTTCAAGGATCGCGCCCCCCTGGTTGAGCCTTGGAAGTGCTGGAGTGGCATGAACACGGCAGCTGCGGCAACTGGCGTAGCGCGCGGTTTTGGCGTCATTGATGCCTCGTGCTGGTAAACCATTGCTGCTTGTCTCTGTTCTCCTTTGGGCACTTCATTTCCTTACTTCCTAATTTCTGGTTCTATATAGAGGCTCTTTTCATGATGTCTTTAATTGTCTTAGAAACATAATGTTCATCGAATTTATTATTGGGTAGCTTTTTATTGATATATCTTCTTTAAATTAGGTACCTCGATTGGCCGACTCCATGGACCAATAATCTCAAAGCAGACTTCGTTTTACCTCCTCAGCAGCGGCGCCTCAGCACCCGAAACCAACGTCTCACCTCTTCTTCAGAAGAAGCCGAAATCAGAGCACTTCAAGTTGCTGTTCCACGCCTTCTAAAGCATCCACCTTGGCGCCACCGTAGTCCTCCCTTTCAATTTACTCGCCGGCGCTTAGGACTTGGTGCTTCCACCGCTGCCACTACTGCTAAAGATGCTACCTTGGCCAATACCACTGCGCAAGGTCTCGCGCCATTGGAGACAGCGGCACACACCACCAACAATAGTAGTGCACCACGGCAGGCTCTGCGCGAAGAAACGGGTCAAAGCACTTCTGCAGCTAAGACACCCCCAAAGGGTGATCTGGTCGGTGGCGAGACTGCCATGTGGACCGAGTCGGTGGACTGGACGAACTTCGAGTGCCGAGTGAGTTTGAGGACACATCATCTTTCCTTCTTAGTGTTGCACATAAGCATCTTGCTTTGGCTCTTGAAGTTGTGCTCACATTTGTTGCTTGGTTTAGGTGCAGTCCATCTGAGCCCCTTCTTATGTGTAAAAACGCGCGCAGGTGTGGCCGCGTGCGGCAGCTGTAGCAGAGCGGCTCTGGCGTGGTCCTGCGACTGAGACTCCTGAAGACAGCTTGCAGAGGTTCCGGGTCCTGACAACACTTCTCCAAAGCAGAGGCGTAGGAGCTGCGCCAGTAGATGATGCGGTCGATGGTTCGAGCGGTGGCCAACAGTGCCCTCCTCTGGCACCGCATTTACAGCGTCCTTTGCCGCCCTTGCATTCAAAAGTGTCGGATAGCAACGGTGGCTCGGACAGAAATATTGCGGGTCATGATGAGGGCCTATTGGGTACATTTGAAATGAAAGGTCTCTCAGACACAGCATCAGTATCTGCACCAAACGAAGAGGCCGCTGACTTGAATGACATTAACGCATCAGAGATTTTGCCATGGCTCTTTGGTGAAGAAGATCGCGTAGCCCCTATGGCTGACGATAGCAACGACAACGACGGGCAAGCCGGCATAAACGACGACGACGATGATGATGATGATGGCGGGCCCATTCCTGAGTCCTTCGTGTCTCCAGTGTCCTCAGATGTAGTCGATGAGGTGACGCACGGCGTGTCAGTGGTGCAGTTGAACGCAGACGACGGTGGCGGTGGGTCCCTGACTCGCATGGCTGCCATTGATAGCTGGCTCCAAAACATGGCCCTAGGCCACACCAATAACGACACTGCTTTAGGTGGTGCAGCGTTGCCTTTTCCGGCTATTGCCGTGGGTATGTGTGAATTGAACGGGTGGGCCAAGCTAGACCATGGGTATTTAGACCACCATCACCAAGCTTTAACCCCCACCATTGTGAGCAAGGCGGCTGCGGCAGGTTTTGCCCATGCACATGTGTGGACGCCGCCAGGCCACCCCTACGCACTAGGCGTAGCGGCGCGCTCGCCCCTTCGTGTCCGGCATGAGTGGGGGCCCAAGGAAGGCTTTGAGCGGGGATTGTTGCACGTGCAGTTGCCACTTGAACCCGGGTATGACGGTCGCGGTGCTGTCGATGCGCGAGGTGAAGCCGTATGGCCGCCCTCAGCTCAACGGAGTTTCGTCGAAAAAGAAGGAGGAACACCAGCACGAAAAAGAGGGCTTGACCTTTTGATAGTGCATTTGGCACCTCACGATTCTGGACAACGGCTCGAAGAAGCGCATATGGTACAGATTGTAACTTATCTTTATACATGTGAACTATATCTTTAAGCTAATCGTTTTCGCCCACTCTTTCTATTTTTGGCGGTAGGTGGCTGGTCTTATCCAACGGCTTACTTCTGAGGGCCGACCAGCCCTCGTGATGGGTGACTTCAACACATTGTCGCGCTGGGATGCACCCCAGCACGAGAAGAGTGGACTTCTAGAGTGGATCAGCAATGGCACAGTAGCTCACGCAGTTGGCTCCCGCAACCAAAAACACTTCAATCGCCTCGCACGGAAGTACACCACTGAAGTTGCAGAGAACACGTTAACACCTGCAGCCTCAATTGCGCGTACGAAGAAGCTTCAGCTCGCCTATGGCCCCATGGATACTCTGCTTAATGTCTCAAAGGGGGGGCTTACTGACTTGTGCGCGCTGCAGTGCCGACATTCGAGGTCAGCAAGTGATGTTACATATACAGGAACTATGGCTGCGCACGATACAGGAAGCAATAGTTTTTCGGCATTTACAGCCGCGCATGATCCTAGTGTTCAAGAATGCTTGCAGAGGCTGTGCCGTGCTACTGAACCAACGCTGTTGCTTCCCGATCGTGCTGAGCTGCCACCAGGGGTCGCTGCACCTCCGATCCGCGTTGACTTCCTCCTGGCCAACGGCCCATTTCTCGAGGGAGTCGCGGGCTCGTTGCCTCCTTTGGCCGAGACTTTGATCAATTCGCACACGAGCACTATGTCTGACCACTATCCTATACGATTACAGTGGACACAGAAGTCGAATGATGCAGATGCCGACATGAAATAGAGAAATTAAAAGAATAGCTCCACCTGCCATGCTCATATGGCATTAAGTATAATAAGTGTTTGCGATACTGCGACTTTGAAATGAACCGTACAAGCCACTAGCTAGGAGTGGTTTATCGGCCTGGTGGGCTTAAGCAAATAAAGGGCCATTCGAGGACAATCGAGCACCAAAATTTTCTCTTAATGTTTTTGAAGATGAAGAGATCAGAAGATATCTGAGATCTAAGTATCTGAATAATTTGGACTAAACTAAACTAAACGGGACTAGGACTAGGCCTAGGGATTAGACAGGTCGGAATGCCCGAATACATGGGCCATTCCAAACTAACACAAAAACGGAATCCAACAAGCAAAAAGAAGTGCAATAACCCGGACTTGCCGAGTTACCGAGTGTACGTGCGCATGAACATCCCACCCGTTGAGGGTGCTTCTTTTCTTGTTACCATGAAGATAGCGATGAGGAGGCCAATTGCAGCCGAAGCACCACCGATCAAACGTAATGGGCTCAAGGAATCCTCACTCATCTCTGCGTCGCCAGTATTGAATGCTCCAGCTTCAGTGACTGCTTTTGATAATCTCTCAGGTAGCGGAAGTCCTAATATCGATGTTGGTGACGTTGCAGTGACAACGAGAGAATCTCCTTCAATTACAGCACGAAGTCGTGAGAAATTATCACCTTTCGAGCGCGCATGATCTACCGCCTCCGAAAGTGAGGAATCATCGGACACAAGAACCTCGTCGCCATCCCCGTCCGTGTATTTAAGGCGAAGGCACGTTGGGGTAGACTTCAAGCGTTCGCAAAGGATATCAACAAGTTTATCGAACGAATCCGCTGAAGATGTCACTTTATGCAAGTTGCCATCTGGGTCTTCAACTTTGAAAGTAAATGGCGCTTCAAATTGCGCAGGTAACGGGGAGCCATTTCGATCAAGACCGTTGAGGTCCTGCGATCCACTTTCAAGTTGCTGACTATCTTGCACGCGGGCAAGTCGAATGGGACGAGCACTCTTTTTGTGAGCAGCGGCACCTTTCAAATCATTTCTATGAGGCCTTGAACTGGACGAACTCAGAACTGAAGCCGTCTCCGAATCGTCATCTCCCATGGCCATCGACTGCTCCCAGAACGATCTCCACCCGTCGCTGCTTCCGTCGCCCATTGTCGCATGCACCACATCCATCGCGTCCACCAAGCCTTGCACCTCGCCGTCGTCTACCACTGGCAAGTGCAAGTACTTCTTGTCGTGCATCAGCTGCAGCGCCTCCAGCAGCGACACGTCCGATGCAACTTCCTCGGGGTTCGGTGTCATCACATCCTGCACACTGGTCGCATCGGGCGATAAGCCTTTTGCCACCACACGATTGTTCATGTCCTTCAGCGTGAAGATTCCGACTAGCGCGCCCGTCGAATCCGACACTGCGACTCCCTTCTTAATCTTCGCCATAAACGTCGCGGCCTCGCGCACCGTCATCTCCGGTGACACGATGTCG
>Ga0307930_1001972_pt1 | contig 15909 bp, 9 predicted proteins | sample OrgLakmetageno46_FD_203161 | JGI IMG/M metagenome (GOLD analysis project Ga0307930, IMG submission 203161) | Saline water microbial communities from Organic Lake, Antarctica - #46 | ecosystem: Environmental > Aquatic > Non-marine Saline and Alkaline > Saline | place: Antarctica: Organic Lake...
CTTTCTAATCTTAGATTTTGATACGCCTTGTGAGGTTAGTTCGCCGTAAAGGTAGTCAGAAACAGTAGTAAACTTAGTGTCGTTTCGCTTACAAAAATTATCAATGATATATTTTTTGTATTCTTTATCCGATTTTAAATTAAATACATCTATGCCATGAGTCATAGTAATTGTTGGCAATTTTATACCTAGAGGCTCTATACGTTTGTGTAACTTCCATTCGTTTATAGCAAAATGCGCAATAACAAGATCTGGTGTAAGTTTTATAATAATAAACTTATATATTTGATCTCTAATTTCTGGTCTAAAATCGTTCCAAGGTACATAAAGTTTATTAGCAAATGGGCGTTCTGCAGGAAGCTTTTCATGCTCGTAAATAACAAAATTGTCATAATCAGTTTGTGACTGTAAACGATTCAATAGATCATAAATAAATGTTTCTGACGGTGCCGAAAATACTGCAACAAAATGTAGTATTGTTTTTTCAGCCGTTTTTTTTCTTTCAGTAATAACATCGAGTAAATTAGATAAAAAATCAGAAAGACAACCATGCTTAGTATTTATTTTTATAGCGGTAATATCTACACCCAAAATTTTGACAGCTTTAATATACGTCAAAAAAAGTTTGTCTGACTCAGTATGGGATAGCTTGAAGTTATCTCGGCTTTTAAAACAATATTCAACATATAAACTTAAAGCTTTTTTAAACTGCAAGTTGCCTGCATAAGTTTCAGCTATTTGTAATACATTATTTAATCTTTTATTATTAAACCTAAATAAATACAGTTCTTCGGCATCAGCTTCACTAAGAAAAGGAAACTGGAGAATATAACTTTTGACAACCTCATTTATAAATAACCTTCTATGCGCCTCACTAGCTCCTGAAGATAAACCTCCATCACTTAATGTAAATAAGCATTCTTCAACACGATTAAATGATACTTCCATTTGAAAGGCTTTTCTTATCCACACAGCATCACTTACTATTCTAAATGACTCATCATATCTGCCAACTTGATTATATATTTGTTTAGGTACAAGGAAGGTGTTATGACAAATATTTAAATGGCCTAACAAGACACCATCACTAATATTCTCAGCGAAGAGCCTTATGTTATCACCAACAATATAATCGCAGTACGTAACAGCTTTTCCATCATTATTTGCGAACTGTAATGATTTTTCTATAAATGAAGGCTCATAAAAGTCATCAGAATTAAGCAGACATATATAATCACCTTGCGCAACTTGTATGCCCTTATTCATGGCATTGTAAATACCCTCATCAGGCTCTGAAATAAAGTATTCAATCTGTTTGGAATATTTTAACAGTATATCTGTTGTAGCTTTATCACTCCCACCATCAATAATTATATGTTCTACATTTTCGTATGTTTGCTCCAGAACCGAACGAACACAGCGTTCTAAAGAATCTGGATTATTGTATACGGCAGTCACAATACTTACTAGCGGCCTTTCTTTATCATAAAGAGCCGTTTTATTCGAAGACCTTAGCCCCCCTTCAAATTTTCTTACTGAGTTCGATTTTGGATAAAAAAGATATTGCCCACAGAAATTTTCAGCATGAATAGTTTTCTTTTCGAACTTTGATTTCAAGTGTCTTAGAAATACGGATTGGTTATTAATTGCTAGACCATTTTCAATAGTTATTTTACAATTTTCAAAATCTTTAGTTCTAAAATATAAATTTGATAAATATTCGAAATAGATATAAAAATCAGGATTTATTTTTAAAGCCTCTTTACATTCTGAGATTGCTGCAGTGAGGTTTTCCTTTCTTATATGGCTTCTGATACTACTTAAATTCACGATAAACACACTTTAATTATTTCCTAAATTATTTTCAATACCATTGAAAATATCACAAAATATTTTGAAATTATTTGATTGATTAATTTCTTCTTTTATAACCTCTGAAACATCTCTTCTTTTCCTTGGCTCTATAACAACCCCCTTTCTCCCACTATCTCCCGTAACCGAAAAAGCATCGAATATTACTTCAAACATCTCATCAAAAGGAATTTGTAATTTTGAACACATTTGTTGTACAACTTGTTGTGGCTGTTGAACAAAATCTTCATAAAATACAATTTGCTCTTTGCTAAAATGGGCTAAAAAAGATAATAGTCTTGCACAATGCTCATCAAACGTTGCTGCTTGAAAATGTGCCCAACCATTCGCGACTAATGCTAAATAACTGTCTATCGGATTGCGTAATGTGACTAAAGAGATGGTTTGAAAATCTTCTCTTAATAGTTCAACAACCGTATTGCTCGTAACCTATTGCTCAACACAATAATCTGAATGAGTGTGATCGCGTAGTATTAATGAACCACCGCGTTCACTTATATGCTGTTGACTGGTTTTCACTGACGCTACAAATAATTTTTCAGCCAATTTTTTTTGTTCTGGTATCCCCGCATAAAACCCCAATTTTGCTAGATCAGAAGGGGAATACTGGGGTTTATCTTTATTACTTTGTAAGTCGCTATGTGGGTGCACTTCGCTTAATAGAAAAATATTTGGCATTGCAGATAAACACTTAGAAACTAGTGAACCACCACTACAGGCAAAATGATGAATTATCCTGATAACTGGTTTTGAATCTTGATATTGCTCATTAACATTGTCACATTTATCCAGCAATGAAGTAGTATGAGTAAAATCAAGCTGTCTCTTTTGCAAACTAACGTTACCTGAATGAATTGCTTCTTCAACTGGCAACAATAGGCTTTCATCGATCAGCTCAACAGCCTTTTCTAGGGAGGCTCTAAGATTTATTAACGAGTTAGTCATGATTTATCACTGGACTTTGCTCTATTAACTTTACTCGATGGAACTTTAACTCCTTTGCTTATTTTTTCTTTAATTTCAGCTTTCGTTTCTACTAAAGGTTTATCATTTGATGTTTCTAATTCAGTTAATTCAGGATGATTCACTTGCAAATGATAATAAAACTCTGACGCTTGTTGTAGCTTTTGTCGCAACTCTTTTATCAATTCGACTAATTTTTGCTCGTTATGATGTTTAGTTTGATATTTTTCACGAAGGTCATCTAAATCGACTTGTGACTTCATCTGTAATTTTAATGCTAAATCGCTCGATTTTTGACGGCTAATTAATTTTTGTTTTAAATCTGCACATTGCTTATTTGAATTCTCTGCCCGCTCTTTGTTTTCTTGATGCCAGTGAGATTCATTTTTTAAGTTTTTCTGTAATTCTGTAACTTCTGTTTTAGCTGAGTTTAGTTGTGTTGTCAGGTCATCTACTTTAATTTTTAGTGATTCTGTTTCACGTACATTTTTTTGTTTTGATTGTTCAAGGGTTGTTATTTGTTGTTTTAATTCAACATGACTATCTACTAAGCTTTTTACTTCATCCTCTGCCTTTTGCTTAAGTACAGTTGACTCTCCAATTTTTTCATTTAACTGTCCATTTAGTTTTTCTATTTGTTTTTTTGAATCTTGTAATTCTTGTTGAGATTTTTCACTTGTTTGCTTCAACAAGCTATTATTTTCTTTATTTGATTTTAACTCAGCCTGTAACTCGTTAAGAGTCGCTTGTAATGTTTTATTTTGCTCAGTCACCGTAAGTAACTTTTGTTCTAGTTGGGTGTTCAGTTCTTCCTTCTGCACAACTAGTTTATTTTTGTCTGCTAGTTTTTGCTGCTGAATAGCAAATTCATGATTCATTTTTGTTAATTGGTCTTTTGCTGTTTTTAACTCAATTTCACTGGTATTGAGTTCATAGTATTGTTCTACAAATGGCAATTGGCTTGTGTCACTTAGTCTCAGCTCAAAGCCTTGTTCGGATAAACATTTTTTGACCTCTGTAGCACTTGATCCACCCTCAAATAAAACATGTTCACTAGCTCTAACCACAATCCAATTAAATAATTGCAGCCTTCCAACTTGGCTATTTTGAAATAAAGCCGTTTCGAAACCTTGCACTTCAAGCACTAACACATTTGATTTTTCATCTATTTGTTTGATATGACTCGTCACTATGTTTTCAAATGACTCAGTTTTCACGTTTAAGGCTTTAGTCGTTTGTACATTAGGAAAATGTTCAAGTAGCATTTTATCTGCGGGTAATAATGAATTAAATCGAGGGTTAGCAAAGATCGCTGCGCTTCGTTCAGAGGCTGTGTCTGCTATCCATGCTTGCAGAGCCGTCACGTTATCAAAACGTTTTGCTTTGGTTCTTAACTTTTTAAACAAGGAGTCATCTGGCTCAACAGCTAGTATGCGCTCGCAATTCAATTTTTGATAAACCAGCAACTCTGAATCAACTCCGGCACCGATACGCACCACGGTGCCGATTGGAGTCGTTGTATTTTCAAGTAATTTAGCCAGCCATGCCAACATACCAAGTATTCCTTTTCTCGTTTATCAATGCGACTGAAGCCAAGCTAATAATGGCCTAAACAACCTATCAGCGTAGCTTGAGTTTGAGGGAGACTCTACCGCTTTCATCTCTGAAAAGCATTTTACATCTAAAGCGTGATTAATTACAAAAGGCACATTTAATCTTTCAGCTTCACGGCTTAACCAACAGCTACCACTTACTATTAATGGCTTATTAAAAAATGCGAGCATCCATATCAGCCCTGAACTTTTATATTGATAGACATTAGTGTCGTAGGTACAAATAACCCCGTCTATTTTCCTCAATATTTTCACCATGTCGTCGTTACTCCAAAAGCCATGGTGCAATTGTAACCTAGGTTCAGTATTAAATGTCAATTACATTGGCCGGTCGTTGATACAGAGAAGTGTTTTCTGGACGGTGACGTTTGTATTGTACAATATTCATTTAAACAGCAAACGTTATATGGATTACTGAGCCTAAGGTCATTCTATTAAATTAAAGCTAAATAAAAGCAACTTTGTCACATATTACTCCTTAATAAGTTAAAAATTAATGGTTTGGCGCCAGTGTTTACATTAGACTATGAGCGTTATTCATTTAAGGGTTGTTTGGTCTATCCATGCTAAAAAACATAGTCAAAAAAATTATTCATCATAAAAGCGCGCTTGATGCTTATCGTTTTAATATTGATAACGTAAGCAAGAACGGTATTTCGGGCTGGGCACATAAAATAGGCGACGGTGATTACAGCGCTAACATTGAGATACGTAGTAATAATATTATTTTATACTCAATTAAGGCCAATTTCCCTAGAAAAGATTTGCAGGCATTAGCTATTGGCTCGGGCCAATATGGTTTTGCTATTTCACCCTCAGCACTGAAGCTTGAAGATGACATTGACTCAATTGACATTTTCATTGATGGCTTAAAAGCTAATGATAAGCCCCTTCCTTTAGTATTATCTGCAAATACACCGCGCAACTCACAAACCTCGGCTGCAGCTATTAACAAAAAAGCGGAAGAAAATAATATTCAAATGCATTTAGATGGTATTTCTACAGATAAAGTTTTTGGATGGGCAAAGAAAAAAGATTCAGTAATGCATCGCTCTCTAATTGAGCTAAAAGTGGGTGATGTGCTGTTAGGTAGTGATACTGCTGATAAGTTTCGCCAATCAATTAAAAATGCAAATATTGGTGATGGTTGTTATTGTTTTGAAATTATCCCTAAAGTACATTTGTTTCCAAGCGTAACCATTAACTGCGATTTGTATATAGATAATAATAAAGTGAGCACAAAACCTATTCAACTGAGTGTTGACAAAAAAACACTTGAAAATGCAAAGTTCAAAAATGAATTTGCAGGCGAGATTTCAGGATTTAGCGAGTCGGTAAATAAAGAATTAGCGCGTTTATCATCACAAATAAATGAGCAAGGCAGCAATACCATGCAAGTGGCTATTGAAAATATTGCTTCGTTATCGGTTCGTATTGAAGTTATTGAGAATATATTAACTAAGCACTTTGCCGGTAAATAGTGTTGTGCGCTTGTTTCGGTTACTATTTGACGGTTTAGTTGAGCAGCCATCGAGTAGGTTGCTCAAGTCTCGATTTTCGATTATCGCGCTCCACTGTCCCAGTAAATATAAACTTAGCTAATTTAAGGCTGATATGACTACAAGCTCAACCTCCGTTTTAACTCAGCCAAAACCCCCGCAGTACAAAGGTTATATCGATTGGGTGGCCTCGGGCTTTATTCGTGGTTGGGTCTATTCATCCGATAAGCCAAACGAACCAATAGATTTCAAATTGTTACTTGATGGAGAAGCGCTTTTACAAAGTTCGGCTAATTTATATCGTGAGGATTTAGTTAAGGCGGGTGTTGGCAACGGGGAGCATGGTTATTGCTGTCTTCATCATTTATCGGCAGCTAGCTTAGCGGGTAAAACCCTCCAATTAGTTAGCCTTGATAATAAGCCCATTGGTAAGCCATTTGTTGTGGCTTCTGAAAAAGCCGCAACTGTTACCGCTACAAAATTGCTCTCTGAGCATTACTTGCTAGTGGTTAATATAGAAGCAGCTAAAGCTGAAAATATAACCCTGCAGCTTTTTAACGCTAACACGCCTTTTTGGCAAGGCGCTAAAGCTTTAAAACAAGGGACTAATAGATTAGAGCTGCCAGTATGTACCGACATAATTGATGGAAAAAGTCATACCATCACATTAGGTATGCTTGGTAAGGTTACTGCTTTATGGCAGCAAGATATTACCGTCTCGATAGATGCAGCAGCGGTGCAACGTTTTTCTCTTACTAAAAATATAGATAAAAAGCCCGTTATTGTAATGATAGATCGTAGTACTCCCAAGCCAGATCAAGACGCGGGGTCGTATGCGGCAATTCAAGAAATTCGTTTATTGCAAGCGCTCGGTCTTCATGTTGTTTTTATCCCAGACGACTTTACCTACTCACCTGTATATACACCGCAGTTACAAGATATGGGCGTTGAAGTACTTTTTTCTCCATATTTTTTAAATAGCGCTGATGCCCTTCTTTCAGTATTACCAATAGCATGTGCAATATATATCACCCGCTACCATTATGTGGAAAAGCATATTAAGGCAGTAAAGGCATTCTCAGCAAAATTACCTATGATTTTTAATAATGCCGACCTACACTTTTTAAGAGAGATAAGACAAGCAAACCGCTTAGGCGATGCAGCGCTGTTACAAAAGGCAATGAAAACCCGTGAACGTGAAGTCAACGTAATGAAACAAGTTGACGCTATTTTGTCTTATAGTGAATTTGAGCACGCCGTGATTACCTCACACACCTTGCAAAGCAATAACGTACATAAGTGCCCTTGGGTTGTTGAAGTACCTGATGATAAAGTGAGTTTTAACAAAAGAGAAGGTGTCGCGTTCTTGGGCGGGTATGAGCACCCTGCAAACGTTGAGGCTGTTGTGTTTTTCATTGAACAGGTAATGCCGCTCATAAGGCAGAAAATCCCTTCAATAAAGCTCTTCATTTATGGCAGCCATATGCCTAACTCGTTTGATAAATACGCTTGTGATGATGTAATTATAAAGGGCTATGTAAAATCACTTGATGATGTATATTTAAAACACCGAGTATTCATTGCCCCTTTATTTTTTGGTGCCGGTGTTAAAGGAAAAGTCTTAACAGCGGCGGCTTATGGCATGCCATGCGTACTTTCACCTATTGCTATAGAAGCTACCGGTTTAGTAAATAATGTCAGTGCCCTAGTAGCGGAGCGTCCAGACGAATGGGCAGACTATGTTGCGCGACTGTATTCGAGTGAACAAGAGTGGAACTTTATTGCAAAAAACCAACAGATGATGGTGAAAGGTGCTTATTCATTCGATAAATCAAAATCCATGATGCGCCGCATTTTAGAGTCGGTGGATGTATTGCCTAGTAAAATGTAGTAAACATGAATATTTAAGGTAAAAAAATAAACCGACAAAACTTATAAATCAACTTGTCTCGCAAGGGAAAAGTCTTCGCAGGAAAAACTCAAGTTTATGTTATACGCCGGATCGTTAAAGTTTTGGGTATTCCATGTATTGTGCATGTAAGCCACTTCTTTGTTTGACCGGTCAATTTGCTCTGGCTTTATATCCAAACCACGACTAATTGATTCATGATGATATAGCTCTGCGTGTGGTGTCCATAAGTTGTGTAAATTAAGACTTTTTACCTTCAAACATAAATCGACATCATTAAACTGAATACTCAGGTTTTGTTCATTAAATCCACTAACTTGTTCGAAAAGATGTCTTCTAATTAATAAACAGGCTGCCGTCACTGCTGAGTAATTTTGCACTTGAATTAAACGCTCACAGTAGCCTCTAGAGCGCCGTTTATAATACTTATGACTATGCCCTGCACAGCCCCACATTCCAACAATAACGCCGCCGTGTTGTATTGTGTTGTTTGGATAATACAGTTTCGCGCCTACACAACCTATTTCTGTTCTTAGCGCATGGCTTACCATCTCTGTTAACCAGTTTGGGCTGATAACTTCAATATCGTTGTTTATAAAGCCTAATATATCCCCGTTTGCATGTTTAACCGCAAAATTATTGATCGCCGAATAATTGAAAGGTAAATCATATGGCAGAACACGTATTTGAGTGAACTGCTGTTCCAATAAAGCGAGATAATCCAGTGTTTTTTGACAGTCTGATTGATTATCAATAATAATTATTTCATAGTTTTTATATGTTGTTTTTTTAACGATTGAATCGATTGTCTGCTTCAAAATATCATAACCATTTCGAGTTGGTATAATAAGCGAAACAAGTACTTGAGTGCTTGGAATAGGCCAGTTGATTAATAGCCCTCCTTGCGGATTACTTTTTACTTCTAGTAGTTCATTACCCAATGTTTGTCTTAAGGCTTGTTGTGCTAAACCTGCGTTTAGTTTGGGTAAAGCTTTGATTTTATGAAAAAGTACCTTCGGAACATGATTAATTGTGAAGTGCTTGTCACTTTTTGATACTTTTAATGTCAAGTTATAAAGGAAGTCTCTCGTGAAACTTAATTTTGAAAAACCTAACTCGGCCATAATCCCTGCTTTGTAAATGCAGCAATTCTCGATATAGTCCTGGCTATAAAATAAGTCCGGATTCCAATCAGGCTTAAAATTGGGCTTTTTTCTTTGATTTCCTCGACTTAATTCATCGTGATCGCTGTAAATTAGACAAGTATCATTGGCTGAGAGCATAAACTCCGTCAAACAGTGGGGAGACAATAAAAAATCGCCTGTTAGCATCATCAGCCAACACTTACTTTCTTTTTTTACATCCACTATTTCATGGCCTAACTCGTGATGCTCTTTTTGAAAAAGTGTACTTTGGTCATTTTTCAAAAGAGATTTTATTACCGGTAATTTTTTATTATTTTGAGAGTAATAAATTGACAAGCGCCAAAAAGGGTAATCTTGATTATTGACTGATTTAATTAATGCAGTTAATTCACTTTCATTTTTTGTGTCTGCATCAAGTAAAATTAGGATTGGACTATGAATGTCTTGGCTCGCGTATTTAGTCAGATTTTCGGATAGTTCTATCCAATTACTATAGCTTCTCGGAAAGCGTCTCATCGTTTGGTAATAGAGCCTAACCAGTTTTCTATAAGCAAATGAAGTTGCCCTGTTTCGTCTTAAAAAAGCTTTAAGTGGTTTCCAATTAATCATTATTATGTCGTTATCTTACCTAGTAGGGTTTTGCCCCTATAGCTTGGGGCTTATTGTCTTGATGCAATTATAATATTTTAGATCACGTATTATTGAGGGTCATAATTATTTTATGCCATGATCATTTTGAGCCATGATCTGTTTAGGCTAAATCATCTCTTAGCCTTTCCAAAATATCTAAAGCATTAATTAAGTCTTCTTTTGAAATTTTCTTAATAGCACTTAAGGAGTCTTTAAGCATAGTTGTCGATACGCCTCGAGTCCTCTCTAAATACTGAACCTCGCAAAATTCCTTAAGAAAGTCGAATTTTCCGTTCCAGTCGTCGCCAATTACAAATATATCAACGCCAAACTCTTTTATATCAAGTACTTTTTGCTCCCAGTTATCTTCGGGAATTACCTTATCTACGTACTCAATCGCGGCAACTATTTCGGCCCTTTGATCATATGGGATTAACGTTTTTTTGCCTTTACCTAAATTAAATTCATCAGTCGACACGCCTACAATCAGTTCGTCACCCATCGCTTTTAAGCGCTTTAATAAATTCAAATGGCCTATATGAAACATGTCGAATGTGCCATAAGTTATAATTGTTTTCTTTTTCATGCTACCCAAAGTTGTAAACTAACTCAGCTACGCGCTGACTATTTAATTGGTCGTCAAAGTCAAAGAACATATGCCTAACCCTTTCATACTTTGCAACGTCTTTAACGCCATTGTTTAAAGCGACAGACAACGACTCCAACATGCTATCAAAGTCGGTACAAATATCACCAGGAAATGCATCATAGATATCATAGTAGAAGCCACGCTCGCGCTGCATGTAGCTGTCTAAATCGTATGCAAAGCTAATAACTGGTTTGCGCGTTGTTAAGTAATCAATATAGCAACTAGAATAATCCGTGATTAGCACGTCTGCTAGGCGATACAACATTTCAATATTCGGGTAGTTATCAGCAGACAAATTAGTACAGTCAATATCGGACAAAATGTCATTATAGCTTTTTGCCGAGTCAGCCATGTGTTCACGAACCCCTAACACCGCATTATTAGAAGAGAGCAACTGTTTATAGTTGACTAATTCCTGTGTTGAAAAGCCATAGTACGCATCCGTTTGTGCATTTCTAAATGTTGGCGCATAGAGCACTAACTTTCTTCCTGCCAAAGTACTTCTTAAATCATTCAATTCACGCTGCAAATCAAGTGGGAGCTTGCTTTCTTCCATACTTATTAAATCTATACGCGGCAAGCCGGTAATAGGCACTTGAGGGTATGTAAGCGGGTAGAATCCAGCAGCCATGGCTAAACGATCAATTTTAGACGATGAAATAACGCATTTATTGGGTTTATTGTGAGCGATGACCTCCTCAATTCTAGCGCCATCAACATCCAAAGATGACACGCCGATCCGTTTCAAGGGAATACCATGCCATAAGTTGACGAAGTTTCTGTTGATGTATTCGCAGGGGTACGGAATGTTGATCCTAGGGCCGTGTTTAAGCAATATGTTTTTTGCCCGCAAAATAATTTGCTGAGCTTCAGCGGTATCTATATTGAAATGATAAACATTGAGCCCGGTCATTTCAATCTGTTTAGAGCGAGTCAAAATAACTTTTCTAATTCGAGGGTCGTTTTTAACATATTCAAATAAAGCACGGTCATTACCCGTTAATAAATGATCATAATAGCAAACGGGGAACACCCATAAATTAGGGTCTTTTGGAATTTGAGTATCAAGTTCTTTGAATTCTTTATCGCTTAATTTATCAAAAGCGGTTGCTTTATATGCGTCGAGTAAGGATAAATTCAAATTTTTGGTCAGCGTTTCTTTATCTATAGTTCTGTCTAAATGTTTAACGATATTATTGTCACTTAGCAGATCATAGGCGTCTAGCAATTTACCAAGTTGAGGTACGTGATAATGATTATTAGCCAGCAAATAACGCTTTAAGAACGGAAAACCCTTTTCGCTGATTAAATACAATAAATTTTCGGTATACACCGGATGAAATGAGTGTAACTCTTCAACATAAGTTGCTAACTTAAACGAACTGCCGACTAAATAACGTGAGATACCCACTTCATAATCTAGTATCAGTTTCTTTTTATTAACGAATGCAATTGATTCAATAATTTTACGGAAACCTTTGTCTTGAATAACATTCTTTCTAAAAGCGACGAAATAAGATCCTAAATGAAAATCATAATGTGGTGTTTGCTCAAAACTCTCTAATAATTCGTCAGTCAATTGTTGTGTTACATTCCGTACTAGGTTTTGTGACTTATCAGTTGCCGTGAATGCCATACCTTTAGTAGCTTGGACTCCCCAGAAACTACAATCGCTTTGCGACATTTTATCGAATACAGCCCCTAAACTAGAAAGTAAATAAACGGAGTCATTTGCTAACAATACTTCATCATACTTTTCTAGCTCTTCCCAACCCGATTTATCTAGCATTAATTTTTTATATGAGCCAAAGTCATATTGTCCATGCCGTTCACTGTATGCTTTTACTACATAAGGTGTCAGTTTTTCAATTTCACCTTCTTGATATTCACAGTCACCCATAAAATATATATCACAGTACTGAGATAATTCTGCAATATAAGTAATGAGAGTATCATCCACTATTCCATCAGCGTCGTAACCGGCAAATATACACACCCGCTTAGGCTTGCTTGGTAATTCAAAGGTTTGCTTGGTTTTTGCCAGTCTGGGTGCTTTAAGTAAACAGTTATTACCCCTTGCATGAAATACAGCATGAACGATAGGGTTATAGTGATGGTTTGTAGTGTTGTACTCACCTTGAGTTACGTCATACCACCATCCATCAAAGTCTTTACTGGACTTCCTTAATTCATTTCTGCCGTGCTTAAAATAATGCTCTGCGCCATTTTGCTCAATTAATTCAGGATACATATTTTTATAAAATGACTCATCTAGTAAACCGCAATGGGTAACGATATCACTAGCTATGTCTGCATTTTTTTCTGCAAAAGCATATAAAGCACTGTTGCTAAGCTGCAATAACGACCTGTGTTTATTTGTTAGCAAATATCGGTACAAAGTATGTAACTTAGCTGCAACCACCTTGGAGCTAAATAACACAGCAATCGTTGCTTTTGCTTGTTGACCTATTCTCTGACGATATTCTTTACTTTCCACTAGGGCATTTATTGCGAAGTACCATTGTTGCGTATTAGAAGCAACAAAGCCATTAACTGAATTTGCGATAGCGGCGGAAAAAGAAGAAGTAGATGATGCAATAGTGGGTACACCGTAGAAAGCGGCTTCAAATATTTTCAGTTCACTTTTACATTCAGTAAACTCATTGTTTAGTTCTAAAGGCGCTAGATTGATGTCCATGGAAGATAAGAAAACCAGCATATCTACATGCGACATGAAGTCGTGACGAACGAGTTGGTTACTATTTTCCAACTCCTGCGCTAGTGTTAATTCTCCGACAATATTGAGTACTACATTTTCATTTTCTCTTAAAACGTCAATGATAGCCTGTTCACATTCTTTGAAATCTTTATCGTGGGTGGCCGTTCCCGATAAATAACAAATATTAATAAGGTCACTCGTTTTATCTGCAGCTAAGGGCATATTGCTTTGCAGTGAATTAGGAATAACAAATGGGCGTTTACCAAAATCATTCACTTGATTTGCCAATGCTTCAGTGGTTACCGTAACAAGATCTGATGCAAGAACAGATGCCTTAATTTTTTCCATTGCAGCCAAGCGAGCATCCTGCCCTTCTTTGTCTCTTTTTATGAAAGAATCCTGTAACTTTGCCTTCTCAGGATTGAAGATCAAGTCATCAATGTCATAAACAAGAATACCGCCGTTCTTGCGATAATAATTTTGCGCTTCTATCATTTTATCGCCAGCGGCGATCCTATTAAAAACAATAATGTCCCATTTATTGTCTATCTCTAATAAAGCATCTTTGTCTTTTATGATTTTTACATTCCAACCATACGACATTAGTGGCTGCAAAAAGTTATGAACGCGATAGTTTTGTGTTGCTATGTCGTAAGCGTTTATAACGAACAAAACACTTCCACAAATTTTGATTGGTTTAGCGTCGACTTTTGACTCTACAGCATCAATTACCCTTTCTTCATTAATCCCACTTATCAAAAAATGAACTAGCGGACATATACCAGAATCACGAATATCTTTGTATCTTGAGAGGTACATTTGAGTAGAAAACAATGCCGATGGATCGTTGCCTAACTTCCAACCAATCGTTATGTAATGTTTTACTGGGCTGCCAGAAAAATCAGCTAGTTGCGGCTTATATTTCTCTATATACCAATCACTGGAAAAATATTTACTTTGCGCTACTTCGTTGTGAAGTTTATTACTTCTAAGTCTATTTAATATTGAGCGTATCAATAGCATTCCGTTGTGATCCTTAAGCGTACAATTTTACTGGCGTTCTAAAACGATCAGTCATTGTTCTAAATTAAACAGAGGTTCGTTTGTGTCAGCTGCGCTGATAGTCATATTCCCTGTTTTTGTAGGTAGTTCACTGAGATCAAATTCAAAGCCAATATATCCTTCCAATGGTTGCTTTACATCACACGGAATCGGGTCATAAACAGACGCCGTAGCCTTAGCAAGATATTGACCATCTACTTGAAGACGAAGCTCTACAGGCCTGGTTGAATAAGCGCGGTAAGCTCGCCCCTTAATTTTTAATTTATTTTCAAACCGCCATGAGCCATAAAGTGAACGTTTTACGTTCTTGTATCTTAACCTAGACAGGAATAGTTTTTCGGCTGTTTTGTATAGTTCAGTCTCTCTGCTATTGAGCTCAGAAATTGCGCATGTAATATCATCTTCTATTACATAGCTGGATGACGTCTTTTCTGGGTTTAAATTAAGCGCCAATACCTCCAGATCAAGAGAATATAAGCCGTTGACCAATGCTATTGAGTCTTCGTATTTATCAGATATACCAATGAAGCCGAAATATTCCGGTGCAAGATCGCCAAATTGCTTTAGCTGTAAATTGTCTGCAGAATTAGTTTGAATAAAATCTTCAATACTATCGTCAAACTGCCCCTGCCTTTGCTTGTGATAATAGTTAGAAAGAACCCGATCAACCGGATTTCTAATGAAAATGACAATCTCATACGGGAAAAATAAACGCTTGTAACGGTCTGCTGAAAAGTGCCCTGTAAGGACATAATTCTCGTGGTTTTTAAAAACATCGTCGACTGCGACCACACCATTAGAATAATAGTTAGCCTTATTGATCTCAGGAGTGGTTGTTTTGTTGTCTTTACCATAATCACACAGCACATGGTCTATTTGCGTAGATAGCATCGCCGCCTTTCTAAAACTGGTACCGGCTGTTTTAGGTATATGAACAAACAATATTGGTAATCTGGACTGAGTTTTTAAATGCTTTGCTGCCAGTTGCTTAACCATCTTCTTAAATTTGGTTTTAATACTCATTTTACATTTTCGATACAATACGTGCTTTGACTCGGGAAAGGATAGGTCGAAACCGACGATAAAAGCGGTTCCGTATTAACGGGATCCACTGAGGATTTCGCCAAGCGATATTCTCTTCGGTTGACATCATAGGCGTGTAGTACTTGCAACCTTCAAAATAATAATGGGTTACTTGGCTATGTCGAGTTGATGATCCAACTCGTCTTTTTGAGCCCCCATGTATCAGGTTAGCATGCCAAATAAGCGCTTGTCCTTTTTTCATCTGACCGTACGAGGGCTCTATTGCAGACTCTTTCATTTTTTTTTCAATAAACAATTCATATTTTTGATAATTCTTGGCCCCTATTCCCAAGCCTATGTCTTGCATATTATATTCAGGTAATTTATGCGAGCCTGGGTAATAAATGAGTGGACCATTATCCATTGTCACATCCTCTAATGCCACCCATATCCCTGCCATGTTGCGCGCAGGTATAGAATTGAAATGTATGGTGTCAGAATGGACTCGTTGCTGGGTACCAACAGGAAAATTAAGGGTTTGGAAGGCTCTCGCTTTTTTACCAAATAACTGACCTAGATAATCTAAGGCGTTTTGCTTAGTGGCAAGATGATGCACAGCGCTACTGTCTTTCCAGCCGTCTTGAACTCGCGCGCCTGGTCGTAAAGTGTTGTCAGATTTATTAACTTCGTATTCAGGATCCATATCGTTAATGACTTTATCTAACACTGCAGGATCAAAATTCAAGTCGACAATCAGAAATCCATTATCGTTGAATGATTTAATTTCTTCTGGAGACAAAGGAGGATATGATACTGGCGTTTTTT
>Ga0307930_1001973_pt1 | contig 15908 bp, 11 predicted proteins | sample OrgLakmetageno46_FD_203161 | JGI IMG/M metagenome (GOLD analysis project Ga0307930, IMG submission 203161) | Saline water microbial communities from Organic Lake, Antarctica - #46 | ecosystem: Environmental > Aquatic > Non-marine Saline and Alkaline > Saline | place: Antarctica: Organic Lake...
AGGCACGAGCTCCAGGGTGCCCCAATCCGCCACTGTTAGGCGATGATGATGAAGACAAGGAGGAGGATCCTGCCGCTGATGTTCCACCATTGCGCTTGTGGCCGACGGTAATCGCGAGCAGCGAATGGACGCCCCCGAGGGCAGTGGGGGAGCCGGCGAGGGGCAGGGTGTACCACTCGACCGCTGTGATGACGCGAGGGTCAGCGAGAGCTGCAGCGAGAGCATCGCCAGTCCCCGTGCGGGTGCGAAGGAGGCCGGTCTCGCGCGAGAGGTACCTAGTGCAAAGGAAGAGTGAAGTAAAGAGGACAAGATTGCACGTATGTGTTGTTATAAGTAGAATGTGAAGCAGGGAGAAAAAGTATTTCATGAAGCAAAAAGAAACACACACACAACAAAGAATTCGATGAACCACAACATATAAAATGGCGGAAGGATTGCTTGAAAGTGCTGTCGTTTAAAAGGCGTGTGTTCCCCCTTCTTTGCTTACTCGCGCACTGAATCGTGGCCAGCCACTGTCGCGGTTTGCAGAGGAGTGCGGCCTTGGCCATCGACTGACGCCAGAGGTGAGTGGTGAATCTGCACTAGAGCTTCGACGCACGCCAGCTGACCGAACTGAGCCGCAAGGTGCAACGGTTGTTGGCCAGCCAAGGTCTTGCTTCGCACGAGCTAGAGAGGGCATATGCACATCAAATGGAAGGCTTCTAGACAGGCAAGACTCGTGATTTCTCGTGCACGAAATAAAAACAAGTGCAGAAAAGATCAGGCTTTCCTTCAAATTCTGTGCGATGTCAACGCCTCATGCACGCATCAAACTCCCTACACCCCCTCGTGATTCAAGCACCTGCGGGTCGCTGTTGGCATGGCGAGACAAACCATGCACGTCGCCGTAAGCAGCGCACCAGTGCAGCAAAGACCACTTGTCGTTGCCCAGAGCCTGCCATCGTAAACACCATCGCAATTGTTTGAAATAAATTGAAGGCAACAAGCAACCATTCTGGAATGAACAAAACAAATGCAGGTAGCAGCACTCACAGCTTTCGATGATTATTAAGAGAAAATCAGGCTACAATACACTTTCTTTCTGAGCGACGCTAATGACTCACCTGTGACGCATCTGCGAGCAACTTGGCGGTGTCACCCGCGTAGCTGGTACTTCTAGCCAAATGCAGGGGGATGCGGCCTTGCATGTCTTTCACGTTCAAGTTCGCGCCAGCCCCCAGGAGCATGATCGCTGCCATTTGCTGATTGGCTTTCGCGCACAAGTGCAGGGCCGTGAACCCAGCTTCATCGCGTGCATTTGGGTCACACAAGCAAGCTGCTGCTTTTCCACTGCTGCGGTGGGAACCTAGTGAACGGTCAACTCCGCTCCTGCCGCTGCCATCCTCGGGGTGATCAGAGTCTAGCAGCAAGGCTACTACGTTCACATGCCCCTCTGCACACGCGTACATGAGGGGAGTGCGTCCGTGCACGTCCGCTGCCAAAATCGCTTGCAACAGGTGCGTGTCGAAGTGACCATCGCTATCATCATCAAACAAACTCGTGAACAGTGCAAGTTGCGCTTCGGCGTCTGCTGCTTCGCTACTAGCTGCTTGGGCTGCAGAAACAGCTGCAGCAGCAGCAGCAGCAGTGGCGCGCGAGTGGGCGTGGTGGCAGTGGGCGAGGAGCGCGGTCACCACGTTCTCGTAGCCGTGCTCACACGCCAAACTCAGCGCGGTGCGGCCCTCAGCATCTGGGTGGGCGGCAGCCGCCTTGCCCTGAGGCCCCAGCAGCGCTTCCACCACTGCCGTGTGGCCGCGAGCAGAGGCTAAGCTCAGCGCAGGCCGCCCTAGAGCGCGCGGAGAAGTCGCGGTGCGAACCGTAGAAGCGCCGCCTGCGAGCAAGACGAGGACCTGTTGATCGCGCAAATGCGTCAGTGAGTGCGTACAACTAAAACCAGCAAAAAACAAATGGAACAATGCAAAGAGTAGTGGCACCTGCCGCAGCAGCAACATGGAATAGAAAGCAGCACTGCAAACATGCGCACCGTGTCTACGTGCCCGTTTTCAGCAGCTAGCATGAGTGGCGTTTTGCCGTCTGCTTCCGCGCATGTGTCAACGGCAGCACCGCGCGCCAAGAGTGATGTGACCTATGACAAAATTACCCAGCCAAATAAAGTTATCGAACATCGTAAAAAGCACGCTTCAAAACGAAAAGAGAAGCTCACGCTCCAATTTAAGGAGACGAAATCAAAGCTACCTAGCGAGACCTCATTTCGTGAATGACAAAAACGAAAGAGGCATTACCTCGGCATGGTGCCCATCCCACGCAGCATGCAAGAGCGCAGTGCGGCCAGCTCGGTCGCGATCATCGTCCACGTGCAAAGGAGAGCTCACAATGATGGAAGGGTTGGAAAGCTTGCGCACGGTGAGGGCGCGGGACCGCGGGCTCCGCACTTCCGGGCTGCGGGCTCCGTTGGCTACGGCCTTCACCAAACCTGTGTCTTTGATCACGCCAGGTGTCGAGACTGAAAACCCAACGGGCCCGTACAGCTCCTCCATGCTGCTGCTGCTGTTGTTGTTCCCGGTGCTTCCCCCAGTGCTGGTGCTGGAGTCAACGAGTGGCGCTACCGACGATGAAGATGCTTCATCCTCATTTTTCCCCTCATTTTTCCCACCTTCCGGACTGCGACTCTTCAACGCGCGTTTGGCTCTTTTAGCGCGCGGCATGGTGCCTGGGCTGCTGGCTTCAGTGTCGCTATCGCAAAGCACCACCACCGCTGCAGCAGCGCTGTCGTTGTCATCCGCGAATGGCGTGGGGCCTTTCTTGTCTGGGGATGCGGGGGGCGAGATGGCATGAAGCTCCAGTGACTTGAGCGCGAGGTAAAAGCGTTTGCGTTGCTTGAGGCGCGTGAGGCCAAGGCGGCCCAAGTCGCTGTCGTTGAGCGCAAAGAGCCCCGCGCCCGTAACTCCAGCCTCAGCAAAGGACGCCTCAAATTCAGCGAGGTTCGCTTCGCGTAGAAAGCGTACTACTTCAAGGCTGCTCCACGCGCGTGGGCGCTTGAAACTCATGATTTGAGCTGGACTGTACAATCTAAACCTATGGACAACGTCTGCTGGATCTTAGAAACCTTGGACTATCTCGAGACGATTTTGTAGCACAAAAAGTCCCGCCGTAGGAGCTATTTAGTAGTGGAGCTGTATCGCTTAGAGCTAAGAATACTGCAGCCGTTGTTGACTAATTTGTCGTGGTATCGCACACTTCCGAGACCACTTGTCAAACCCACGCTGGCTAGAGCCCACGCTTCACAACTAACTCAAACCACAACGGAATGTCGTGGAAGCTGGAAGCTGGTTTACATGCTCTAATACAATGGAAAATCAGCTCTGGTGAACACTTTTTCGTTGAGCCGTTGCTGATTTCTGTGATTCAAGATTAGCGTAAGAGTTAGAAGGTTAGGCCTTCACCTTGGGCTGCTCGAAGCTAAGTGGGGGCGCAAATGCCTTCATTGAGGGCCCCTGGCGCGCCTCGGCTGAAGTCAAATGGAGCATGGACTAGTGGGCAACCGGCGCCATCATTTGGGAGCTCTACGCAGCGGCGCATGAGCGGTGGCGCTACGAGCACAGTCCGAAATGCCACAGCTCGGCCCAGTAGCGCTGGAACCAGCCGCGGTGCCGCGGCACAGCTGTACGCTGATCCTCAAATTATTCAAGCAAAGATCCGGCCGAAGGTAATCGGAACTAGTATCTTTTTTTGTTGTTGGATAGCGGATAGAGTACACCCATATCAATTGATGTCTTGGTCCTAGACCTGGCCGTTGTAAAATGCTCATGTACACCATTGCGTGTGCCTGGCGCAGAGTGCATCGGGGTCACGAAGCACAGCACCAAATGTTAGTATCAAAGCGAGGGCGGCGCACCCGGCTACTTTCTCCGAGCCGAGCGGCAAAGAAAATGCCGAAACGGGCGCCTACAAGAGCTTGCTTCCACTGGCCCTCGCCGCCGAGCAGCGCCGCCAAGCCAAAGCCGACAGCCGCCTAGACGCGAGGGCTTCCGCAGGCAAGCGAGGCGTTACAAACAGGCCAACCGCTCCAGACCCGTCGATTTCGCCAGGGTTCGAAGCCTTCTTGCATCGCATCGGAGGACCAGCGACGGCAGCTGGACCGTCTGAGACTATGCTGGACGCAAGCCATAGCAGCCACAACAGCCACCACCCCCGCCCAGGGCGGACCTCCATGTTTGCGAAGTCAAACCACACGGCCAGTAGTGGCAGCAGCGGTACGCAAGATAAGAGGGTGGGCATGTCACGAGAGGTGGCGCACGCGCACCCTGCGTCGCCGGAAGCTGGCTCGATCGGGAGCCACAGTCCGGGCGTGCCGGACCACTCGCCACCGCAACGGTCACCGCTCAAGTCTCGGCTCTTGTCTCCGACCGCCCTAGTTACCTCTGATGCTGCAGTGCCGGAGCCCCCGAAGCCACGCAGCACTTTCCTCGAGCGAGCAGAGCAGGCTGCGCTCAAGGTGATACTTGATTTTTTTGTTAAACCATAAGCTGAGGTCTACGAGGTGTCTACTTCCAGCTCCCAGTATTATGTTTAACCCCTGATTCATCCTACGTTGGTTGTTTCATACCCTGCGTCCTCACACCACTGTTTTCTTTCCTTTTTATTGCTAGTTTCAAGCTTTTATCTCCTCTGCTGCTGTTGTTGTTTGCATGTGCGCTTCTGTGTGGGACTATTCTTAGTCGGAAACGCGCATTCAGGAGTCAACGTCTGTCGAGCTTTTCGCGGCTCAACTTTTAGCTCGGGCTGCAGAACAGCTAGCGTGCTCTGAAAGAAGCAGCAACAGCAACAGCAGCAGCGACGGCAGTACCGCTGAGTCTTCCTCGACTGCTTGGCTCTTGGAAGCCTGCGACGGTGGCGTTGGGCTCACGGCCGCGATGCTGCCGGCTGCCGGGGTGCGCAAGCCCCGGTTGACCAATGAGCTTTTGGCCAGGCCACCGTTCCGTTTCGTGCACGACGTGGTGAGCGAACTGAGGAACGTGAGCGGGTTTGCCAGAGGCTTGTTCGACGATTCCACTGAAGTTGACGCGCGCGCCATGGGCAAACTGCAGCGCATCGGGTGCGTTAAGTCATCTTTTCTTATGGAGGAAGTATTGTATCAAATCAAGGAAGAGCATCAGGCTGGCTCGAGGACTAGACTAGATAGTAACACAAGCTACCTATTCTTTCATAAAGATGATTTGCATTCTTGTATACGCGCTTCTACCCTTTGTGGTTTCGTTCAGTGACCACACTCTCTTTCTCTACCTCCTACCAACAGGTACCTGGACAAATTAGTGGCCCTCGTTGATTTGCAGCTTCGGCTCAACGGACAACTCACCGGCTTCATTAAAGCCTCCAAGGTAGTGGCTGGGCTCGAGTGCGACCGCACCAACACGCTCTTGCAGCTTCTCGCTGTAGCCGCGCACGCCGCGCCGCACTCGTCTGCGAGCGTCGTGACGGTCCTCGGCTACATCCCACCGGGCCTGAGCCCGCGCTACTACGCTGGGCCTGACGACAGCGCGGCGCGTGGGGTAGCGTTTGCGGAGAGCGTAGAAGCCCGCGCTGCTCAAGCGTCGGTGGAGGCGGAAGCTTTTGCGAAACTAGAGGACGCGGCGGCTGCCAGAGCGAAAGACGAGAACGAGAAGCGGAAGCGCCGGGCTGCCGCAAGGGAAGCGGCAGTGAGGCGGGCCGCAGCGGAGCAAGCACGCCTTGACTTCGAGCAAAGGGAGCGGGCGCGGGAAGCGGCTGAGGCGGCGCAAGCGGCCAAAGACAAAGAGGAAGCAGACGCAGCAGCTTCTCTGCGCCAACTGCAAGAAGAAGAGGACGATGAAGCTCGTCATTTGGCCGTCGCGGCGCGGGAAGCAGCTGCCGAAGAGACTGCGCGGCTAGAGGCAGCGGCTGCTACTCAACAAGCCCTGCGAAGGCACCAGAAGCAAAAGAAGAAACAAAAAGAGCAGGCACTGGAGGCAGAAGATAAAGTCCACAGCTTGCAGCAGCGGCCGCCTTCCGAAGGTGCCTCAGCTCACGCAGACGAAGTAGGTCCGCGTGACGAAAACGAGTCCCGTCTCAAGGCTCGGCTGCGTGCAGAGCTTGCGAGTGCTGCCGCAGCTGCTCAAGCCGATAATGCCTCGCCAGAAAAGCCTATATCTCTTTCACCCGTTCGAAACGTAGGTAAGATGCGCGAGCGAGGCGGTGGAGAAGACAGTCTTGGCAAAGGCCGCACAACAACGACGGAGGCGTCGCGCGCTGCTCAGCACGAGGCAGCCGTAAACGCTACGCTTGCGAAGGCGGCAGCCGCGCGGGAGACGGAGACGAGGCTGGAGTTAGAAGCGGTGGAAGAGGCCGAGCGCCAAGCCGCGACTTTGCGGCAGCGGGTGGTGAACGAGTACGTGGCGCAGCGAGAGGCGAGTGAGAGGGCTGAAGCTGCTGCTGCAGCAGATGCGGAGGCAGCTCGCGTGAAAGCACTAGAGGAAGAGGCAGCAGCAGAGGCAGCTCGCGTGAAAGCAATAGAGGAAGAGACAGCAGCTGAAGAAGCTCGAGTGAAAGCAATAGAGGAGGCAGCAGCTGAAGCAGCTCGTGTGAAAGCACTAGAGGAAGAGGCAGCTCGCGTGAAAGCAATAGAGGAAGAGGCAGCAATAGAGGCAGCCCGTGTCAAAGCAATTGATGAGGAAGCAGCAGCAGAGGCAGCTCGTGTCAAAGCAATTGAGGAGGAAGCAGAGGCAGCTCGTGTCAAAGCAATAGAGGAAGAGGCAACTGTAGAGGCAGCTCGTGTCAAAGCAATTGAGGAGGAAGCAGCAGAGGCCGCCCGTGTCAAAGCATTAGAGGAAGAGGCAGCAGCTGAGGCAGCTCGTGTCAAAGCATTAGAGGAAGAGGCAGCTGCTGAGGCAGCCCGTGTGAAAGCAATAGAGGAAGAGGCAGCTGCAGGGGCAGCTCGTGTGAAGGCAGTGGATGATGCGTCCGCAACGCCAGGATCTGCAGGAGGAACCCCAGCATCATCGGAAGTGGCTGACAGCAGCGGGTCTGGCAGGAAGCGGCTGTCAGGCGTGAAAGATGCCTTGTCTGGTGTCCTCTTGGAAGCTGAAGTGGCGCGTTTGGAAGCTCTGAAAGAGTCGCAAGCGTTGGCAGCCGAGCGCCGCAGCTTAGAAGCCGAGAGGGCAGCCGTTATGGAAGCCCGCGCACACGACGCGGCACGTGTGGAAGCGCAAATGCAGAAGCTGGCCGAAGAGCATGCCGCTCGAGAATCCACCGGCGCCAATTTGTCGGAAGAAGCTGCACAGCAGCAGCAGCAGCAACAGCAGCAAAAAGAGCATGTGTCACGAACAGTTGCGGAAGAAGAAGAAGAGGAAGCGTTCTTGGGCTATAATGAGGCAGAGCTCGAGCATGAGTTGAAGCTGCGCGTGGAGTCCGCCAAGAAAATGGCGAGGCAGCAGGCACGTTTGCAAGTGGGCATGGTGGGAACTAGCGCTGAAGAAATGGACTGGGCCCGTTCACAGGCGCTCACTAGTGTTGGCAGCGGCAGTATCAATGATGATGTTGGCCATACCGAACTTCATGACAGCGACCGCCACCACCAAGATCGCCCGGCAGTACCGAAGCTGAATTTACCCCCACAGCAATCCAACCAGCTTCCGGATGGCTCGGAAGCACTGTCTCCGATCTACAAACTGCCCTCGAACCCAGTCGTGGAGGACAGTGGCTACAGCCTTGCTACCGACGCCGATGCCAGTGACATGGTTGACGCAAGCAACCTTTACGAAGGCAACAACGACGGTACCAACCACGACCATCGAAGTGAGGTGGACTTTGCCACGACCATGCGTTTTCAAGGCACAGCGCGGGAGCTTACTCCATTCGAAAAAGTCGAGAACCCAGAGCAGAGCGAAAAGAACGAAGGAGCTGACTCAGCCGTGGTCCATGAACAACCTGCCCGAACGTTGAACTTCGACCATGCAGTAGCTGCTCCTCCTATGCAAGGTGGTGATGACGGCAATGTCAGCGAGCAGCCTCCTACTGCAAGGACTGCTGAAGAAACTGCTCGAGATGGAGATAATGCTGGTGAAGAAGAAGGACGAGTCTTTACAGCAGCAGCAGCGAACGCGGAGTGGGATGAATACGGCGATCAATTCGGCGATGGGTATGGGTACACCGGTAACGGCGACGCAGCAGTAGATTCAACATGGGCCCAAGAAGAAGAAGAAGTTGGGAACGATGCCAACCCGAGAGAGGAGGAAGAAGAAGAGATCAATGACGCAGCTGTGTGGCAGCCCTACCCTCATGAAGAGGGGGAATCAGGTGAAGGTGCCGATGGTGCTGCCGGAGCATTTGACGCGCCCATGACACCAGGGATTGGGCTAGAGGTGCCTCTTGGTTTTGCTCAGGTGGCCACCCCGCACAGCCCGAGCGCTCTAGCCCCAGACTTGTACACTTACATGGTGGCCCTCTTTGAAGCGTTTGAACCCCATGACGGCGAAGGCTACCTGGGCTGGGACGATTTTTGGTGGTGTGTAGCCTCGCTGGGGCTTGGGCTCAGCGATGACGACATTCACACGTTGCAGGTAAAGGAAATGGTGTTGTGGTTCAGATCCCTCGTGTAATCCATATGTACTTTCAGGCGTGGGTTATTGTAGTTTCTTTTTCGTTGTCGAGTTAAGAACATGGGCCGCGAATTGCATTGCCTCTGCCACTGCTGTCAAATATCGTGACAATCTCATTTGTTTTCTTCTTTGCTTTTGTTTTTTTTGCATCTGAAGGCGGATGTGGACGGCGACGCAGACGGCTGGGTGTCTTGGCGTGACTTTGTGCCGGTCATAGCCAAACTCTTGCGCAACTCCTTTGCCCAGCGTGACTGGGTCTACGACCAGGAAAACCCGTGGATTCAACTGCACGACTCCGAAAGCGGCGCAGACTATTACTACAACCGCGAAACCGGCCAGTCTGAGTGGGTGACCTCCACTCCGCGCCAAGAAGAACGGCTCACTGCGACTTCACCTGCGCCCATCGCCAAAGCTACCCCAACCACTCACGAACGCCGCGCCGCTCGCCGAGAAAAACAGCAGCAGCAGGAGCAGCAGCAAAATGGTGATGCTTCGTCTCATCGCAGCGACGAAAAACTCGTCACAGAAAAGGCTGCTGGTGCTGTACAGTCTCCTGACGCAGCTTCGACTCCAGCCTCAAGATCTTCTTCATCGTCTTCCTCTTCCTTCTCGAATTCTTCGTCATCTTCTGGCTCCTCGTCTGCGTCCTCAGCTGCATCGGTTGCCATCGTTACATCACCACAGCTGCACAGCCACCAACATCTCCACCGTGTGCAGGATAAAGAAGTGCAACAAAAGCGCGAGATTTTACGAGAACAGTTACCTTACGAAGCTACTACTGACGCTGTACCGAGTCCATCGTTTGTTCAAAACGACACTGCTGCGGAAGAACCGTTACTTTCCGTGGATCACAAAAGAATATCTACCACTGAAGTGCCCTCCCGTGAAGCTCCTGTCGAGCCTTATAACGATGCCAGCGGCACGAACCCATGGGTGGAGTGGGAGTCGCGCAGTGTGGAGTGGGAGCACCAACAGCATCGGCAGCAGCAGCAGCAGCAGAGTGAAGGTGGTCGAGAATGGGCCGGTGCTTCTTCTGGAGCGAACCAAACGATTGCTGCTGACGTCAGCGCTTGGGTTGAGCACTGGGATGAGGCAAGCCAGGCGTCGTATTGGGTGCATGCTCACACGGGCGACTCAAAATGGGAACCTCCCTCGATAACAGCAACTTCTACAGTGGTTCAGCCGACCTCCTCTTCAGTAGCCGGTCATGACATGCCTTCTTCTTCTTCTTCTTCTTCAAGAGCAGCAGCAGCTGCCTCGGGCAATGCTGCAGGAAGCTCACTTACGCCCGCTCGCACATCGCCAATGCCGTTAACAGGATCGGCTGCGCCTTCGTCCACGCACACCATGAGCCCAAAGGGGCGGGGCCGGTTAGAAGCGAGAGAAACGAGCCAAAATCAACACCTCGAGAACATCAGCAACTCTAGTGGTGGCGGCGGCGGTGATGCGCAAGGCTGGGTGGTAGTGGCCGACGCAGCGTCGTCGTCGTCTTCAAATGCTCCTTCCGAGTACTACCTTCACACGTCCAGTGGCGAAAGCGCGTGGGAAATGCCGCCTCCCTTAGTGAGCCTGGGTGCCTCCGCTCTAGCTGCTGTGCGCTGGACGCGTTGCTTTGACGACCACAATGGCACCGATTACTGGGTCCACGACGCCAGCGGCCATTCGCAGTGGCATCCTCCGGGCACTCTGGCCTCCGTCGCAGCGCTAGCTGCTTCAGCTTCTGCTGCATCAGCTGCTGAGTATCCGGTTGGTTCAGCCATGGCACCGGCCAACCATCCGGATGAAAACACCGACCATCTCGTTGGCATGGGTCTTTCAAGCACTGTGGCGGATGCAACAGGAGATGGAGGAGGAGAGTGGGAGCAACACTGGGACGAGGCTACAAATTCGGTCTATTGGCTGAACGCTCACACCGGAGTGTCCCAGTGGGAAGACCCGTATGCGAGTTCTCATCTTGTCGGGTGGAGCCTCAATCATACCGGTGGGCACGGTGTCGATACAGCTACCCTGACGGACACTTCTGCCACTAATGTTGGTTTATATGGCACCACCTCAACTAACCATCACTACTCGGAGCAGCCTGTTCCGCTTGGATCTGAAGCAGTTTCAACAGGTGCTGCTGGTACGCCGTATTCCAATGCGCCTATTAGTGAAGCTTCGCGAGGCCAGAGAAACCACCAAGGTGATGAGGCACCAAAACCGTTACTTCGGCCTCGTAGCGCTTCGATCTCAGCCCACTTGGCGTCGACGCTCGATTATGGCAATGACGGAGGCCTCGACTACGGGAACGACAACTACGGGGGCAGCGGGAGCTACGACGCAGGGAGCTACGCCAGCAACAACACCGGCAACAACAATTCCGCTATTCCCCGGAACGGAAGCTCTTCCGCGCTCCAGGGCAACGCAACTGCACCGCGGCCTGTTTCTGCGATGCGCGTGCCAAGGCCCACTCCAAGGCCTGTCCCTTCGCCGAGCCACTCGAGCAGCAGTAACCAGCCGCGACGGCGCCCAGGAAGCGCCCCTGCAGCACGGAGCTCTAATAATTACGAGAATGGATATGGCCTTTCTTACGAGGCTACGGGGTGACATGACACGCAAAAAAAGTTGCCCTACTTCGCTTGAGTTCTTATTGCTTCTGCACTGCAGATGGCCATTCCAGATTCGCTGTGTTTTACTTGCTGCGGCACACATGCCGATTATATTTAAATTTCGCAAGTAGGTCGGTCACTTCGGAGGCAAGAATACATCAGTTAATCAAGTACTAGACGCATACATAACCAGCTGCAAGTACGAAGTAAAAGGGGGGAATACGGAATACGAATTATACGAATGCCCATTTCTAAACTGAACTTACCGAATGCGAGCTTCCCAAGAACCCGATAGTTCCAAGGTTAAAACCTCTGAATCCAGGCACTTCTGGAAGAGTTGTGTTCCAAATCTTTTGGCAAATACGGAATATTAGAACGCAATATACACTGACTCGTGGCCCGCGTGTATTGCGTATAGGCTTATATGCACCTTTTATGCACCGTTATGTATTTGCATATTGATTTGCGTATTTGGGTCTTAAACGTTGCGTATCTATGCGAGTCTCCATCATCCATCATTCCACACGGCAAATCGGCAAAAAATAAATAAATCAAATAGCACTTTCACGTGCATGTCGTTTGCTCTCATTATCTCTCTATCTGTCCGTTTGTTTTGATTCTGCCGTGGTCCTTCAGCTCGACTTGCCTGGAGGGCACAAATGGGCGTTAGCTGAAACAACTTTGTGGTTGTGATCAAACGCACTCCTCATTCGACCGGAGAAAGCTTGCGACGTAGGTTTACGAATACGAATGATGAGGAGTGGATCAAACGGCCTCAGCTCGTCCCCTGATTCGGCACGTGGAGAAAACCAGATGTCCGCTCCAACGGACAACAACGCTCATCAGTCGTTCATCAACAGATCAACCGTTGGCTGATACGAAGCGTGGGCTAGGCAATGCAACATATAGATGCGCATCCGCGCCAAGTCTACCGGCGGTCAATGCAGTCGATCATTATTCCAAGACCTGAGTCAGCTCCTGCAACACCGCAGCGTGAGGAGTCTAGAAGATCGAGTCCTCGAAGTGTGAATAATTCGGCTCTTGCTCATTCTCCACCGCCACCACCAGTAAACAACCAATTTTCTCTTGAATCACTCGACAACTGTGAGTTAAGCCAAGAGAACATTACTCCTTCGCTAAAGAATTCTTTAAACCAATTATCTGGCACGCCCTCCTCGAGCGTTCACGATGATGGAAGCGCTGGTGGTGGCAAATGCATTGTTGACGGGCGCCATCGGAATTCCGGATTGAAAAGTGCTGGAGTTGAAGTGTCCGAGCAAAGCGCGTCTGTGCACTCTCGGCGCTCTCGCCCACACACAGCACACACTTCTTCCAGCAAGATGCGCGCGCAAGCTGCTGCAGACTTGCGGAGAAGCACACCCTCGAAGATCTCCACTCTCAATGCCTTGAAGCTGCAATCGAAAGCACTCCATGCTGGAGCCCGTTCCTATGTCCCCGAGCCTGCACGCCGCGCATTCATTCCTGAGCAGCGCGCGCTCGGCATCAGCCTACGAAATACGAACGATAATCGGAGCCGAGGCCGCGACGGGCCTGTAGCTGCCTGGATGGAGCAGCCTCGCACCAGTCAAGACCACGCAGCGAACGTTAACGTCACCAACGAGGCGCTGTGGCGCGCCACTATGCGCAAGCCCTTTGGGAACGCGGTGCACCATGCGTCCATGCGCCGCTCTACGCATGCTACTCAGCGCGGGACAACCATGGGTGCGCAGTCGAATCCCGAAGCCCGCTTCTGTCCTAATGCTCAAGCCAACGCGCGGCGCCAAGCAAACTCCTTTAACCGCTCGCACTACCCCGCTGATGTGGCTGTGAAGGTGCCTGGAATGGCAATTCTAGTAAAGAGACTACCAGATGAACTGGGGCTCGAACCCTGGAGAACTGTAGAGAGCTACTCTGGGTGAATGGGCATCTAATTTTGTAGCATGCGCGCATGTTAAGGTGCTCAACACCCGGCACTCACAGAACCCACTAACACTAAGACTAAGGACTGAGGACACCATGCACATATACTTTATACTACAGGGCCAGTTTAAACTAACCAGGGGCTAGCGCCATGGGCCATAACTCGTGCGTATCCGGGCGAGTTTGTCTGAAACTTCGCATGAGCCTCAAGTGATACCTTATTTAACTCCCATGAACTATTGTCTTCACGTTCATTATTGGTCAAGCGCAAAGAAGTGCCCCCCCCCGAAACAAAATTTGGCTGCACGTCCGTTTTTGTTGCCAACACGAATATGGTCACCAAGAGGGCCAAATGGCACCTAGAGAGGCCCGTAAGGTCGCATTACTTAGGAAATCGGATGCATTAAACAGCGCAGCAAAAATATTTGGGTTAAAAGTTGGTGCTTTTGTGCTATATGGCATTTTCCTGAGTCTGGATCTTAATAAAGAAAAAAAAATAGTGATTTCAACTTTTCTTAGGCACAATCGAGGCTGAGCTCTCTGAAATTTCGCGTGTGCTTTAAGACCCACTATATCTAACTTGCATTCGCATAGAAGGCACATGAAAGCGGCTCTTGGTATTTTTTTTCCCGGACAAACGACAACAATTTTGGTGTAAAAATAGAAACCAATGGTTAGTTTAAACTGGCCCCTGTATATAGATATTATCCCCATTGGTGGCAAATACAGAAATACAAATCACCTCATAAGCCTAATGCACTTCATTTGCGGTTTTCTAACTAGACTAGGGTTCTTGTTAATGGTATCGCAATTCCGACTAATATCTAAATTCGTATTCTGCCATTTATATTTATAGTTTATTCAGCACAAAGAAAACAAATAAAAGATGAAACTAAAAACAAAAAGTGAAAAGGAGCCACAGGGCACAGGGTTTCCCCTACTATTCAAATGTATTTGCGTTCCAATGTAGACCATCTAATCCGCTTCAGTTCCATCATTATTGAAAGACTCCGGCATTCACAAAACGGCCGCCCCGCACGCCACGCACAGCACTCCTCTTCTGGCCAGAGGCCGAGTAATGGGCTTGTGAGGCCACCTTACGGTCGTTCGGGTGCCGAGAGCTGCGTTTCGCCACGGCCTGCATGCGCTGTTGCCGAGCTGCGTCATGCAAGGGCTTGGTTCGGTAGTAGTTCGACACTTTTGTGGAACCGAAGGAGTTGGCCGCTGCGCGAGCGTCGCCGTAGTCAAATATGTCGTCGCTCAATGACTGCTCGTCACCTTCGTATTCGGAGTTAAATTTGATGCTGTTGCTGATCACCTCATCACGGGACCTGTCTTCGTGCTTGCGCGCCAGTGATGAATGACATGCTTGAACGGAAATCGTGTCTGTCATTGTCTTAGTCTTTGCAGCGTAGTTCATTGCACCGCACTGCGCCCTCATAATCTCGTTCAGAACTTCATCCATTTCCGATTGGATTTCAGCACTGACACAGGCTGATTGCATCACGTACTCGCAGCCAGTGTCTTTGTCGAATTCGGTTGTCTCGTTAGAAATGTCGAAATATTGATCGTCGAACAGGCTGAAGCTTGCTGGGTTGGCTACTAGCGTGCTCAGTTCGATGGGTGTGTTGTCAGCCATAAAAATGCTTGTCACGGCTTCGGTTTCGCTAGACGACTCGTTTGAGCTAGTGTTGCCCTTGAGGGTAGAAAATATGCTCGAGAAGTTGCTGAACATGATGAGTTGAACTCGAATTGGCGAACTGCGCTGATGAGTTGTGTTTGGTGTTCTGGCTTCTTGGGCTATCAGGTCAATGAATGTTCGCACGAGAGTTGTCGGCGACGTTTCCTGAAAAAAAATGATGCAGAGAACGTTACGTGAAAGTTCTTCCTGGCAGTACTGCAGTACTACACTGTACAGGGGCTGGTTATGAGATGACCTTCCGGACGCCCACGCCACAGCCCCCCGTATTGCCACGAGAAGCATGTGCGCCTGATTAGCTTCTCAGATTTGGTTTGCGCTGCTTTGATTTTCTTCTCTACCTGTTGGCCGTCTGATTCCGGCCCTTCGGGGCCTGTCTCAAAGCCCATGGCCACTCGGGCATGTGCGCCTGATTAGCTTCTTAAGTCTAGTTTGTGCTGCTTTGCTTTTCTTCTCTACCTGTTGGTCTTCTAATTCCGGCCCTTCGGGGCCTTTCTCAAAAACACATGAAATGGAACATAAATATTTTATTTCTAGCTCGAGAGGAGACGTTTCATCCCTGTATTAATTCGAAACGGGCTTCAAAGGGCTGGAACGAGAGGCCCAACAAATAGAAAGGGAACACGATTTAGCGCACGCTAGAAGAGGAGGTGGTAAGTGGTATGATATGGCCATCACAAGAGAAATCAACAATAATATGCCTTAAGCGCCCTCAAGGAGAGTGCACCTATGACGACCCTAGTGGTAGAAAAAGTGGTGGGTTTAGCATGTGCCATATTGTGCTCTCTGCATCTGAAAGCCAGAAGGGAAGGGCATCAGGGACCAAGACCATGACAACCACAATGTGGATCATGCATCATAGCCGAAATCACGAGAATGATTGCAAAATTCCAACTTTGTTCGGGTTTTGAAATAATGAAACCTGGTCCTCGCTAAGTACCGCTTCTGGAGCGGAAAAGCTAATCCTGGTGTTCGTAGGCCTGTGTTCATTCGTGTTCGCACAGCCTACAGCATTGCAGCCACGTGATCCATCCTTCGTTAGCAAGAAAGAGGACAGGCGATGCTGAGATCGGCTGGCGCCCGACGCCT
>Ga0307930_1001975_pt1 | contig 15903 bp, 14 predicted proteins | sample OrgLakmetageno46_FD_203161 | JGI IMG/M metagenome (GOLD analysis project Ga0307930, IMG submission 203161) | Saline water microbial communities from Organic Lake, Antarctica - #46 | ecosystem: Environmental > Aquatic > Non-marine Saline and Alkaline > Saline | place: Antarctica: Organic Lake...
ACTTGCTTTGTTTGCGCAACGCACGCGCATTCCCACTTCTGCCCGCAGCATTGGCTTCTGTGCCATTTGGGTTTGTATTAGTTCGAGTTCGAGTTCACAGAAAGAGGGATGAGGGGAGGGCGAATGTTGAATGGCGAATGAAGACGAAGAGAGCTTCAGCTTCCACAATTCCACATCCCCCCCTCATTCCCTCACTTTTTCCCTCTTTAAACGAATTAGTAGCGGGAAAAGCCTCGGGGGGGGGGGGGTTCAATCGACCTAAATTATCTTTGGAGCGACCTTGTGGCCTACAGCTTAGGATTGCTGTTTGTAGAAACCAATCGTATTTATCTGTAGAGCTACTAAGACTAGCCTGAGGCCCATTCTGACATTTTAGATGATTTAGGGCGTCATATACGGTGCTGGGCTCTGTGGTGGCGCATTTTTCTATTGTGAGTGATATATGCTATCCTTATCTCTTTGGTGGCTACTCGTTGAACCGCAACCGCATTTGTTTCTGTCCATCTCGGCGTTCCCTTGACATAAAACTACCGTCAGTGAATTTTCCCCTGAACCCCGAGTTCGCTATCATCGCCTTCTTCTTCCTCTTGCACTTGTGCGACAAGCTCGTAGGAACCTCCACGTAACGCATGCTGATTGGTGGCAAGGAAGCGAGACGGCCGCATGAGCTCACCACCGAAATAGCTGCCGCCAACCCCATTGCTGCCTTGATCTCGGCACTCAAAATACAGCAACATCACGACGGAAAAGACGCACAGAAAGAGCGCTGCCTTCAAAACAGAAGCACCTAAAAACTGCGCCTTCTGCCAAAGGTGCGTCCATCGTGCTGCAAATCCTTTCTGAGGGGTATCGATAATTCCTTTACCCATCTTGGCATTGATATTTGGACCTACGTCATCAATAAATGAAGAGCCAGCAGCAGCAGCATCGGCGGTTTCAGCCAACGCGCTCCCAGGCTTAGTGGTGAAAAGTGAAGGGGCTGCAGACGGAGGCAACGGCTGGTTGTCCTCTGTTGTTTTCGGTTGGTTCGCAGGTGATGCATGCACACCAACACTATGAGACCCAAGCGACATTGGCTGAGTCGATGATGAGTGACTCGGATGAGACGCCTCCGTCAACGCCGGTGACGATAATGACGACGACGAGCCGCAGGCTGCACGGTTGCCGCGGCACCACGCCAAAGGGCCAGGGCTTCCCGCGTTGTCGCCCACCTGAACATTTATAAGTTAAAATGTGATGAAGATGGAGAAATTTACTTTAAAAGTGTGTTCGCCAAAGCGAATAAAGCATTTTTTGAGGAATGAAACAGATTCCCAATATAGTCTCGACACTTACAATTTTGATGTTCTTATTTACTCAGTATAACTCGCCAAAACATAATTCTTCTTGTGCAATAGTCTTCATGCACACGTATTTGTCAATTCATACTATGGAACTGCACTCCGAACCTGGTGAGGGTTTTCGCAGCCAGGCATTGTGCGCGCAGTCTCCATTGGCACATCGAGCTGCACGCCCCAGCCGGTTGGATCAACGACGTAATGTACACCCTGTAGCCCCCCCCAAGAGCGCGATCATAATGAATAAAAAAATGAATTCGATGTTATGATTCAATCGTTACAGCGAAATGAAACCCGCATAAAGCAAAAAAGCAGGACAAGATGAAATACCGAAGGAGAAGAAAACACTGGCGTAAAAGTAGTAAATTTAAAACAACTTTCCGTGATCATCGACAAGAACGAGGCGGCGATCTTAAAAGAAAGAAAGTGCATGAGCATTTTGCTTTTACCTTGGCAGGATTGCCATGAGGACCTCCACCGCAAGTGTATAGAAAGCCTTTCGTCAGCACATATTCTAACAGTGGTCCCACATCGTAGTAATCGTAAGGACTCTTCTCTTCAGTTTCTTTTCCTATTTCTATTGCACTATCAGCCACTGTCATAGGGCTAATTATCCTGCTTCTGCTGCTTGATGATGTTTCAACAGCTCGTGCTTCACTTGCCCCTTTCGAAGATTTTGGTGGAAATGATGATGTTGACCGCGATCCTGTTTTCTTGAAGATACTGCTACCATAAGGAATAATTGGTGCTGCAAATTTGTTGGGGCCTAGATCAATAGCATAGTGGTTGTCTACCCACCTATTCAGAGTACGATACCAACGAGAGACATGCGATGTAAAAATGCTAAAGCAGACTAATAAAAACTTGTAGTTTCACAAAAAGGAAAGCATACAAAAATGTTTCAACGGTAGAAGAATTTCGAGTTGTAGCAGGACGGAAAAGGAACAATCACTGCAATGCTTTACTTATTCCTTGTTCAACACAACATTACCGGTCCATGCCACAGGCAGGCTTGCCACGTAGCCATTTCTCATGGCTTGTCGCTAACATGGATTCAAAGGCCAGTGGCGTAAAGCTTCCTGCCGTTAAAAGTGATGCAGCCAACGAAGAAGGCGACGAAGTTGTTGTAGAAGATGAAGAATCTAAAAGATGAGACCATGAGGCTCCTGCTGCTCCAGTCCTTTCAGAATTTGAAGCAACGTTCTTTTTGGCCATGCTTCTTTCATGCCTCCCCTCGGTGGCTTCGTAAGTGGTAAAGCACACGTCACTGAAACTACCAGGCCACCGGAAACAACGTTTCCATAGCAGCAATGTTGGGAGTGACACTTTTACACCAGCAGCACGTGTAGAAGTGGTCTTCTTTGTATTATTAGCAGGAGACTTGATGCGATCATTAGCTCGCCAAGCGTTGATGGCCATGGTGCAGGAGCACTTAGCACCTTCCGCGTAAAAGGCTTCGGTGGCGTTGAGTAGCGCCCGGCTAGAAATCGCTCGACTCACAGATATTGCTGTAAGTCCATATTGAGGCCCCACATGCTCATTGCCTCTACTACTGCTACTGCCACCGCTGTTGCTGTTGCTACTGGCGTGAGCAGAATTAAACCCTAGAATGGCGTGTTCATGCCATGCGGCATACGTCATCCTGGGCTCCAGCGGCATGAGTGGGCCGAGCGGATGTGCAGATGAGCGCCACTCCTCAACATGAGCATCGTTGTTGGATTCGTTGGCAGTTTGATCTTGCAACAACGAGAGGCGCTCAGACTTCACGGCGATAAATTCGACAACCAGTTGAGCGCCAGTCACGTGCACAAACACCGAATAGCCACTTGACGGTGCATTAAGTGCCACGCTACTACCACTGTTGTTTTTGTTCCCGCTGTTGTTTCTACTACTGCTACTACTGTTGCTGCTATTTCTACTAATGCTGCTGCTGCTACTACTACTCTTGTTGTTTCTACTGTTGTCGCTTCTGCTCGGGATGCGGCCGCCGTTGTTAGTACCGCTATTGCTCCTGATATTATTTTTAATGCCGCTTACATCACTGTTTTGTCGACGACTTGAAGGTGTATCACTTGATGCTGTTGTTGTTGTTGCTGCAGATGATGATAATATCTCTCCAGCCTCATAAATTTCTGAGGTGTCTCCTTCATGTTCCTTAGGCGCTGGCCACTGAGCAGCTAACCAGGGAACCTTCGAAGAATGAAAAAGGTAAAAAGCGAGTGAGAAAACAATACGAGAGAAGGAGAGATTCGAAAGAACAGAGAAAAAATAAGAAGATCAACAATCTGTTATCCAAAGTGCGTGCACTACTACCTTTTGAGCATCGAGCTTGGTTAGAAGAGCATCAAGAGATGGGGTGAAGAATGCCACCTATAGTCGTTAAAAAAACACACACACAATATCGAGTGGACTATTATAAGCGAGAGAGAGAAGTGAGTAAATGTTATCTACAAGAAGATACGGAGGAAAGGTGGGATTGGTTGAGGCGAATAAGGACAGCATGAGGCAAATATGGAAAAGGCCAAAATCAACTGTATCACTCTAGTCAAGCATCTCAAGAGTCATGCATCTTACGTTGTAGTCGAGAAACCAATCGAACGATTGCATGCCTGCAAGCTTCGAATCGAAGTGCGACTCGACCACTTCCACGGACAAACCCGGGGTTGCATCGTCCGCGTGGCCAGGGACTGATGTCACATGTACGCCGAAGCACTCCCCAGGCTGTGGGCCTGGGCCTGAATGCCGAGGTGGAAATTGTGGAAGCAGTGGAGTCGAGTTCAACGACGACTGAGCCGGTGACAAGTAGTGCTGTTGCTGCTGCGTGGCCAATGAGGGTGATGGTACGGGAGGCGGTGTTGTTCCGTTGGACGGCAGGTTCTTGGGTGAAGGCACGAAGGCAGCAGCAATGCAATCAAGGTCCGCAGTGCAAGATTTGCAACACGTGTCTGGCGAGCGCGCAGCTACTGTTAAGGGGGCAAAGATATTCATGTCGATCGTGCCGATACTCTCATTGTCAGCTACTCTAGTGTCGTGTAATGGTGCCAAAGCATTAGCATGAGTAGCTGTGCTATACGTGCAGTCCATGCCTGCTACCAACGGTTTCCAAAGCGCTGCTGGACCTGTCCACGTTTTGGCGTCAAATGTTGCTACATCCTCGTGGTCTGGCATTCTTTCTCTGTTTTCTTTATTTGCAATACTCTTACTGCTCAATTTGCTGCTTCTGGAGTCGCTAGTGCTTTGATGGGCATTGCCTCGTGAGATAACGGAGTCCACCGGCACTGCTAATGTAGGGCCATAGTGCAGAGTGCAAGCGCCTACTTCATAGTTGGTCGAAACTGTTTCACCACGCTGCATCGTGATAACCCACGGAGTACTAACACCGCTGGAACCTTCGGGGCACTGCTCGGCATTACCTGGGGCCGAGTCGTCGGCTGGAATCATGCCCAACACTTTCACCATGAAGTCCTGGTAGGTAGGAATTTTGGACCAAGAAGTCTTTAAAAAAATATATATTGATGCACCATCGCGACCAATGCCATACGCGAGAAAACATCAAAAGTGATTTCACAACAGTACAAGAGAACTAAGCGAAGTTGGCCTCCCTTACCAAGGCCGTAAATTGGGCATTGGCTGATCCAGCGTAGGTTGTTTTCGAGAGGCCCTGGCCGTGGCATTGGCCGTCAATGGTGGTCGGAGCTAGAGTTGCCAACAGGCTAATCTGTGCGATTCTGCTAAGAACGGTTGCCATTTATTCGGTTAGATAAGCCTAAGCACTAAACCGCCCGCTCAAATACTGTAGCTAACACTCATGCGCAATCTACTACATTTCAAGGAGTCTCTGGACTGCTATACTCGACTTCCTAGCTCTAGGTCTAGATTCCATAGCAACTATCGCTTGCTCCAAGCTACAGCAAAGCAATGAATTATTCTTTTTTCCCATAGAAAAGAAGTCTGGCTTTCGACGCCATGAAATGACGCCCATTGTGGTCATCCAAGGTGGGAAGCACAGCTTGGTGGGAAGATTTGCGCCGTTTTATAGATTGTACTGTTACAGTACAAGTAAGTTCAGGTGCCCGCGCGATCCACGGTTTCGGAGCATATGTGTTTGCTGCGGTGCGGTAGGTGCGTGTTCTTAGCACCTAAGTGCGCGGCCTTGGGCCGTGAATGAGTGTCTTTATAGTGCCCGTGTTGCGTGTGCCTTCTTATGCCCGTGGCCCTCTTTGCGTTTTTGTTTACTGCACATCTGCAAGTGATGCACAACAAAACTGTACTGCTGTACAGTACTGTACATGTAGACTGTAGGCTGTAGGTTAGGTACTAGGTACATAAAAAACGACGACCACCACGAACGAACCATGGGCGATTACCCATTTAAAATAAAGGATTTCAGTACTTAGGTACTATAGTCGTGCACACACAGAAAACCAGACAAGTGGAGGCTAAAACTTGAAACCGAACTACGAAGGACAATGCAGGTGCAGATAACAAGGATTAGATTAGATTATACCCCCCAATTGCAAAGAAACAACAACAAATAGCATAAAGCTGCGTTTTGATGAATCCTCCAGAACAAGTCTGACAACAGATAAACGGCAACACGAAATATAAACCGAAAAACGGAGGGGCTTAAGAAAGCCAATCGATATCTTATCCCGGGAACAGTTCTAGGCCTTTGTGAAGACAGATTCCAATGCGATATGAACTTCATTCTTCGCCGCCAGGAGAGCACAGTTCGCACAATGATGTATATTTGCGGGGTCTACTGCAGCTATTCCATTACTAACATGTCAGCATCTGCCCTGCAAAAGTGTCATGAAATGAGTCAAACATTCAAGCAGTGGAGCTTCATTCGCTTACTTCCTCCTCATCGTCTTCATCTTCGCTGTATTGATCAACCACGCTGTCGCTGTCTTCGCCGTCGTCTTCACTGTCTGAAGGTGCAACTGAAAAGCACTCTCCCACTGCAATCGGCCGTAAGGCGACCAGAGCCGCTTCATCGCCACCGCCGTAGTCGAAAACCACCTGAATTATACCAAGTGAAGATAAACAGTCTTGGTGAAGTGCACACGATGCCCTTCACATGTTGAGTCGATAACCCCTTTCGAATTGTTCCAATTGTTCTCTTTCAGCTTATATCACCACATCTTAACTCAGCAGTCTCTTCTTCGTCCTGTGTTGACTACAAGTGAAAGATAGACGCAGTTAGAACTACCTCGCAATTCGGATCGTCTGAACGGGGCAGCGCGCAATCTGGCAGCTCTGACTCCATCAGGGCAACATCGCCAACAGATAGAGCACCTGTACAGTACACAGCATCCACATTGGACGCCACATGGTTGCTGGCGTCATCGCCGTCGACGTCTTCGCCCGGACCCTTCCAATTGAAATCGCGTGCGATAGACAGCGAAAGCGTGTCTTCGTCTTCAGTATTGCAAGGAACGTCTTTACGGTGACCTTTGTTGCTGCTAGGTTTGAGTGTGTTATATTTTTTGCGATTGGCCATTTGACTACTGTTACTCTGTTGGCTGCACATTCGCTGAGGTGGAAGTTCAGTGCAGTGCCACCACGTGCGGGTGTTGATGAGGAGCAAGTCTCCAGCACGGCATTCGATCACCCGTGGTGCTGGCACCGCTATCAACTCCGAAGCATACGACGACGACGTTGCTGTAATGGCCTCCTTCGTCTCAACACACACGGATGCTCTCCCTGCTGCCCCGCGTGTTGCTCGCCCTCGTCCAGTTGTCTTGGGGACAGTAGCGCCCTTCGTCGCAAGTTGGCTCCGGGATGATGAACCACCACCACCACTGCCGTCGCCCCACGGAGCACCTTTCGCGCCCAAACATGGGCGCACTTTCCACACTTTCGTGCCGCGCAACTGCAAATGCCACGTGCCATCTTGCGGGACGTCGTCCGTGTGCTCAGCGCGGCCTGCCACGTTGGCACTACCGTAATTGCGCCCCGCGAAACACCAAGCTCGGGGCGCATGAGTTGCTTCAGCTGCAAGCGCACTCGGTGCGTCACCGAAAGGCAAACGGCTCAGCAAGTCATTCAAGACCGCGCCACCGTTCACAACAAAAGAAGCGTAGTAGTAGTTTGATTCTTCTGCTTGGTCGTTGTCGCTCTCCTTATCTCCCTCTCCGGCACCTCCTCGAGGACCGCTACGACCACGCTTCCTTGGCTGAGTCATCTTAAGAGCTCCTTCATTCGCCACTGGATCCATACTTCCTGCTGATGTTTCCAAGTCTAGAAAAGCTTGCGGAGAAGGTACCGCTGCACCAGACTCGTGGCACCAGCCAACCTGACAAGCTTCCTTGTGCTCAGCCAATAAAGCTCGCAGGGCAGCCGCTCCGAAAGTTGTGCTCGGAGCAATGTTAGGGATCACTGCTAGGCCTACTTCCTTGTATTCAGCAAGTGCGGCAGCAAATGCGTCAGAGCTATCGTCTACGGCAACGCAACCTCGCTTTTTGGCTTCTCGAGCCATCACTGTGCAGCTATGGCAGTCGAGAAATGAAACCTATTATATTCGCCAAAAACTAAAGCTGTTGATCCTATAAACTTCGTTACCGTGAGTGGGCGCACAATCTAGCCTAGCTACGGCTCGTTATGGCAATGTACACCCGTAAAATTCTAGAGATTAGTCTTCGTGCCAATAACAAATCACACTCGTCTGCTGTGCTGCGCGCGACTCGCCAGAGTGCCTAATTGCTCACGGTATTGCACGACAGATCTTTTTCCCCATCTTCCTGATGTCCTCGTTCGTGACCTCATGATCACTACGTATGATACAAATATAATATCCTTGATAATATCTTCCAACAAGATACAACACATTCTTCGTTCTTCGTTCTGTATCATCTTGCAATCTGAATCAGCCACGGATGCTGTAAAAAATGGCGGTCCAATCCCATGCGCGACCTCTACGAGTTCTCTACTTGCACGGGTTTGAGGAAACGGCAGATTCACCAAAGCCTCAAGCGCTCATCAAAGATCCGCGTTTCGATGTTTTGATTCCTCCCCTTAAGGTCATCCTCCCTTGTGTGCTCTACAGTACTAGAGGTCATGAATGATTTGGTACACTGTTCAAAAATGGCACCACTGCGGAAAGAATCAAACAACCTCTACGTGCTGATAATTCGAACTTTCTACTTTATATTGGCGCGGATTCTAACAAGCATTCATCGTATTGTTGCTGCCGCTAATTAGGTGCACTTCAAGCAGTCGTCGTCGCCGCTAGTCTACGCGCTGAAGTTGCCGCTCTTGTGGACATGCCTGACATGCGGGATAGTCGCGTCTGCGTTGCTAGGCACAATGGGTGGCTGGCGATTAGCCCCCAGTGTGTTTTCAGGCTACGCGGTAACGGCAGTTTGCCTTTATGTCCGCCGTCACGCCTTGATAGCTGATGCGGTGTCAGGAGCATACACAGCGTCCCTAGGAGTAGCCATGCGTGCGCTGCTGAGCCATCGCCCTGACGTTGTCGTAGGCTTCAGCTGGGGAGGCGCTCTAGCCCTGGACCTTGCAAAAAGCGGTGGACCTTGGCAAGGTCCCATGGTTCTCCTGGCGCCCGCACACGAAAAACTGCTGACGCTACGGGGGAGATTGGACGTCAACCGTGCACCTCCCCGGTTCGCACTGCCGGTTCACGGCCCTACTGTAGTGATCCATAGCACCGCTGACACGCTCATTCCCATTGAAAATTCCCGGCGACTTTGTGGTGTCCCTAGTGCACCTGTGAGTGATAACGGTGGCAGCGACGACAAAAGCAACGGCGGAAGCACCCACAGCCGACCCAGCGCAGCCCGACTCATTGAAATTCAAAACGACCCCCATAAAATGTGGTCGGTCGCTGCGCCCGAGGGTAAATCGGCTGAAAGTTTACTCGTGAAATCAGTGCTTGAAGTGACGGCAGCGCGCTCCAGCACCAAGGACAAGGCAAGTGACGGGAAGAGAGAAGATTGAAGATTGAGCGTTGAATTGGGCCCACTATGCGGCACTTTACTTGTTTTCTTGGGTACGTGCTTATTACTTCTTAGAGAAGGCCACTGCGGTGATTCCCTTTTCTTAGGGAGTTTTTGAGCAGCTCGTGGTTTTGCCGCAGAGGCAGACGAACCGGGGAGTAGAGAGTAAAAATAACGATATCAATTATATCAAAATTTTAACAATAAACAGTTAGCTATTAAATAGGACTCTTCCTCCCATGGAGGAATTATTTACGAACTAAGACCGAAGAGAGACGTTGATTTCAATAGAAACAAAATTCTTAATGAATTTCTTTGGCGCCTCCCTGCTCGTGGACTCCAAGACCAACTCGTAGCTAATGGCGATAACGAGGCACGACTGGAAAGGGTAAAGGTGGACTTTATATTTTTATTTACAAGTATTTATACTTTACTAGGGATGGCTCAAACCGTATATATGGAAAAATGACCTACGGTATATACCAGTATATACTCGTATATATCCACATACTGTATGGCAGTATGAAAAAGAAGGAAGCGTGTGAACAACAAGATGTTGTTCTCATGGCCAACGCAGAGCGTGGCTTGTCCAAAAGCTCACCAATTAGTAAACGCACCGTCAACGACATTTTAGTTGAAGGGTTGCCAAATGTTATTTTTTTAACCCGACTGAGTCTCCGTCCACGCGTTGTACAGCCATTGTCTGCGTCCAAATTGAGGTCTTCACAAGATTCTGTTCTCATGGTCATCAGAACGAACCAAAGGAAGCGTGACCCGTCTGAATATGCTGCATAGCTCCTTAAAGTAAACGGCTTACTCCGCGAGTTGAACAATCGTTGTGCGCTGAGTTTGCGTCGAGTGTGCGTCGAGCTGCCATTCAAATATACTTCAAGACACGTTAGCTACGTCGAGAAGTTGATCTGAAAGTTAGCTCCTCCTACTAGTAGCTGGGCTCGATGTCGATTGCGATTCTTTTGAGCCTCGAGAGTTTGTTCAAGCTTCGATTGGTCGCATCAGAAGTGCTCAAACGATTTGACGGCGGCTAAGCTCGCGCCAGACACCGTGTACACCGTGTTCGCCATTGAGAACCCTCTATACGGGACCCGTGACCCGTGGACCCGTATAGATGGAAAAGTGGCCTACGGTATATACAGTATATACTCGTATATACGGGTACCCCATATATGGGTTGAGCCATCCCTATACTTTATACAGAAAGAAAATTCCTTTTTGAAAGCCTTGGCGTTTAAACACTTAAATTCCTGGGCCTTTTCTCGTGTACCTCGAAGTAGGCCGCTTGCTTGGATGAATCTCGCTTTCGCCAGCTGCGGTGCGCAAGTTTTCAGCGCGGATTTTCCACCACAAGCCTCGCGTGCCCGTGCCACTGCTGCTCTCAGCATTGCCCGTGTTACCGCTTGATGCCGAGGTATTGGCCGGTGCATTCTTAGCGCCCAGTGCATCTTTTTCTGCTGGTGGGGGTGGGTTTGGCCCTGGGTCAGCAAGGCCTGCGCGCAGCCGAAACGCTCGGTGGTTCGCCCATTTCGTGGCGCGCGCGGAGGCTTCGTCAGCAGCGATCGCAACGGTGACTGCTCCTTCCAGGGCTGCCCACATTTCCGGATCACTCAAGGGTGCGCAGTCGCTTTTGTTGGCATCCGCAGAGTTGGCGGAATCAGTATTAGCTGCATCTGCAGGAGCTATTGCAGGCTTCCTTCCTTCGAGCTCTATAGAAGCCCCGAAAGCCGCGACCCAGGGCCCGGGCGCATGCGCAGCGAGGAGAGCTGCGGCGTCCTTTGACGATGACGGTTCAGTTACAGTGGGCTTCTTTTTTGACGCCACCTCCGAGAATGGCGCTTTTCCTGATGTGTGAGTCACCGAACCCGTCCCCGTGCTTGCTTCGTCGTGTGCTGCTGCCGCCGCCAGATCACCATCTCCTTCGAAGACCTGGCCTGCTGCTTGTGCCTCTTTTTCAGCAGCACCCTCGATCGCTGCGCTGGTCGCCGCAGTCGCTGCTGTAGCTGCTGTAGCTGCTTTACATGCTGCAGCATCATCGAAAGCAGCGCGCTGCCAGTGGTCTTGAGCTGACGTTTCAAGTAAACTCCGCCGTGCACAAGCTTCGTCGTATTTACTGTCACCACTGCTGCTGCTGCTACCGTTGCTGCCATTACCTGTGCCACTTTTACTGCCGCTACTACTGCTGCAACCAGAAGTATTGTGGTGTATTTTTCGAGCTTCGGATTCAAGCCAAGCTCGCACTTGTGCGTCTTGGGCGTCGCGTGGCGGCCTCACACTTGGGCCAGCGGTGCTAGACGCGAGAGCGTTACTACTACTGCTGTCACCGTTTTCATTCAAACCATCAACGCCTGCTGATAAGAGGGTCATGCACGCCAGCGCGTCGATGGCAGTCGCACTCGCAAACACACGGCGGCGGCGTACGGGCCCTCCAAGCAAGCGATTATATCCTCCGACCTTGCTGCCGCTGCTTCCGCCTCTGCTGCCGCTGCCACTGTCACCACTGCTACTGGGTGGTGACTCAGGCCGCCTCTGGAATCCTTCGCCGGCTGGTTCTAGTCGCACAATTCGCCATGCTAAAAGATTACTGCCGTTCGGATGAGAAGCAGGAGAAGAGCCTCCGAGGAGACCACTGCCTAAATCGCTCCCAGGATTATTCATAATGGAAGTTGAATTAGTGCCGTTCCGAAGGGGGTTCTGCATAACCAAGGTGTCAATGTGAAATAGCCTCGCCATGACTGTGGGAAATTCAGAGCCCGTCTCGCTTTGTGAAGCATTGGGGTGATCTAAGAGTTTGAGCCTTGTGAGGCCCTCGAAGCACTGCTGCACGCGAGGCAAGTCTCCGTCCCAGAGCGCGCACCACAGTGCACGGCACCAAAGCGCTCGCTTCAAAGCCCGCGGCGCGGCCGCCCGCCGTCGCAACTGGTAGTCGCACGCGTCACTTGCATTGGCCGCGTCAGCAATTGCACCAACAAGCCATGCATCTCGCGCAATGCGGCTATGCTGAGCTGCCTTCAGGGTGGCCGTTTGCTGTGCCTTTCGAGCTCGTTTTAGGGCTTGGAGGCGATGGACATGCTTCCAGCACACGCTTGCAATGGCATGGGGAAAAACAAACCCAATTTGAGCTGTGATGATAGCTGCTGCTTCGCTACTACCGCTAGTGCTGGTTAAATCCAAAATATATTGTTCGCACTTGCCGTCGGTATCATCACCATTGTCATCGTTATTTTGGCTCCCAGCTGCGCCAGAAACGGCAAACTCATTAGCATCCGCGTTGGCCGGATTAGAGTGCTCCATCGTGTGAGCGCGTGATGAAGATTCGCGCGATGTTTTGTCGCAATTCTCATTATCAATGTCGCTAGCTTTCAAGGGTGACAGTATAACTCGCGACTCTGCGCGCCGAAAAGGTAAAATTCGATCTGAACCATCATTGTTTGAAGCGGTCGCGTTGGGAGCCACATTCGTAGCATCTCTTTGAGAGGAAGAGGTGCTATTGATGTTCCTGTTTTTGCTGGCTACGGATGTCTTCATGCTGCTGATATTCTTAGGACGCTGGGCCAAAACAAGATTGGGGTCTCCCGAAGGACCGCCCGATAATCGGTTCAGTGCGACATGAGGTGGAATGGTGGCTCCACTGAAACCCGTAACCACAAACGAAGCCATCGGCAAAGGCCGCGGAGGCCTTGATAATTGATCAATGAACACAACCAGCCCACCGATCAGCTTAGACACTGGCATGTTCATCGATAAAGAAGATGACACAGACATGAGACGAATAAAGAAGTGAAAAAGGTTGCGTGAATTAGAATAAAGGTACAAAATATAATCAAATATGCATACTGTACATTAAGTCTCTCTAATTTTCCTTTCACCTCTTCTTGTTCCTTAGATTCTCTTCTCCTATTCGAAAGAATAAATGAAAACAAGGAGTATAATAACATCACCGCCGTATTCCTTGCGTTTGTTACCTGGGCAAAAAAGCACTTTGCGGCTCCAATTAGAAGTCAAGTTGGGCTTCGTTAACAGCAGGGTCGCGTCTTCAGAGCACAAATTGTTTCCTGAGCCTCCATCTGTGCAAAAGTTGAGGCAAGCTCTCGCAGCTCGCACCGCTGCCACTTCTTCTAAAGTGATCCAGCTGCAACTGCGGCGGTAAATCGCTCGGCACCGGGCGTGGGCTACTCGGTCCGTAAATTTACCGCAATAATTGTCCTTACCGGTAATCTTACTGCTCTTAGTCGAAGCCACGTCTTGTGGCGAGCCGAAAGGCGGTGGAGGAGACGGCGGGATATTGTCGCGCCTCTTTTTTGCAGCAGCACATGCCTTATCATGCTGTTGACGCTTCACTAATTCGGCCGGGTCTTGCAAGCGCCATTCCATTAAATTAGGGAAAGGTGGGCGGTCGGCATCGCATAACTTCCCAAGCTGACGCAGGAGCTGTAGAACAGTTGGGAAAGAACGCTTTAGATATAGGAAAAACTTAAAACGAATATGTTGTACGGAGACAGAATGATCAATGTCTAACCAATGAGAAATGAATGGCACTTGAACGAGAGCTATGTAGCTTGAATAAGATAAGGCTCCTTCTTGTGAACGCACCGAAGCTCCACTTTCGAATTGCTCACGGCTCAACTTCCCATTGTTCGCAACGTCAAGCTTGTCAAACAGGGCTCCAGCGTGCTCAGTGCTCAGATTCAGCTTGTCAGCACCACTCACTACTTCGTGCTTATTCAAATAGCCGTTTCCGTCGAGGTCCAGTTTCAAGAAGAGCTCTTCAAGAGTCAACTCCGGTACTAGTTCTGCTGAAGTGGCACCTGTTGTTCCGGATTCTACTAAACCATGCGTCTCGGTTGTCTTGCAAAGGACGCCGTTCTTACTATTACCGATGTCATCGCCTCCTGAATCAGTCACATTATGATCGTCGTCGTCGTCGGCCCAGCCTCGTACCAAATCACCTTCAGTTACGTCAGCAAAGCGACTTGAATCGATGTGACCTCTCAATTCTGATGCAAGGGCGTCCAGAGCGGCTGCAACCGTAGAGGGCGCTACCACTTCCTGAGTTTCTGCTTTCACTGCTGCTGTACCTGCTTCCGCCTTCTTCTGTACCCCTGTCGGCAGCTGCCTTTTTGTCGACCCTATCTGTATTGCCGTTGATGCAGGGCCCTTCGAGAACCAAGCAGGAGTTGACGCTTCATCGACCAAAGTAGCGCTGTAGTCGCACGGCTTTCTTCGCCGAGGTTGACCGAGTGTTTTCGACGCTACCGCAGGCAATCGGTCGAACACTGCGTCCCATAATTGGGCGCCTTTGCCGCCAGATGCAGCGTTCTGTCGGCGCACAGCTACAACTTCGTTGACCACAACGTCAACGGCCCACAACCACCATGCCCGGGGCGCGCGGGTAGGCGGTGCCTCGGGGCGAAGGTGTGCATATTGGCCTACATTTAGTGGACCAGTAACACCTGCTCCCTCGTTCAAAACATTGTGTGATCTATTGCGCTCTCGATTGGATTCCTTTGTTGCAACGGTCTCACGCGCCATCGCAGCAGCTGCTGTCAGAGCTTCCTTTCGTCGCTCAGCTGCCTTAGTCGTCTTGGTCAACTTCATAAGCTGCTCCTTGACCGATGGAGATAAATTACCCTCTTTATAAGTTGCAGAAGGCATTTCCCGTGGCTTAGTAGTGACTGCAGCACCAAACCCAACATTGGGGCGCCTCTTGTTGGGGGCGCTTTTTGGTCGTCGGGGTGGCGACTGAGGGCGCTTCAACGTGTGAGCTGCTTGCGTTGTCCTGAAGTCTAGGCGCTCAGGCAACTCCCGCAAGTGGCCAGCATCGGGCCACACTGGTGGAACTGAACCGACAGCGCGCCACGTAGGGCGACCAGAGCGCGTGAACGCTGCTCGAGCGCGGACGTCAGCAGCTTCTTCGTTCAAACGATGCGCTGCCATCCGCAAGGCTTCCTCAGTGCCAGGAGAATGCATGGGCTCAGCTAGCTTATTCCGTGTGAAGCGCTCCTCGTTGCCCAGGGGTGAAAACATGCTAAGAACTAATGAGGCCACCAACTGAGCGGACAAAGAATCTTCCACAGATTAATCAAGATACTCGCAGTTGAGCTACTGTAGCTGTCTAAACTCTAAACGTACATATTACGACACAAGGTTGCGTGCTTTAACGAATAGGATTTGTTCAGCCATTTTAGCCATGAGCACAAACTCGACAGACTACACGCCTGTGAAGAATATCTTGGACAAAAGGGTCAATTTTCACAGAGGGCTTGAAAAGATCTCGACGAGTGAGGGACCGAAAGCGCACGGGGATGTATCCACATCCCATCCCACAACGCATGATTTGATTCTTTCGATAACGAGGGAAAAGGAGAGATAGATCTGTTTGAGGTCTTCCTCAGAAAAGAACAACTCAAGAACCAGAAGAAGAAAAACGGAGTGAAACTGTGTAAGAACCTTGTTGTTGTCATCGCCAGAAAATTTACCGTATTTACTTAATTATTTACTTATTTGGGTCAAAAATGTTACTTATTTTTACGAACCCTACATATCATCACTTCTCGTTACATCGTTGCCAACAGCACTTTTCTTTGGATCGCGTAGTT
>Ga0307930_1001976_pt1 | contig 15899 bp, 17 predicted proteins | sample OrgLakmetageno46_FD_203161 | JGI IMG/M metagenome (GOLD analysis project Ga0307930, IMG submission 203161) | Saline water microbial communities from Organic Lake, Antarctica - #46 | ecosystem: Environmental > Aquatic > Non-marine Saline and Alkaline > Saline | place: Antarctica: Organic Lake...
ATTCAGAGAAATCGTCACAGCGCCACGAAATTCAGACCACAACAGAAAATTAATGCGCCCAATGGCCAAGGAGACTCACATCAAAACTGACAAAAACCCGTTATCGGCTGGGGTGCTTGGGAGTTACTGACAGTCATTGCAAAATTTGCATGCCAAGGTATTCTTTTCGGGGGAGGCACCGAACATGGGAAAACCAAACCTTGCGTTCGATCCAGAAATTTATCAACGCACGGCGTTACTTTTTGCGTCCAAACGCAAGGACTTGGCGCCTGATGCCATCGAGGCATTGGCGAATGATATCGTGCGGCGACTCGCCCGCGACGCCCCGAAAAGGCGAGACTTCACCAAACCGGACATCAGCGAAGAAGACATCACTGCCTTTTGTGATGCCTTGGTCAAACCGGCACCCCAACCTGCTTTGCAGTTCATCGAGGCCCGACGCGCAGAGGGATTGACCCGAAGGGGCGTCTATCTGGGTTATATCGGCGTCGCGGCGCGGCGGCTGGGCGAAGGCTGGAAAGAAGACCGCTTCACCTCGGTCGATGTCACGATCGGGACAGGCCACCTCTATGCCCTGATGCGTGCCATGCGTGCCGAAGGCCCACCTTCGTCAAAACCCTTCGATCAGCGCAAATACACCCTTTTCGCAACTGTTCCGGGCGAAGATCACGGCATCGGAATAACCATGGCCACCGGACTGTTCAGGGACGACGGGTGGGACATCGACCTCAAGACCGATACCGAACATGATCAGCTGATCGCGCATGTCGAAGACACGCAACCGCAGATCATCGGTCTGACGCTGAGTACGGAACGCAGGCTGGACGCGCTGGTGCGTCTGGTCGTCGCAATCCGTATCAGTGTGCCGCACGCCATCATCGGCGTTGCTCCGGGTGGTGATCTTGATGCCAAGAGGTTGCGCAGTCTTGTCGATATCGACCTTGTGTTCACAGATGCGGGCACGGCATGCTCTGAACTGAACCGTCTGATCAGACTTCGCGGCTGACCCGCTACACTTCTGTGGTGCAGTGCCACACCTGCAACCAAGACGAATCATCCGCAAGCAACGACAAGATGGGAGTTACGTCATCATGAGTTTGTTCCGGGCGATTTACAGCTCCAGTCCCTTCGGGTTCGATGAAGGTATTCTGAACGGCATCCTGATGGATGCCCGACGCGCGAACAAGCGCGATGGCATAACGGGTGCCCTGATCTGCCGTGGCGATATCTATCTCCAATGGCTGGAAGGCCCCGAAGACAAGGTCCGCGATGCCCTTGCCCGGATCGGGCGGGACGACCGGCATCTCGACGTGAAACTTCATGTCGCGGAACCGGTCGAAAATCGGGTTTTCGCCGACTGGGCAATGCTTCACGACCCTGCCGCTTCATGGATCTGGACCCTGGAAGAGGTCGCAGCCGGTGCCGTGGACAGGGCGACGCCCAAAGACATAACGGCGTTCTTCATGCAGCTCAGCCCCGAAAGCGCTGCACCTGATCCCGGCTGACAACAGCCCGGACGTGATGGCTTCAAGCAGTGCGCCCCCAAAGATTGCCCACTATTCGACTTGTGCCAAGGTAGCGAGGGGACAGCCTGCCTGTGCAGTCGCAGGCGGAACGTTTACCCGCAATCGCGCGTTTCACCTTCATTGCTCATGCGAACGGCACCGAAGGACCAACATCATGACCAACAAAGACCCATCAGATCCAGGAGTCATTCCGCTCCGCTGCCCCGAACCGCGACGCCAGCCTGCGCGACCCGATCCTGAAACAGGTGAAGTCCCCGCAGGTCCCGGCGATGCCGGTCTGCAAGACAGTCCAAGACTTAATGCCGGCAGTTCCGGCACCAAGCAGTTGTCGAACAGACGGCTTGGCATCGGTATCGCAATTGCTGCCGGACTTACTGTTCTCGTGGCTGTTGTCGCCGCGCTGCTTTGATTGACAGCGCAGCGAAAACGCCAACTCTACTGAAGTGAGGCATCGAATTCGATGATTTCGCGTCCACCATCGCCCACCGGTGCGATGATGATCTTGGCGTTGTTGATCCCCGGTCCGGAAAACTCGATGATCTCGTCGATAATGCCATCCTCGTCTTGCTGGACCGTATAACCGGAGAGCTGCAGGTCTTCTTCCCAGTCGGCAAAGAGTTCTGCCGTATCCTCGGCGGTAGAGAACGAGAACATGCGCAGTGTCGATCCGATTGCCCTTTCCGTGATCACCTCGAAGTCTGCAGGAAGCTCCAACGCTTCCGGCAGCCAACCTGGTCGCGTTTCGTCGGCATGAAGGATCACGGCAGCGGACAGTGACAGAAAAGCGGCCAGCACGGCGACACGCAGGACTTCGAGCACGCGGGGTAGGCGGGCCAGAATTGGGTCAATGATTGCATCAAGCCGCGGAAGGGGCGCGACGGCGGGGGCGGTCATGTAAAAATTGCTCATGCGAAACAGTTAGTGCGCTCGAGGAGGCTCGGCAAGCTGGCGCTGACATACGGCATGGGCCAGTGGCGGAATTGTTCTTAGCCTGATCGTCGGACGGTGAAGTCCCTGCAAGCGGCAATTGGGCAACCTACGGCGTGAACTGACCAGTCGGACTACGCCGCAAGTAGATCCCGGAACGGGCGGATGAAAATCCGCCCTTTTTTCATATGTGCCAAAACCCGCAATTGACTTGGTTTGCCCCCGCAGGGACGAAATGAAAGTCTGCGTCTTGGCTTCGGCGAATTGAGAGCAAGGGTTCCTGAGGGCCTAGCGATAAATCGACGTGCTGAGAGGCGTGTCGTGACCGACCATCCCGCGATACATACCCTCGCAGTTGAACGGCATCGCGATCCTGCCCTGCGCGTCGATGGCGATGACACCGCCCGATCCGTCGTTCGGTGCCAGATCCTGCATCACGACATGCTCTGCCGCCGTCGTCACCGGCTCGCCCAGATGGCGCATCCGCGCCGCGATCTCTGCGGCTGCCGTCCAGCGCGTGAATATCTCACCGTGCCCCGTGCCGGATACCGCGCAGGTCGCGTCATCAGCAAAAGTGCCGGCCCCGATCACCGGGGTATCGCCGACGCGTCCGGGCGCTTTTGCGGTCATCCCTCCGGTCGAGGTCGCAGCTGCGACATGCCCGTTTGTGTCGCAGGCGACCGCGCCGACAGTGCCATGACGGCGCGCGGGGTCATCATCCTCTTCGCCCTTGGCGCGCATGTCCAACGTGTTCTGCAGGGCATCCCAACGGGCCTGCGTGAAGAAATAGGCTTCATCCTCGAAGGCCAGACCGGCATCGCGCGCGACGCGCAAGGCATTCTCGCCGATCAGCATGACGTGATCGGTATGTTCCATGATGGCACGAGCGGCAAGGATGGGGTTGCGGGGGCCGAACAGCCCCGCGACCGCACCGGCGCGGCGGCTTGCACCATCCATCACCGCCGAGTCCATCTCCTGCTTGCCGTCCGAGGTGAAGACGGCACCCCGCCCTGCGTTGAACAGCGGCTCGTCCTCTAGCGCACAGACCGCCGCAGTCACGGCATCGAGCGCCGCACCTCCGTCTTTCAGGATCGCCTCACCGGCCTCCAGCGCACGGGCAAGGCCTGCGTGGTAGGCGGCTTCAAGGTCCGGCGTCAGCTTCGATTTCAGGATCGTTCCGGCACCGCCGTGCACGGCAAGGGCGTAGGTCATGTCTGTCCTTTCAGTCCAGCCGACTGCGCGCAGTGGCGGGCGATATCGGCATGTGTGGCGACCCAGCAATCGCCCTTGGCGGCGATGCGGTCGAGAAGCGTTTCAAGAATGAACATGCGGCTGCGGTAGCCGATGACATGGGGATGCATGGTCAACAGGAACAGGCCACCGTCGGCATAGGCCCCCTCGAATTCGCGGGTAAAGATGTCGAGCACCGCCTCGGGCGGCGTATAGGGGCGCTGCGCCCCGAAACGGTTCATCATGAAATAGACCGCGTCGTCGCGAATCCATTCGACGGGTAGTTCGACCAAACCGGTCGGTTCACCGTCGGCCACGATCTCGTAGGGGTCATCATCCGCGAAAAGCGAGCTGTCGTAGAGAAGGCCCAGTTCCCGCGCAATGGTCAGTGTGTTGGGGCTGTAGTCCCATGATGGTGTGCGCATGCCCACGGGCCGGACGCCTGTAACCGCCTCCAGCGTGTCGGCGGCACGGAACATCAAGTCCCGCTCGGTCGGGCCATCGAGCCGCGAGTTCACCTCGTGGATCCATCCATGCAGACCAACCTCGTGACGATCCTGCACCAGTTCGCGCTGCTCGTCCGAATGCAGCAAGGCGGACACGGCGGGCACGAAAAAGCTTGCCTTGTAATCGTGCCGGTCAAGGGCCGCACGAATCCGGGGGATGCCGCGCCGCGCGCCGTATTCGCCCCACGACAGGCGCGCGGGCGACTGGCCGCCATCGCGCAACTCGTTCGTTTCGTGATCGCTGTCGAAAGACAGGGCCACCGCGCAGCGCGCGCCGTTCGGCCATGCGGCAGGCTTGAGGTTCTGCCCGGCCCGCACCTGCCCCACCAGATTTCGCCAGGTGGCTTCGTCCCATTCATGCGGCTCGCTCATGCGTGGCCTCCATCGACCGACAGGATCTGCCCGGTGATCCAGCCTGCCCGGTCCGAGGCAAGGAAGGTCACGGCGTCGGCGATATCATCCGCACGGCCCAGCCGGCGCATATGGATGCCCTGAATGATCTGCTTTTGCCGGTCCGCGCCGAAGGCCTCCCACTGGCGTTCGGTCGAGGGGTTCGACAGCACGAAGCCCGGCGCGACGGAATTGACCGTGACCCCAGAGGGTCCCAGTTCCAGCGCAAGCTGGCGGGACAGCCCGACCAGCGCGTGCTTGGCCGACGCATAGGCCTGAATGCCGGTCAGGGTCGGGCGCAGCCCCGCACCCGAGGATATGGTGATGATCCGACCACTGCCGCGCGCCTTCATGCCGGGTGCCGCCGCTTGCGCGCACCACATCGCCGCATCGACGTTGGCGGCGAATATCGCGCGCCAGTCGTCTTCGGAAATCTCCTCGACAGGACGGCCAGCCTGTCCGCGGACCCCGCCCGCTGCCGTGACCAACCCGTCGATGCGCCCGTGCCGGGACTCGACCTCGGCCATCACCGCATGCGCGCCTTCCCGACTGCCAAGATCGGCGGCATGGGTCGTTGCAGTATCGGCGATCCGGTCCAGACCGGTGGCATCGATGTCGATGGCAGCGACCGTCGCTCCGGCCTGTGTCAATGACGCGACGATCGCTGCGCCTATGCCCTGCGCGGCACCGGTGACGGCGAAGACCTGGTTTTCAAGGTTCAAATGCAAAGCGGCACCATCAGTTTGACAAGATCGGGCGACTGTTCACGGCGTCCTTCCTCGATGTCGTGGATCAATTCGACCATGCGCGCCAGAGTGGGCGTTTCGATGCCGTGCTTGCGGCCGAGGCCCACCAGCAGCCCGACTTGCGCGTCCACTTCGGTGCGGCGCTTGCGCACGGCCAGGTCGCGCCAGATGCCCGAATGGGTCTTTGCTGTGTGGCGGTTGTGGTCAACCATCGCATCAAGCGAGACCGCCATCCCGGCAGGATCTGCCGTGCGGAAGGCATCCGGATCGAAGCCGTTGAAACCCAGCGGCTTGATCTTCTGCGCGGCGGCAAGGCGCATCACCTCGTGCCCCAGGGCCTGATAGACGGGCCTGTCATCGGGGCGCGCCATCGCATCCGACATGGAAAGCGGGGTAAGCGCCGTTGCGAAAAGCAAGGCGCCATAGCCCAGCTTGCCCCAGAGATAGCCCCAGATATTGTCGGTCAGCACAGCGTCCGGCTCGACGATCTGCAGCAGCGCGTGACAGGCACGGGCACGGTCGGTGACCTGACCGTCCAGTTCGCCAACCGCAACGGCGGCGCGATTGCCGTAGAGAATACGGCCCGGTTCCAGCCAGTCGGCGCCGTAGTTCACGAAACAGCCGACGGTGTTTTCAATCCCGACACGCTCGGATATCGCGATTTCGTTCAACCCGTTCTGGGCTGACAGGATAAAGCCACCGGGTGCAAGGTGAGGCACCAGCATGTCCAACGCACTTTCGGTGTGGTGCGCCTTGACCGCCAGAATGATCCGGTCGAATTGGCCCTCCAGCTCAGATGGCGTGCTGGCGGGAAGCACTTGGGTAAAAGCTTCGACCGGACCTTCGATCGCAAGGCCCTTTTCGCGCATGGCATGGACGTGGTCCTCGACGATATCGACCATGTGCACGGCGTGACCCGCGCGGGCAAGATAGGCCCCAAGGATGCCGCCGATGGCACCGGCGCCCCAGATCAGGATCGGCTTATCGGTCATGCCCAGTCCCCTTCGAGCTGGGCGCGCGTTTCTGCGACCGCAACAGACCAGAGCCGGTCGGTATCGGCGTCGGGTTTCTGGTAATGGCCACCGTAGTTGCCGTCGCCGATCAAGTCGCGCACGGCTGCCGCATTGCGATCACGCAACCGGTCAAAGGGCACGAACGGCTTTCGGTCCGACGGCAAGTCGCGTCCCTGCAGGCGTGTCCACGGAAAGTTCTCCATCCACGATGCGTGGCTGGCGACCGGATCGATCTCCTGCACGCAGGCCCAGGTTTCGGGGGCACGCCACCAGTCGTGGAAACGGCAGCGCGCACCGTCATTCGCTTCCATCCATTCCATTGTGACCGGCTGGACGGGGCTGTTGCCGCCATGTCCGTTGACGATGAGGATCCGCCGGAACCCGGTCGCATAAAGACTGTCGAGGATATCACGAACAAGAGCCGCATAGGTCGCAAGCCTGAGAGACACCGTGCCCGGAAATGCCATGAAGTAAGGTGTCAGTCCGTAGGCGACAGCCGGAAAGACGGGCACGCCCAAGGGTTCGGCGGCATCGGCGGCGACCTTGTCCGACAGGATCGAATCGACTGAAAGGGACAGGTAGGCGTGTTGTTCGGTCGAGCCCAGCGGCAGGATGCAGCGATCATCGGTTTCGAGATACTTTTCGACCTCGAACCAGTTGCTTTCGGAAATTCTCAAGGTGTTGCTTCCTCTTGTTCTGGCGTCCGACCGCGACAGGCGTCGATCGCAGGCATCAGGTCGGTTTCTATGGCGTGGCTATCCGGCGTGTGCCGGTATTCGATGGCGGTCTGGTCAGGACGCAGGTCCTTGCGCAGATCCTCGGCGCCCGTGGAGTGGATCAGCACATCGGCACGATCCACGACCGTGGACAGATCGTCATCGTCGAAAACCGCAGAGGTGACGCGGGTGATATGCGGGGCAAATCGCAGGATGCCCGCCCTCATGACCGGAAGAAATTCCGGAAAATACGACACCACGGCGACCTGCGCTTGCGGCGAAATCGCGGCCAGCGCGACGCGTGTCGGCTCGTTGGGGATCAGCGTGATCCCGACGACGGGCAGACCGGGGAAATAGCTTTGCGCCTCGACGCTCAGCGTGCGCGGCGCAACGACCAGGCTGATGCCTTCGGGCCGATCCCGCGCAAGCTGTTCGGTGGTGCGGGCCACGATCTCGTCTCCGGGCCGCAGGTAGGGGCGGATATCACCGGCGTAGGCTTCGGTCGCATCGTGAAAGGTTCCCAACATCAACACGCGCACCTGCCCCGGCCGTTCGGGCGCCGTGGAGACGCGGTATGCCAGCTCTGCGCGTGACAGACCGGCCTCCTGTCCGAGACGCACCAACTCTCCGATCCGCCGTTCGATCTTGCGCAGCGCCTGTGCCTGATGTTGCGACACGCCGCCATCGGCGACGAAGGTTCCCGTCCCCACACGCCCCATCACGTAGCCCGCGTCTTGCAACACGGCGTAGACATTGCTGACAGTGACAGGGGACAGGCCAAGGTGCTGCGCAAGACGCCGCACCGATGGCAGCCGGGTGCCCGCGGGGATGTCGCCCGAAGCGATTCCATATTCCAGCGCACCGCGCAGCTGGACCGACACGGACACCGAAGACGACCGGTCGAGCGCAAGCGCAAGCGCAAGACGGTCAAAAGTGTTTTCGAGATTTGGCGCTTCGGAACTCATACTGTATCATTGCCTAATAACACTTCATCGCTCAAGCACTTTTATTATGCAAAACCGATCATTTGGAAGCATTTATTCCGAGTTTTTCCAAATTCCTGTTGACGCCACTGCCCAATTCGTTCCGTAGTGTATCAGATAACTATAACATCAACCGGGAGACTAGAAATGCTCAAGAACGCACTCAGAACGGGAATTGCCGCTGTTGCCTTGTTCGCGGCAGCGCCAGCGGCGTTTTCGCAGGAACTGACCATCGGTCTGCGCGCAGGCCCTGATTCCATCGACCCGCATTGGTCGACGCTTGGCAGTCAGGCAGAGGCGCTTCGGCACGTCTTCGATACGCTCGTCGATGCCGATGATACGCTTCAACTGCAGCCCGGCCTTGCCGTCAGCTGGGAGCCGATCGAGGATACAACGTGGGAATTCAAGCTGCGTGAAGGCGTCACCTTTCATGACGGCACGCCGTTCACCGCCGAGGACGTCAAGTTCTCCATCGACCGCATCCCTGACGTGACCGGCCCGATGTCGATGACGCTTTACACGAAATACGTCGATTCGGTCGAAGTGATCGACGACTACACCGTGCACGTCCACACCAAGGGCATCGCACCTGCACTGCCGAACGACTTTACACGCATGTTCATCGTCCCTTCAGAAACGGGTGAAGGCGCCGGAAACGAAGAATTCAACTCGGGCGAAGCCGCCATCGGGACCGGCCCCTACCGTTTCGTATCATGGGAGCCGAAAGGCGATCTCGTGCTCGAGCGGTTCGACGATTCCTGGCGCGAAGAATCCGCTTGGGAGCGTGTGATCCGCAAGGAAATCCCCGACGATGCCGCACGTGTCGCCGCCCTGCGGTCCGGACAGGTCGACCTGATCAACTACGTCCCCGCCACCGACTACCTGTCGATGGAGAATGACCCCGAGATCGAGACGTTCACCTCTGACTCGGTCTACATTCTGAACGTCCAGCCGACCGTCAAGGACGTGGCGCCACAGCCGATCAAGGTGAACGGCGAGGAAATCGACGTCAATCCGCTCCAGGATCTGCGCGTGCGCACGGCGCTGGACCTTGCCATAAACCGCGATGTTCTGGTCAACGTCGTGCTGGAAGGTCTGGGCACGCCCGCCAACCAGCTCATGCCCGAAGGCTTCTTCGGCTACACCGACGAGATCGGTGAAAAGGAGTACGATATCGAACGGGCTCAGGAGCTGCTGACCGAAGCCGGGTATCCCGACGGGTTCGAGATCGATTTCACCTGCACCAACAACCGCGTCCCCGGCGATGCGGTCGTGTGCGAGGCGCTGGCACAGATGTGGTCGCGTCTCGGTCTGACGGTGAACGCTCAGGCGCTGAACGGCACCGTGTTCTTCCCGGCTGCGGCCAATGAGGAATACACCATGGCGATGTCCGCATGGGGCACCCTGACCGGTGAGGCTGCATATACCTACGGTGCGATGGTCCACAGCAAGGACCCCGAAAAGGGCTTCGGCAACTTCAACCGCACCGGCTATGCGAACCCGGAATTCGACGAGGTCTTCGTCGAAGGAACGCAGACGCTGGACGCAGAAGAGCGCCGTGCGCTTTATGAGGAAGCGTCGCTGATCGCGATGGAAGACCGGGCCCTGATCCCGACCGTCATCCTGCAGACAGTCTGGGCTGCCGGGGCTGACACCTTGACCTTCACGCCGCGTGTCGATCAGGAAACCCGGGCCTACGAGATCGAGTCCGTCAACGCCGAGTAACCACTGACACCACTCGCGAAACAGGGCGCCCCGTCTGGGGCGCCCGATTCAAATTGCCAGAGGCACCATGTTCGGATTTATAATCAGCCGGTTACTGCAAGCGATCGTCGTGGTCTTCGCCATGTCGATTATCGTCTTTGTCGGTGTCTACGCGATCGGCAACCCGATCGACGTCATGATCGACCCTGCCGCGACCGCAGAAATGCGCGCGCGACTGATCGCCCAATACGGGCTCGACCAGCCACTCTGGAAGCAGTACCTGACCTTCCTTGCCAATGTGGCACAGGGCGATCTGGGCCGGTCGATGGTTTACAACACGTCCGTGACCGGGCTTGTCTTCTCTCGCCTTCCCGCGACGCTGGAACTGGTCCTCGTGGCCATTGCGATCGCGACGATCATCGGAATTCCCGCAGGCATCTACGCCGGCTACCGGCCCAAAAGCTTTGCGTCCAAGGCAATCATGGCCCTTTCAATCCTCGGCTTTTCAGTGCCGACCTTCTGGATCGGCATGCTGCTCATCATGGGCTTCGCCGTCGAACTGGGCTGGCTGCCCTCGGGCGGGCGTGGCGATGAAGGCACCTTTCTGGGCATCTCGACCTCGCTTGCCACCGCCAACGGCTGGAGCCATGTAATCATGCCCGCGGTCAACCTGTCGCTGTTCAAGATGGGTCTGATGATCCGCCTGACCCGCGCCGGCATGGTCGAGGCCATGCAGACCGACTATGTCAAATTTGCCCGCGCACAGGGCCTTCCGGACCGTCAGATCGTGTTCAAGCACGTGCTGCGCAACATCTCGATCCCGGTGGTCACCGTCTTCGGGCTTGAACTGGGATCAACGCTGGCCTTCGCGGTCGTGACCGAAAGCGTGTTCAACTGGCCCGGCGTCGGCAAGCTGATCATCGACTCGATCCTGACGCTCGACCGGCCCGTCATGGTCACCTACCTGATCCTGGTCGTGATCCTGTTCGTCATCATCAATTTCACCGTTGATATCGTCTACGCCCGGCTTGATCCGCGCGTGCGGCTTGGAGGCACGAAATGACTGACGCAGTCACCACACCGGGCCAAGCGCCCGACGAACCCGTCGCCCCCCCTGTCGAGACACGGGTCACACGGCTGAAGAATTTCTGGTCGGACTTCCGGCAATCCTGGGTGGCGATCGGCGCGCTGATCGTGATCGTGACCCTGCTGCTGTTGTCCTTCGGCGCGCCGCTGGTGGCGCCGCAGGACCCCTACGACATGGCCATGCTCGACTGGCTGGACGCATTCCTGCGTCCGGGCACCGAAGGCACTGGCGGTTATGTCCATGTGCTGGGCACAGACAATGCCGGGCGCGACATGCTGTCGGCGATCTTTTACGGCCTGCGGACCAGCTTTACCATCGGCCTGACAGCCGGTGCGCTTGCGCTGACCATCGGCGTCACCGTCGGGTTGACGGCGGCCTACTTCGGGGGCCGGATCGAATCCTTCCTGATGCGGATCATCGACCTGCAACTGTCGATGCCTGCGATCCTTCTGGCGCTGGTGCTGGTGGCCCTGCTGGGACAGGGGGTGATGCAGATCATCCTTGCCCTCGTCGTGGCGCAATATGCCTATTTCGCACGCACCACGCATGGCGCCGCCACGGTCGAGCGCGGCAAGGACTACATCGAAGCCGCCCGATCAACGCCGCTGCCGACGCACCGGGTGCTGTTCAAGCATCTGTTGCCCAATGTCATGCCGCCGCTGATCGTTGTGGCGACCGTGCAGGTCGCGTCAGCCATCGCGCTGGAGGCCACGCTGTCGTTTCTCGGCGTCGGCCTGCCACTGACCGAACCTTCGCTGGGCTCGCTCATCTCGAACGGGTTCAAATACATCCACTCCGACCGCTACTGGCTGTCGATCTATCCGGGGATATTCTTGATGATCACCGTCGTCGCCATAAACCTGGTGGGTGACCAGGTCCGCACCGTCCTCGACCCAAGGCACGGCCGATGACCGCCGCGCTGGACGTCAAGGGTCTGACGACCCGCTTCGACACCCGCGCCGGCACCGTGACCGCAGTGGACGACGTGAGCTTCTCCGTCGAGCCGGGCCGGATCATGGGGCTGGTGGGCGAAAGCGGCTCGGGCAAGTCCGTGACCGGGTTTTCCATACTTGGCCTGATCGACGAGCCCGGCCGCGTCACCGGCGGGCAGGTAATGGTCGAGGACACCGATCTGCGCACACTCTCTCCGGATGCACTCCGGTCCATGCGGGGGCGCAAGGTCTCGATGGTGTTTCAGGACCCGATGATGACGCTGAACCCGGTGTTGCGGATCGGTGACCAGATGGCGATGGCCGTGCAGGTCCACGAAGCGATGCCGAAGGCGAAAGCTCTCGAACGCGCACGCGATGCCCTTGGGACCGTCGGGATTCCGTCGCCCGAGGAACGGCTGGCAGCCTATCCGCACCAGTTGTCGGGCGGCATGCGTCAGCGCGTGGCCATCGCCACGGCACTGCTGCACGGACCCGCAGTCATCATCGCGGACGAGCCGACCACCGCGCTTGACGTGTCGATCCAGGGACAGATCCTGGCCGAAGTTCGGCGGTTGGCAGACGAGACACGCACGGCGATCGTCTGGATCACCCACGACCTTGCTGTGGTGTCGTCTCTCGCTGACGATATCTGCGTCATGTATGCTGGCAAGATCGTCGAAAGGGGAACCGCCGAAGAGGTGATCGGCCAGCCGCGCCATCCCTATACCCGAGGCCTGCTCGATTCCGTTCCCGGCCAGCACGAACCGGGCGCGCGTCTGCCGCAGATCCCCGGCTCGACACCGCAACTGTCGCATCTGCCGTCGGGCTGCCCGTTCCGTAATCGCTGCCCCCGCGCGACGCAGGTCTGCGCCACACTGCCCCCCTTCACCAGCATCGGCGGTCATTCCGTTCTGTGCCATCACCCATTGGAGGCCTCATGACCGATCCGCTTCTTGTCATCGACCATGTGTCCAAGCGCTTTCCGCTCAAGGCCACGCTGGGCGACAAGCTGACAGCCAGACTGTCCGGACGCCGTGCGGGCGGTGCCGTCCATGCCGTGACGGACGTCTCGCTGACCGTTGCACAGGGTGAAGTCGTTGGCATCGTGGGCGAGTCCGGCTGCGGCAAGTCCACGCTGGGTCGCATTGCATCCGGCATCTACGCCCCGACCGAAGGTAGCGTCATGCTGGATGGCCAACCGATTGCAAGCGGTCGCGAAGAGCATGTCAACAAGCTGACCACACGGGTGCAGATGATCCATCAGGACCCCTTTGCCAGCCTCAATCCACGGATGAAGGTGGGCGAGACAATTTCGGAGGGTCCGCGCACCCACGGACTGGTGCCGGCCTCCGAGGTGCGCGCGACGACCCGCGCGCTGCTGGATCAGGTGGGTCTTGAAGGCGCCTACGCCGACCGGTTTCCGCACCAGTTTTCGGGCGGCCAACGGCAACGGATCGCCATCGCCCGTGCGCTGGCCATGCAGCCGGACCTGCTGGTTCTGGACGAGGCGGTGGCCTCTCTTGACGTGTCGATCCAGGCGCAGGTGCTGAACCTGTTTCTGGACCTGCGTCGCGACCTTGGCCTGACCGCGCTGTTCATCAGCCACGATCTTTCGGTGGTGCGCCATGTCTGTGACCGCGTGGCGATCATGTATCTGGGCCGTGTCGTAGAACTGGCCCCCGCGGACGAGCTTTATGCCAAGCCCGAACACCCCTACACCCAAGCGCTCTTTACCTCGGTGCCGACACTGGGCACCGGGCGCCGTGCCTTCGTACCGATCAAGGGCGAGATCCCCTCTCCCATCGATCCGCCGCCGGGCTGCGCCTTTCATCCGCGCTGCCCCTTCGCGGGCCCCCGCTGCCGGACAGAGATACCCCGGCTGTCGGATGCCGGTGCGAACCGCAGCGTGGCCTGTCACCTCAACGATGGTGGCGTTGAGGAACAAGGAGTAGCAGCATGACCGACCTGACGACACGCGTCGCCCGCCTGAATGATGTGCTCTGTGCCGTGAACGCACTGACGTGGGACTCGCGCACAATGATGCCGAAGGACGGTGCAAAGACGCGCGGTCACCAGATCGCCACACTCAAGGGCATGGCCCGCGAGATGATTCTGGACCCCGGTATGCGCGACGCGGTCGATGCAGCGCTCGAACAGACGACCGGCCAAGACCCGCACGCTCCTGACCGTCGCGCAGCCGAAGCGGTTGCCGAGGCCATAGACCACCACGCACGGCTTCCGGCAGACCTGCTTCGCGCACAGGCCGAGCAAAGTACCCTGTCCGGTGCGGCCTGGGCCGAGGCACGGGCGAAATCAGACTTCTCCATCTTCCGCCCTTATCTGGAGAGAACGGTGGCCCTCGCACGGGAACAGGCCGATGCGCTGGGCCATGACGGCGGCCATCCCTACGATCCGATGGTGCAGATTTTCGAGCCGGGCGAAACAGCCGCGTCCCTTGCCGCGATGTTCAAGGAATTGCGCGACGGCCTGTTGCCGATCCTGGAGTCAGCGCGGGAAAAACCGCAGCCGCGCACCGATTTCCTTTATCGCGACTACCCCGAAGCGGGTCAGCAGGCATTCGCACAGGAAACAGCGCGTTTGCTGGGCCTCGACGCCGATCGCAGCCGGCTGGACACCACAGTCCACCCCTTCGAGATCAGTTTTACCCGCAACGACGTGCGGATCACGTCGCGCTGGGTGCGCAACTACCTGCCCATGTCCATTTTCGGCAGCATCCACGAGGTCGGGCATGCGCTCTATGAACTGGGGGCCGATCCTGCCTTGACACGCACCGCGCATGCCACGGACATGATCGGGCTTTATGCCGTCGCCGGAACCAGTTTTGGGATGCATGAAAGCCAGTCACGGCTGCTTGAAAACCATGTCGGACGAAGCCCAGCCTTCTGGGCCCGGCACTATCCGCGTCTACGCGACACCTTTCCCGACCAGCTTGCCGACGTGACCGAGGTCGAGTTCGTCGCGGCGATCAACCGGGTTGAACCGGGCCTGATCCGCGTCGAGGCCGACGAGCTGACCTATGATCTGCACATCATGCTGCGGGTCGAGATCGAGATGAAGCTGATGGACGGATCACTTTCCGTGGCAGACATACCGGAAGTCTGGAACGCGGCTATGAAAAACGACCTTGGGCTCGACGTGCCGGGAGACGATCAGGGCTGCTTGCAGGACGTTCACTGGTCATCGGGCTATATCGGATCGTTTCCGACCTACACGGTCGGCAACCTGACCGCCGCGCAGATCATGGCACATCTCGACGCGACCCATCCTGCAATCCGCCGCGACCTCGAGGATGGCAAGACCGCTTCGCTACGCGAGACGCTTGGCGATCTGGTCTGGCGTCATGGCCGGTCGCGCACCCGCCGCGAGACCCTCGGTGCGATAGGTGCCGTGCCCAACGATCCAAAGGCCTATCTGCAATACCTGTCGCAGAAGTTCGCCCACTAGGGAAAAGGCATAGGACCTTGACGAGCGACTCTGACACTGCCGCCCCTTCAGGGGCAGCGGGCAATCTGCGCGGCGCGCTGTTGCTGGCATTTGCGGCGGTCCTGTTCACGGCAGAGACAACGCTTGCCCGTGTTTCCGCACCCGTCGCGAACGAGGCGCAGATCGTCTTTTTCCGGTCCGCCGCACAATTGGTGGTTTCGGTCCTTGTCATCTGGCGGATGGGCGGTTTCAGCCGTCTCGTGACCGCGCGTCCGGTTCTGCACATCACCCGCGGCCTGATCAGTCTGCTGACATGGTGGCTGTATTACATCAGCTTTCGCATCCTCGACCTTGCGCTGGCCACCACGCTGACCTTCACGACGTCCCTCTTCGTCGTCGCCCTCGCCGCCCCGCTTCTGGGCGAAAAGGTTGGCCGTGCCCGCTGGATCGCGACGATCGTGGGCTTCGTGGGTATTGCAGTGGCTGTGGGGCCATCGGCTGATGCCTCTGCAACAGGCATCGTCATCGGGTTGCTTGCAGCGGCTTGCGGCGCGGCTATCGTGTTTCTGAACGGCGTTGTTGCACGGACCCTGCCGGTTCTGTTAGGACGGCCCTTTCCTGATCGATTGGATGGCGTTGATGCCGCACAAATTAAATGACGCGTGGCGTCACAAGTTTAAGAAGAAGCGGTATCG
>Ga0307930_1001980_pt1 | contig 15868 bp, 14 predicted proteins | sample OrgLakmetageno46_FD_203161 | JGI IMG/M metagenome (GOLD analysis project Ga0307930, IMG submission 203161) | Saline water microbial communities from Organic Lake, Antarctica - #46 | ecosystem: Environmental > Aquatic > Non-marine Saline and Alkaline > Saline | place: Antarctica: Organic Lake...
CATCATCAACAACAACAACCAATAGCAGCAGCAACAACGGTCCGACAGTCCTTTCGTCGGGAGCCAGCCAGTGCGCCCTTTGCGCTGCCGTTGCTCTAGCCAGAATTGCCTCGCAGAAACCCAACGAAAATGCAGAGAGCACTAGTGGCAGTGATGGTAATGGTGGTGGTAGTGGTTCTACTGATGGTGCGTTGATCTCCTCGTCAACCACTGCCGTAGTTGAAGAAGAAGGAAGTTATCGCAGTTTGGCCATTGAAGCACATTGGAAAGCGTTGCCTGCCTTAAGGCAGCTTTTACATGTGCTTCGCAGGTGGGTTGGCCACCCAGAACCTTCTCGAAAACGGCCGTGGGCTATCGCACTGGACGATTTATCGGAGGTGTGAATTTTACTTACTTTCTGTAGGACCTGAGAGTACAATGTAGTAGGCGTGTTATCTCAATTCTTTCTTTCGATTGCGCTCATTTTTTCTCGAAGGTTTATCATCATAGATTCTAAACAGGATCACCAAATCGAAGTGATTTCTCTCTGCCTAGTATTAGATTACTGCCCACACAATCACGTCCTCACTCCTCCATTCTTCGTCGCTTTCTGCTTCTTGTTGCATCCGTTCTAGGAATTGCGCGAAATGCTGGAAATCGCTGAATTTGAAGACCAAGCCAGGGTGGCTGCATCTGCTGCTCGTCGGGACGGCCGCGAAGACGGCGCAAAAGAATTGGCGTTAGAAGAGGAAGCTCGTGCATTGGGAGTCGCAGGGCGATCTCGGCTGGTGTGGTTGATCAAAACCGTGTTTCCAGCGCTCATCGAGAAAGAAATTCCCAACCGTAGTAATAAAGTGACTCTAGACTCATTTTTTAGCAGCAGCAACAGCAGCAGCAAAATCAGCAAAAGTAGATCTCCTTCGTCTTCTTATTCTTCATCCATTCTAGCATTGCAGAAGGCCGTTAAAAGTATTTCCAGCATGGATCCGATGTCACCTCATTGGCACATTCCAAGAGACAGCATTTGTGCACGCGCTGCTCTTCAAAAGCTTGGCATTGCATTAGGACAGGTAAGTGAGAATAATAGCGCAACATTATCGATCTTTTTCCATGTACTTGATGTAGGATACATTATGAGCTGGATTCACGAGCTTTTCACTAATACATGCAAGTATATGTCTTGCTGGGAAGAGTGCCTTTATTCAATGCAACGCCTGGTGTTTTCACTTTTTTATTTCATCTTGTTTTTATTCCAACATACAGATGAAAGACGCGAAGTTGAAAGAATGCTTGGCCGCATCCAATGGCCAGCTCTTAGTGGACATTCAAGGAGCTACTACGAGGCTTTTGCACGAGAAAAGTCCGGTATGCCTCACGCTCATTCCTTTTTTTGATGCACATGGCGCATTTTTCGCTCCATATGAAACGAAAGCAACCAAAGGCACACTTGAAGTTAATTGGAAAATTTTTCAAGAGGGCTCATATAGGATTATTTGCTTCATTTGCTGAAGCAATATTGTTGATGTGGCGCTTTCACATGATTGATTTCCTTTTCAATGAGTTGAGCTTATAGCGTTCATTCTATGTCGCTTTCTGTTTTTGTACCTCTCGGTATCCATTTATCTCTTGTATATGACCATAGGGGCAAAGCGCTGCGATACATGTGCTGGCAACTGCTGCTCTCCAGCGCGTCTATTCTAGCCCATCGGGACCACTCAGTACCATTTATGCGCATAGCTCTGAGGTGCCGATTCCTATTGATTGTGATCTGTCGGCCATCACCTGCCCTTTTTACTTAAACTCGTGACGTGATTGTCATTGTAACTATATTCATGTTCCAGGCCCTAGCTTTATCGCTCCTCGATTTGCTAGACTCCACTCAGGGTGCGTCAGCAATTGCAACAGCAACGCTAGTAGCTGCCTCAGCTGCAACACGACCTGCTCTCGTGCTCCCTCGGCTCTTCGAAAAATTGAGCACAACTTCAAGTGCATCAGCATCAAAAGGAGATTCTTTGAAGCGTAAAAATGCGTTGCTTGTCGTCAAGGAGCTGTTTGCGCTATGCCCCGAAGTGCGAGGTCAAATAGTGCCACCACAAGAACATGCACCTATTGATGGTACCTCAATGAGTGAATTGCCGACTTCGTCAGCAGCTGGATTGCTTCATGCTTCTGGCACGGCAGTGGCAACAGCGACAACATCGATAGCATCGGGAGCAGAAGTGCAATTGAATGACAACGAGGGCCCCACGAGTGATGACATGGCCACTACTGCCACTGCCGTTAGATCCGGCACCGGTATCAGCGGTCCGTCTCTAGCGCGAGAACTTGGTGCTCGTTTGTTAGACCATCTCGACGATGAGGACTTGGAATTGCGAACCTTTGCGGGGTCTCTAGTAGCACTTCTGCCACCGGAATTGAGTGTCCCGAGGCTGTTAAAAGCAATGCTGCCAGAAGAAGGATATCTCGGGGACAGCGATGAAGCAAGAAGAGGAGAAGAATGGAACGTGACAGCAGGTGGTGAGGCCGTTCCAGATGAAGAGGATAATGATGAAGACGAAGAAGAGTTGGGGCGCTCTAATATAGGGATTAAAGCAAAGAATAGAGACAAGATGCGTAGATGTGAGCGCGATCGGTACGCGCGGCGAAGAGCAGCAGCAGAAGAAGCCCTGCGATCAGCGGTGTCAGGTCCAGCGTCTGACACGGTGGGTGCTGTTCGAGCGATTCTCGATACTCTAGCCTATGATTCTCGTGAAGCCACAGCCAACAACCCACCAGACACGAGTGTAAATGCCTCCAAAGCAACGCGCAGTCGGCTCCGAGACAACCTTTTGCCCCGATGGTTGACGAATCTCCAACAAGAAGGCTCTGCGTCGTCGTCGTCGCCGTCGTCGGCCTCTTCATTGAGGGCTATTGGCAGAAGTGCTAAAAGGAATACAACATCAAAAAGTTCAGCTCCAATCATAACAGGCAAATGGAAGGATGCGTTGCTCACCGTTGCTCGTCGCGTGCTTGCAGCTCCTGATGACCCTACTGCGGTGATTTAGTTGAACATATAAAGATGAAGCTCTTATGAGTTATATGTTTTGCACCTTAGCATGATGTTTCTAGAACTGTGTGTTTTTCAATTTCAGTACATTTTATAACTCCACTGACTTCAAATGCATGAATAATACGATTCTGATGTGTGCGTGCCCATCTCCTGTTGTTAGGTTGGTCTGATGGCGAAATTAGCTTCTCGAAGTGTCCTTGGCTGCGGGGAAGCATATCTGATTGGTGAAATAGCGCTTGGTGCCATGGTTGGACAGGTAAAGCGTGCATATATGGGCACATGCTATCATTACTTGCTTGCTTACTGGCCCTTCTTGAATATCTATCGAGTGTGTGCCTCTGAATTCTTTATCTTTTGCCAGTGATTTCTTTTCTTTTGTCTTAACACATGGTATGATCAATTGATCGACTAGGCGTGCTTGTCCGAAGAAATATTAGCCGGCGAGTCAACCGCTGTGCAACAACTGCTTTTTGCAAGGCTGGCTCCTCTTTTGCTTCTCAAAACTGTACCAGCTCAATCGTGGGTTCACAATGTCAGTAACAGCGGCCAGAAAAACGACGATAGCAGTGATAGTAGGACGGATCAAACAAGTTGGAGTCAGGACTTTCGCCAGCTCGTGTCAAAAATTGCAAGCGAAATGGCGCAACGTGCCATGCAACTCTACGAATTTGATGAGGTGCGCTGAAATGAGGGTTTAAGATTTGCTCATTATTGGTTCGTTAACGGTACACTTCTGAACCGAGAAATAGATAACCAATTTCATTTTCTGCTCTTTGAAAAAATATATACATCCAAGGTGCGCCGCCTCGCAGCCGAAGTCTTGGGGCGATTGCCGCCTTGTTTCCTGGCCCCTATCCTCGCCAGAGCCCTCATTTCTGTTCTAGGGCTTCCAACCACCACCTCCTTGATGCACCCTCTCGATTCTACTATTTCTACAAGTAGTCCTCCGACCAACAAGCAAGAATTCGCTTTTGAGCCGGTGCCAGTGGCCTCTCAGGCGAAAGCTGCTGTCTTTGCTCTGTGCCACGCCATCGCCGCCCACGGCTCCCAATTGCCGTTTTTTGCCACTCTTACCATCGCATCTGCTGAGGATGCAGTGCCAAAAGAAGAAGAGGAAGAAACTGAAAAAGGTAAAGGAAATCAGGGTGTAAGGCCTGCGCTAAGAGCAGAGAAGTGGATGGCCCAGATTATCGCCCACTTGTTGGCCGTGCTCTTGCTACCAGAGAAGCGACCACAGGATGCGTTTCTTGACGCGGAGACTCAACCTACTGAGCTCATAAAACTCCAGCGTGGGTGCATTGATGCGCTTTCTTTTTTCTTTCAAGTGCCTTTTGCCGAAGCTGCTGAAGATGAAATAGACACAAATGGTGAGGGCGAAGCCGAAGGAACAGGGACGTACGACGACATCCCTTCTGGACCAAAACCTCTTAACAAGCCCCTCATCGAAGAACTTCCAGACAAAGTACCTCATTCTGGGGATCAAGCACCGCCATCATCTCAAGTGGTTGACACGGCACTTCCGCTGCCTGCACCACCGTCGAGAATAACCCATGCCTCTGAGGCACCAAATGTCACTACTAAAGAGACATCAGTCAACGCTACGTACCGTCGCGACGATGACGATGATGACGCCACCACCAGGAAGCGTCGAGATAATTGTGCCCTTATGGCAGCGGTAGGAGATTGGATTATTGCGCTCTTGTCATCCGGTGAATTGCCACTCATGGTGTTCAATACCCTCTTGGTCATCACACGAAGTCATCAAGGCATTGTGTCATCATCGACCACGGAATTCTGTGAGGGTGCTCGCGTAAAGTTGCACGGTTTAGTGGCAAAACCAGAACTCAATGGCTTAATGGGAACGGTAGTAGTGGAAGCAAGTGGCAAGAAAGCCCAACATAGTGATAACAGCCGTTGCGCAGTCCGACTCGATCCGACTTCAAAGTCTTGTACAAGTGCTCGAATGCTCAGTTTGGCCAAAGGCAACTTGGCCCTTCTTGAACCAAATTATTCTACCTTGAGTACAACTGACGCTGATGGTACCAACCACGCTGCTGCTGGTGCCGCGGCCGATGTGGCTACACTGCCTGAATCGTCTCTCCGAGCACTGCGCATCTGTGCAGCTAATGCGGTACGTTCCCCCTATTCTTCCACGTCTACAGTATTGGATATTGCACTAGCTTGCACAGTGATTTGAATGATTTACATTTAGTTATCGTTCACATTAATCTCTACTCACACTTGCTTTAATTCCATTATCATCTATTCTCTATTCTCTTGTCCTTGCACCGTTGATTATAGTTGATAAGTGCGTTTCAGCGTGCCGACCCGGCCCGTGTTTTGCCACGCATATTCAAAGCAGCTCTCCCAGCTTTGCTTCAAGTGTCTCAATTGAAGGAAACAAGTTCGAAAAGTGGTGATCAACAGAAGTTGATGGCCAATGGCATGAGCTCTACGCTTCGCGCAGCTTCTTTTCAGGGCCTTTTTGTGGGCATTTTCCGCCTTCCATTTCCAAGCTACAACGGTCGGAGCAACAGTGATGGCAGTTCTAGTAGCATTTGTCCTCCGCTCGCACGAAGTCTCTTGTTGCACACTCCATGCGTGGCCTCTTTGTTTAACGCTGCCTTGAGTGCTATTGAACCTCCGCCCCTTGTGTCGCCCATCTCCTCTGAGCCTTTGACACCCCACGAAACGACACCAAATGCTGGCAGTAAAATCCACTCCGACGACGCTTCGTTGTGGTCGTCTGCTGAAGTCATGTGCTCTGCTCTGAAACTACTGATGGCCCTCGTGGCACGCGCACCTCGACTCTTTGAACCGACAGCTATGAGTAGCAGTAGCAATGGTAACAAGGGTATTCAGCGAAGCCAATCACTTGTGCGCGCGGTGACTTTGCCTTCTTCGCACGCTTCCAACTTTATGAACTCCTCTCCGTCAAAGCAAGCACATGTGGCATCCTCTTCAACTTCTGAAGATGACGTCTTTTTTCCTTGGTACCCAGATCTCAACGGCCCGAACGCGCTTATTCAATGCCGGAGAAGCGTGAAGCAATGTGCCATGCGTTGGCAAGACCCTCTTGTCAAAAAACTCGCGGCACAGATCTTAGAAGCCGTTGAATGAGCGGCGAGATTTTTAGTGCGGTGTAGATTTGTCATAATCGCGAGCTGTTATCAAGCACTTAACTTAAAAATTATTTTTTTAGGGGCAATTACGCCCCATATGTCTTCTTTTTTTTGCGATGGTAATTTGAGTGCGCCTCAGGGCCATAAGGAGAGGCCATAACTATCTATTATTGACTTTAGGCTAGAAGTAAACGCAATGAAACCTTAAACTTTGAACGGTTCTCGAATATGATCGTTTATGCTATAAATCATCTCTAATTCTAAATACCAAACTGCTGAACTGAAGGTCGCAGTCGGCGAAATCCATTTTCCCTAGTGCCGCCCGTATTGGCATGTTGCGAAGCGCCCCGTTGTGTCCTGAATAGTGATAAGATAAGCAGGCATGTTTCGCAAGCGCACTCAAAAAAATACTGCATACTTCAAATGGTTTATCTAGCAGCCTAGCAGCCCGCTTCAGGCTTCAGCGGAACAATGAGTAATGATGGATATCAAAAAGGTCCTGGGGGAAATAGAATTCGCGCTTATTCGATATCCGGTGCTCTTTTTTTTTTTCGTTTGCTGGGAAGGGCTATTGGCATCCTCCCGCTAGCTCGTATCTCTTCTTCTTCATGCAAATGCAGGGAGATGGCTCTCCCTTTTCTCAAAAGCTCAATCTCCAGCTAGTTCTTCCTTTATTCCTTCCAATTACCATGCACCTTGTCTTTCAAGTGCCTTCGCCATCCTTTTAGTCGCATTCCTTCGCTCATCTGCTCACTGTTTCAGGTCTCATCTGCAAGCATAAAAGGGAAAAGAAATCGAAAAGGAGCGGAGACTCTGAAACAAAATTCAACTTATGGCCGTGTTCTACGTTTGATTCAGGCGAAGGAAAGTCGTATCAGTGACGAGAAAAAGAGAGAAGAAAGAAGGAGCAACGAGAATTACCGTTAAATGGGAACGTAGTAGAATCCAAGCGTGCGGTGAAACCAACACATATTTTTATTTCTCGAGGAGGGCCACCACTGCCGACTTGTTTTCTTCTTTGGCAATGTCCAAGGCCGTTTTGTCATCCTGAGTGTGTTTGTAGAAGCAATCAGCACGCACGAAGGCAAACACCAAAGGAAAAGCACAAGAAATACGACCAATGTGACGTAATTAAATAAGTGAATACATCGTGAGGAAGAAATTTAGTAGAACAGAAGATATCAAAAAGCAACAGCAATAACAAAAAGAATTTGAATACTTTGCGCCTATACTCCAATAAAGATGGAAACACAGGCTCAAATCAAAGAGAAAAGGTGATCATCGAAGCTGAAAAGAGTTGGCATTCTTCTACTCGTATAAAAAGACAAAAAATAGCTCGTGCTCGTGCAAAAAAAAATGAGCAAAAACTTAAATTAGAAAATGAAGGTGTTCTCAAGCTCAAACCAATATTCCGACGACACTTCAACCCCGAAACATGCCCTTTGAGATTGCGAGACAAGTCTCAGAATTCATATCCGACACGATTCAGACAATGAGTGAGAATTGTGCACTTCAAACAAGCAGACTCTTTTTGAATTATGTTTCCAATTCTTCACAACGCTCGAGCACACTCTCAGCACCTTCACAACTCTTGGAAGCGAATAAAGGCACGTTACATACAAAGAATAATGTATTCGTCTTGTATTTGGCACCCCTCGAAGGGCTTATTCACAACGAAAAAAAAAAGGTGCGCGGGCAGGCTCCACCCCAGGGCGCATATTTATACTCAGCTACAACGAGGTGAAGAGAGGCCACACGGTGCTTCCTCTTTCAAACCATCATGTCAACTACATGTGTGTGTGTGATACTTTCTCTCTCTTACCTCATCCTTGGCCTCCTTGTTTGCCCCCGCCTCCAACAACAGCTCCACAGTTGCGGTTTTACCATAGTACGAGGCCCTCATAAGAGCAGTGGCGCCATCCTTAAAACATAGAGGGAGAGGGAGGCACACACCAAAGTAGCAAACAGAGGGGGGAAGAAGAGGGAAGTGAGAAAGTGATGAGTAGATGAGGAAGTGGCAAATACAGGGGTAATAGAGCACATGTAGAGGTGCACACGCGCAGGTGGCAAACAGGCCAAGAAGGGCAAAAGCTTAATTTTCAAATTCAAGGTGTTCCTGAGCTCAGATCAATAAGCTGACGACACTTCAAAGCCGAAACATGACCTTTGCAATTTCGAGACAAGTCTCAGAATTCAAATCCGACACGATTCAGACTACGAGTGTCCAGACAATAGAGGGCGTTTCCTACCCCGCAATGCAAGGTAGTTCTCAGAGGGTCTTGCGCAGGAGGGCCGTCGTTGTTGTCCCAAACCTATGCCAAGTATGCAAGTGCATGTTTGTTCATCAGAAATACGCCGATATAAAGTCTTCATATGAGAAGTCGAAAACCTCTCTTTCCTACTATTGTAGGAGCAAATAAAATATTCAATGGTTCTTTTCTTTTCCGTTAATTTCTTGAGAATGAAACTATAATGCACTCCCTGTTGCCTCTATTATTTCAAACCTTGATGGTGGCATCCCAGGAGCCGCTGACAATAGCGCCGTTGGGCCCATGAGAATAACCGCCGCGCACCATGCCTACGCAGCTCACCCATCCCGCGTGGCCACGCAACGTGCGCAAGCACGACCCGTTGTGCAAGTCCCATACTTTTACGGTGCGGTCGTAGGACCCGCTCACCAACCGGTTGCGATACTCGTCCACGGCCAAGCCCCACACCGGACCTCCATGGCCGTGGAACGCGCGCATTTTCTCGAACTCGAGGTAATGGCCGCCGCCTCCATCGTCAATGGCGTTGCCGTTCCCACTGCTGTTGCTTCCCATACTGTGGATGCCGCTGTTTCCCACTGAACCACTGAAACTATTGTTGTTGCCGTTTCCCAGGCCAATGCCTTCGCTTCCACCGCTGCCCCCTGATGTGTTCCCCACATAATTGCCGCTGCTCAAGCCACTGCCACTGACACGAAGCGCCTCCATCACTGATCCAAGAGACCCGTTGAACACACTGCTGTTGCTGTTGCTGCTACTGGCCGAACGAGATGACCGACTGCTCGATTCTCCGGTGGCCAGCTGTGCTAGAGCTAGCGCTGGTGGTGGGCGCAGCATGACCTCTTCCTCGTCGTCCTCGTCCTCTTCTTCACAAACACTTTTACCACAGCTACCTCCTCTTTCGTCTTCTGCCTTCTCCAATCTTTCGCGTGCTGTCGCGCACCTATCGCTGCTTCCACCGCCGCCCCCACTATGATTGTTGCCCTTTGATGAACCGTAGGTTTTAGTGCTCTGAAACGTGAACGCCTGGGTCTGTGCAGGCCGCCTTGCCAAGCGCCAAAACGCTAAACTCCCATCGTCGCCACCACTCACCAAGAAGCGACGCTCGAAACGAGTGGCCAAGCCTGCGTTTGAATGATGGCAGGGGTCATCAAGGGGGGGAAGTTGACGGCGGGAATATTTGTAAATCAATTAACTCTGCAATTGCTCTATAAGAAGAAAATCCATACTACATCCCTACAACGCACATGTGACAATAGCCGCACTCCCAAAGCCTCCGCTGGCCGAGTGGCCCCGGAGCACAACGCTTTGGGCAGCGCCTTTCTTCCACCGCCGCTCAGCCGTGGCGCGCACCGCTAACTTACGAAACCATTCCCCGCTGCTACTCATCATAGTGCTGCTGCTGTTGCTGTTGGGATACCGTTTTGCACCGACATTGCTGCGTATGCCTAGGCAACCGCGCCGCTATAAGTTACCGAAGGTGTGGCAATACAGTTGGTGCCAAAGCTGTTCTCCTCGCGCTATCGCGCACAGGGCTGGCCCGGATACGGTTGCCAGTGTAGCCAGATCGCTGGCTGAAGCAAAGGCCATGCAATGCCGCAACAACTCGTCGTCAAGGATCAAGAGTGACATATAATTGCGCTTTCTTTCATTGCTGTGGCAATTACTAGCCTTTTTGTCCGAAGCACTTGCGGCAGCAGCATTCGTGAAAGCCACTCCTGGACCGAATTCATTCCTGCTCGTTGTAGTTGCAGAGCCCACTAGATTCCGGGTGCCATCGTTTACTTCGCGACTTGAGCCATCATGATTGTTTCTAACATTTGAAGCATAAGCCGTATCATTGGTGCGACACATTGCTGCTTTCGAAACAGGGTTGCCTGCGGCTGTCAAAGACATTCCCCCATGTTTAGCTCCAGCGCTAGCAGATTTGCTTCCCCAATTGTCACGCTCCGCTCGGTGGCTAGGCTTTTCGCCCAATCGCCGCGCTTGATCCGAAACAACTCATTCCAAAAAAATAACGCGTGCTCGCAGGGCTTGTATGCTCGCCCTGCTCTCTGCTGTGGCGGCTGCTTCTGCCGCTGCTCGCTCTGCTGCTGAGAACTCGGAACTTGCTTTTAAACTAGCGTAGAGGTAGTCAAATTGTTCGTTTTTCACTGCAATTGGAAAACGATCAAACAATCAAAATGAATATATGTTTAGATGATTGTTAGCTTCCTTGAGCGCAGCGGTGTCGCGGTGTTCTACGGGGCTCTTTCTTGTGCTTTCAACAACTGACGCACAAATTGCAGAACACGGAATGATCAGTCTTACCATTCAGATCTTCCCGGACGCAATGGAGACAAGACCTGAGGAGGTCAAGCTCGCGATCTCTTTCGCTCAGCAACAGCTGTAACCGTGATGCATCAGCTGCGTCCTCGCGCGCGTGCGTCATGGCACTGCAATCGAGGTCTATCGAGGTCTTAGAAGCTAAGAACCTTGATGCACTCTACCACCCCTACGGGGTGAGGTCTATCTCTAACACCCCTACGGGGTGAGTGTTTATGCTTTTTTACAAAGACAAGTTCGGGTGCCCGCGCGATGCGCGGTTCAGGTGCAGTTAGTTTGGTGCGGAGCACCGTATCCCTCTCTTCGCGGCCTTGAGGTGCCCGTGCAATAGTGCCCCGTGTAGCGCCCGTGGCGCGTGACCCTTTTTGTGCCCGTGGTCCGCTTTCTTATCAACAGCACATATACAACAGAACTGTACAGTAGTACAGTACAAAAAGAAAGGGCGGACACCAACGAACGAACGAACTACGAACGAAATTCCATCCCTTCTATTAAATGGAATTTCGTTCGTGGTTCGTTCGTTCGTTGGTGTCCGCCCTTTGTTTTTTTGCGCCTCCCCCGACGGGAGGATTGGTGTTAGAATCTATACAGGGGAAGGGTGCCATTTAGGCGGCATCATAGGAATCCCCTGGTTTCTTTTTTTTGTACTGTACTACTGTAAAGTTCTGTTGTACATGTGCAGTACGGGACCAAATAGAAAGCTGAGCACGGGCAGAAGAAGGGACAGGCACCACGGGCAAAGGGAGGAGGGTTCGCGTTCACCTCGAAGTCGCGATCAAGTACGAACACAGACCTACTGCGTTCCGCAGCAAAATAACTGCGCCTGAACCGCGCATCGCGCGGGCACCCAAACTTGTTTGATAGAAAGGATACTGTACTTACGTAGCTAAGATAAGCAGCAGAGCAGCGCGCAGAGGCCGAGCGATAACCTACGCCTGCAGCAAGAGCATCGAAGCAACTTACTTCGCACTTTCATTTTACTTCCCAAGGCGTTCGCATTTTAACAACACAGTGCACTGATTCGGTGCTGCTGAGCGCGACTGAGATCGCTGAAAAGTACTTACTTAGTTATAAGTAGTGGCTGTACACCTCAATTGCGGATAGGGACCTTCGTGACGTAATATCTCTTGACGAGGATGAGTGCCTTCGCAGGTAACTTTCTTCTCAATTGCTCTTTGCTTTCCTAGTAGCGTGTGTAATTTCTAAACGAGGCCACGTTTCACCATTCTTTTCCTAATGCCTCTGTTGCAGTGGAAGCCGAGGAGCAGATGATGGAGGCCGAGGCGCTGGAGAGCATTCTTGTCGATGACTTCAAAGTCGTGTCGACCTCACCCTACCACTTCGCAATCAGCCTGGCACCCCATCCCGCAGGCGATGGCATTGAAAACCACGGTATGTTAGCATGTTCGAGTAGCATTTGAGGAAGCCTTTGTCGCGAAACAACGTATCGCAAGAGAGGGCGAGCGGGCTGAGACGAGAATTTTCAAACTTTCTCGTTTTTCTTTGAAGGATTAAGCACATATATGATCCCAAGTGGATGTAAACTTGCACTTTATACTGGAGGCACGAGAAGGGAATATCTTTGTTTTTCAGACTGCTTACTCTAGCGTAACGGCATCAAGATAAATTTTCTCCTTTTTTTTTTTTTTAATCAATAGTTGCCATGACCTTGGAAGCCAAGCTTCCATTAGCATACCCCAACGAAGCCCCCACTTTAGAGGTAATAGGCGTGAAAGGGTTGTCAACAGACCAAGTGGCCACTCTGCAAGGAATGGCCGACGCGGCTGCAGCAGAAAACCTGGGCATGGCCATGTGCTACACAGTGGCCGAAGAGCTGCGCGAATGGCTGGTGGCCCACAACGAAAAACCACAGGTGCTTCAAGGAGAGAGTAGTTGACTCTAGCGTAGCTCCAGAAGTCTAGCTGTTTTTGAACAAATAAAAAAAAGAAAAGAAAAGTTGATTCGGTACAATTTTCTGCGCCTGATCATGTGGTCAAGGGGCTGACCAATAGACGAGCCTACCCCGCTTGTAATCCCTCAATTTGATCCTTGTGCCCCCCCCCCCCCCTCACCCCAATCAGGACGACAGCATGTTTGCAGCCATGCAGCGGCGTGAAGTGGCCGCCGCCAAACCTTCCGCGGAAGAAGTAGCCGCCATGGAAGCGGCGGCTGCCGCAGCGGCGGGGCACGGCCAAGCGCTCACCGAAGAAGAAGCCGAAGTAGAGAGGTTGCGGCAAAAGGAGCTGGACGGCACGCCGGTCACACCCGAGTCGTTCGCGGAGTGGCGTGCAAAATTCGAAGCCGAAACCGCGCCTGTCAAAGAGGCTAAGGTGAGGGCACATCGAAGAGAACGTAGCCGCGGTATACAAGAAGCACGCCTTCATTTGTGGATTGAGTTGGGGTTACTTGCTGTTTCCTATCTTAATGAGGGTCGGTTATTGTTATGTGGTGTGTGTATGTGCATGCAAATAGGTGGACACGAAGAAGTCAGGCCGTGAGTACTTTACCGAGGGTGCAGACGTGGGAGCGTGGAGGGAGCCTACGGAAGCGGAGCAAGCGGCCGAAGAAGCCGCCGCTGCAGCCGAAGAGCTGGAAGCGTGGAACGCGAAAGTGGCGGCGCGCGAGGCTAAGGCCGCAGCGCGGGCGGCAGCCGGCAACAGTGGCGGTGGCAGCGGGGGAGGCGTGGGCGCAGCGGTGGGCGATGCAGGGCTGTTTTTAGACGATGATGACGATGACGACAGCGACTTTGAGTTTGACGACGACGATGATGACTACGACGACGACGAAGAGGATGCATGAAGGGAGGGCCGTGCGTGGAGATTTATTTTCTTCTCGTATGTGCGCTTATGTGCCACCTAATTGCCCATCTAGAGGATTTCTTCGTCGCTGCAATGGCCGATGCCGTTGTGTTACTTCCAGGTAATGGGCATGAGCCGATTTCGACACAAAGGGCCCGATCTATTGAGTGGTGGTGGTGTGGAGACGGGGGACGAAGCAAACATCGCCATCTATAGTCGAAAGCGGAGGTCAGCAGACCCCGAACATCATCGCCCTCTGTACTCTCAAGAAGCCCACTATTTACTACTTGTGTTCCTGCGGCTACGGCTACTAGCTACGAATCTACTAGCAGTACTGTTGAAGAAGTCGAAGCTCGGAGTTTGTGGTGCTAACGCGTATAAGTAAGTATAAGGAATAAGTGCATACAAGCAAGACGCGCAGATTAGGTTAGATTACAAGGAATCATCAACGAATAGCAAAGAGCTGCGCATAGGTGAATCCCCCAGAACAAGTCTGACTGGGCTGAGCGCCCTTTTGTGTGAAGTAATGTTTCTCATCAACCCCACAGGATCAATTTTTGGAAGAAGGCATGAGCTTCGAGCACGTCCGCGATCTCAACATCTCAACTCCGACCTATCCTCTGCTATAGCACGCCATTCCTTGGAGTGGACCGGAAGCCCTTTGCGTTATAGCCTTCTTTTATGTCGGATCCCATGTCATCTCAGGGATCCCATTCGGCCGAGGCCGAGGGTATGCTACCGCAACCCGTAAGCAACTGCTGCGGCGCCCGAGTCACAGGCATCCGAGCAACGTGGCCAGCCCAGCGAAGAACCCGATTGTTACTGTAGCTATCGAGGTCCATGACGTTGAGCCTTTGAAAAAAAGTGGTTGTACTAATGTGATGATGGAAGGCATGGTGAAGACTGGCGCGGCACATACCACGGACACGGCGCTTACGGAAGTTACGGAGTCGGTTGGATAATTCTTCTCACAAGCACCAAACCTCACACCCAAAAAGCAAAGTAGACAGGACAAGAGCTTTGTACAGTCGGCGGGCCAACCCCCTCTGTATACCACAGGGGTGCCCCATACCTATATCCCAACACTCCCGCCCATCTTGCGCCCTTCCGTGCTCGCATCTGCTCGCATCTATCATTTTCAAGCAGAACCTTGCACGCAAATGGGGCCATGCCTTCGCTCGAGGGTTGGCGACTCTTCTTTTAAATCGCTTAAGGGGCTTCGTTATGGTCCCCTCCTCTGCGGGTGAAAACCCTCTTCTCTGTAAAATTCTCAGGGCGTGGACGAACGGGCCACTTTGAACCGTTACCGCCACTTCCATGGCCACTCTGACCTGTGTGCCTGCTAAGACTATCCTTCCAGCATATGTTCCTTTAAGAGGCGAAATCCCAAAAAGCGAAACAGCAGGGTCTGATATAAGAAATTCACTAGAAAAGAGGCCCATCGCCGTGTATAAAAATCTAGAAGGATGCCTTTGAATCCTTTAGCGGAGAGCGAGCTAAATCCGATGTTTATAACGCTAAAAATACAAGGGAAGAGGTAAAACATGCCACATGCAAAACCCCAGTGACGAACAGGACCAAAAAAATCTCATTAGCGCGAAAAAGCCATGAGAAAATATTAACATTCGCAGGAACATTCAGGCAATACCAAGCCAAGCAGCTCCTTTAAATTTCGCTTCGTCGGTGGCTGTGATGAATTTTGAAGTTAATCAGATTATCTTGTTCGCGTCGGAGCGCAATGCTCCGTCTTCTTTGGCGCCATTTTTGGCTAGCTCCGCGATCCTACCAACTTTCGATTAAAACTACACATAAAATGCAAATAACATGGATGAAAGTATGAACTTTGTAGCTTCTCTCTTGGCTGTGGTGGTTGGTGTACTAAGTGGCTTCTTCAAGAAGCCTCCTCTCTCTTCCACACTCACCAGATCCAAATTTGCTACTTACCGTGAAGTGTGAAGCAGCGACGCGACTGCTTCGAATGCAAGCCATACTTAGAGTAGGAGTTGTGTCTCGTCTAGAAGAGGTCGTGATCAGCGGCTTTTAAAGACTTAGTCGTTGCCTCCAAAGAAGAAGTCATTCGAAAATCTTCATTCGCCACTTCCGCGCAACCTCCTTGAACTACCCTATGTTACAAGCAAGCAACGCAATCACGTGGTCGTAAAATTAGAACACACAACGTAGCATATTTATCTCGTTCTGCACCGTGTTCTTCGTCATTGCTTGATTTTGTCCTTAATCTCGAGGTCTTGAGCACGTAACTCGCATGCTGGCAACCGTCTTCGGAACCTTGGCTCTGCAATAACTTGATTTGTATTGTGGTCATTGTGG
>Ga0307930_1001981_pt1 | contig 15863 bp, 18 predicted proteins | sample OrgLakmetageno46_FD_203161 | JGI IMG/M metagenome (GOLD analysis project Ga0307930, IMG submission 203161) | Saline water microbial communities from Organic Lake, Antarctica - #46 | ecosystem: Environmental > Aquatic > Non-marine Saline and Alkaline > Saline | place: Antarctica: Organic Lake...
ATCTAATCTAATCTCTAATGAGTTTATTGGCCAATGATTGGGACCTGCGGATTTTCATACCGAACTGCGAACGACAGACCCCGTTATTAATAATTTAATTATGAATTTCTAGGGCATGATTTTTTTTTATATTTTATATGAAAATTTCAATTCCATTCCTTTTTTTTTTTTTTTCTGGCTCAGCAGGGGCAGCGCCGGATTTGGACTTGAGGTCCGAAAATGATCAACGCCGGTGATTTAATTCTCGTTTAGTGCTATACTATCAAGTCCACTTAAGAAGTCAAGTACGGCGCTCGCGCATTATTAAGACATAAGACGAAGGCCAGGCGCAGAGTTCCTGTCTGAGCCACTGACCGGGTTCATACGACTTCATTTTTTCTTTCAATACCAAGTTATGGAAGCATTTCACTCACCAAAGTAGGTGGAAAACTCGGCTCTTTGGTCGGCGAGCACGAGGGAGTCTGAAAGCTGGCCTTACGGCTGCCGCCATAGCCATGGAACGTGTTGTACGCGCGCACCGCGAGCACATAGTCCGTGCCACACGCCAAACGAGGCACGTAGTACTCGTAGTAAGTGGAAGGCTTGTTTGCGTGGCCCTCGGCTTCTTTGCGGACTTCACTGGTGATGTGCGAGGTGACCACCGTCCAAGCTCCACCTTCCACGCGAGTGGAGAGCTCGTCGTCGTCGTAGCTCGACAGCGACACCACCGTGTTTTTTGCGGTGGCGTTGGCTGCCATCGCTTCGCGCACCGCGACTTCATAGCTGGAGATGGGGGCTCCACCCAGAGCAGGGGCCAGCCATTTCACGTGAGCGCCAATGGCAGCCCCCAAATGCCCGAGCAAGTCGGGGCGGTTTCGAATCACTTCGTCGTAGTCGCCGGTTGCTTGCACCTGCCGCGGCCGCCCGGGAAACACGATCGTGGGCACGGTGGTGGGGAAGAAAGTGGGCGGTGGAGATGGGTACGGGGTGGACGTAGGCAGTGCGGTCGGAGCAGACGATGGCACTGGTGATGGTGAAGGTGTGGGCATCAAGGTGGGCACTGGCGTCGGCGTCAATGTGGGTACTGGGGTAGGCAATGGTGTGGGTGCAGGGGTAGGCATCAGGGTGGGCACCGGCGTAGGTTGAGGCGTGGGCACGTAAGTGGGTAGGGGCGTAGGGAGAGGCGTAGGCGCAGGAGTTGGAGATGGGGTAGGCAGCGGGGTCGGTGCAGGTGTCGGCATGAGTGTGGGCACGGGCGTTGGTGCTGGCGTTGGTAGTGGTGATGGCTCCGGCGTAGGGATGGGCGTAGGTTGGGGTGTGGGCAATGGAGTCGGTACTGGCGATGGTGAAGGTGTTGGCATCAATGTGGGTACGGGTGTCGGCAACGGAGTAGGCATTGGAGTCGGCACAGGAGTGGGCAATGGAGTTGGGAGCGGCGTTGGCACAGGCGTGGGCATCAGAGTAGGCACGGGCGTCGGCACCGGCGTTGGAAGTGGTGAGGGTTCCGGTGTTGGGATGGGCGTAGGCTGCGGCGTAGGCAGTGGCGATGGTGGCGGTGTTGGTTGAGGAGTTGGTGATTCAGTCGGCTGTGGCGTTGGTACTAGAGTAGGCACTGGCGTCGGCATCAAAGTAGGGACAGGCGACGGGACTGGAGTGGGGAGTGGGGACGGTCTCGGCGTGGGAATGGGTGTAGGCTGGGGCGTTGGCAATGGAGAGGGTATCGGAGTAGGCATTAACGTCGGAACCGGCGTAGGGAGCATGGAGGGCACTGGTGTGGGCATCATCGTGGGCACTGGCGTAGGCAATGGCGTGGGCATCGACGTTGGAACCGGCGTAGGGAGCATGGAGGGCACGGGCGTAGGCATCATCGTAGGCACTGGAGTAGGCAATGGCGTCGGAAGTATGGAAGGCGACGGCGTAGGGACCTCGCTCGGTGTTTGCGAACACCCGAACGAATCTGCGCAGCACCTCGCGTAGACGTCCGAAGCGTCGTCGGCATCGAGGCAAACTTCGAGAGAGCCCGCAAAATTGGTAGTGCCAGGCACGATGAGGGAGGTAGAACTGCCAGTGATGGCTTTGAAAGCTGGCATCATTCCAGGTGTCGTGCAATTGGTTGAAGTCCAAATGAGTTCGGTGTCGTAGTCGCAGCCGGCGCCGCGGACCTGTTTGAGTTGTGAAGAGGTGAAAGAAGAAAGAGTGAGCACAATTTTTAAATATGTTACGATTCATACTGATAGCAAAAGTCAAGAGTAGCACTGTACGGTACATGTGTGTGTGTGTTATGTTAAATTTTCAGTCCCAACCTCGTCGTTGAGCACTTCTTCAGCTGTGCACAGGCGCCCTCCGCTCGACTCGCAGTAGGTGCGTGCTTCCGCCCAGTCTACGAGGCCACTGCAGCCCAAGCACGCTGAGGCATTCATGTTGTAGGAAGGCTGCGGGCACCGTTCAGAGGTGGACGCGCCGCACACTAGAGGGTCCTGATCGTTGTCGTCAGTGTTTCCCCTGGCAAGCCACCCGAGGTCGCTACAGGTAGACGTTGAACAAGTGAGAAAAATCGGAAACGGATCGGCTGGCATGGTGGGCTCGATAGAAGGAGACAGGGTGGGCAAGTGCGTCGGCAGCGGTGTCGGCACCGAAGTGGGCACGCGCGTCGGCGCCGGCGTGGGCGAGGGCGTTGGGAAGATGGTGGACGGTGCGTGCGTGGGCTCGGCCGAAGGCGGCGAAGTGCAGTGCTGGGCGTCCGCGCAGCACCGCACGTGGACCCCCCGGTTAGCGGCCGACGGCGGCACGTAGTAGCTTTCGTCCCCTATTCTAGACGCGAACTTGTCCACGCACACGCGGACCTCGTCAATCGTGTCGTCATCCGGGTCAGTGGAGCCGGGAATGACAATGAACCCGTCGCCGTCGTCGTTGCGGGGAATAGTGCCGCCGCCGTTCACGGCAGAGGGGGTGGTGTCTACATCACAGCCCTGGTAGGAAGACGCGTTGAGAAGCACAGGACGATATTTTCATCCACGCATGAGATAAGTTGGCGGACACTTCAAGACAGAAGCAGAAACTACCAGTAGACACTACTGAGAACATGTTTTTCGCGCGCAATCGCACGCAAATGTCTTCTTCTGGGGACATTATTTACCGTAAAAGACCAAATCATTTCATGGTCGTAGTTGCAGCCGCTGCCGCGCGCCTCGTCCGCCGCCAGTTCATCGATTCCGCAGAGCCGAGCGCCTAGGTCGTCGCAGAGCCGGAAAGCGTCCCGAAAGGTCACGTCGCCACTGCAGCGCAGGCCGGAAGTGCGCGGGTACTCGACCGCTTGGTCGTCTTCGCGGTCCAGCACCACTTCGGACTCCGCGCACACGTTGTCCACGCCATGCGTGCCTATGGGCCACCCGAGCTCTTCGCAAGTCTTTTCGGAACACCCGTCGGAGGTCGGCTTCGGAGTGGGCACCGGGAAGGGGACGTGGGTGGGCTCAGGGGTGGGCACGCGGGTGGGTTCTTGCGTTGGGGGTTCCGTGTAGTACTTTTGGTTCCCGTCGGGGTTGAGGGTGCAGCCGATGACGTCAGCACAGCACCGCGCCACGGCGTAGTTTTCGGTGTCTTCTCCAGCGCAGTAGTGCGTGGAATTGATGATGGTGCTGCCGGTGACCGCCTTGTAGCCCTTGCCCCCGCCCTTTTTGGGGGTACAGGGGGTGGAGCTCCAGGTCATGGTGTTGTCGTAGTTGCAACCGGTGCCGCGGACCTGACAATTTTAGGTTCATACCGTAGTGGTATAGTACCACGTACATCAAAAGAAAAGAGTTGAGCACAAAAGGGAGAGAGAAGCGTGGGGGAAATTGAAGGATATAAGATATTTGCTTAGTGGAAAATGTTAGAATATATCACAGGCAGTCAGCGCGAAAGGAAGCGATGAGGTCTCGTGAAGCAATGCAGGGCATCTAAAGAAGCTATTGTGAAGACATTCGAACGTTCTTTTTGGCGCACCTCATCTAATTCCAGTTCTTCTTTCTCGCACAGACGAGCGCCCACGGCCAAGCAAAACTCCTCGGCTTCCGTATGGGTCAGGAACCCGGAGCACTCGTAGTTCGGTGGACCTGGGGTTTCACCACAAACGGTGTCACTTCCGTAATTGGGCGTCGTAATGAACGTCGTAACGTTCGTGCCAGGTTTCGTAAAGTCGTAGCCCCAGCCGAGCTCTTGGCAAGTTAGTTCCGAACACAGGAAAATGTTGGTAGGGGACGGTGTGGGCACTGGTGACGGCACGGGCGTTGGTGCAGGCGTCGGCATTAGGGTGGGCACCGGCGTTGGCATCAGCGTAGGCACGGGCGTTGGTGCAGGCGTCGGCATTAGGGTGGGCACTGGCGTTGGTGAGGGTGTTGGCATCAACGTCGGCACGGGCGTTGGCATCAGTGTGGGCACTGGCGATGGTGACGGTGTTGGCATTAAAGTGGGCACTGGTGTGGGCATCGAAGTAGGCACTGGCGTTGGCGTGGGTGTTGGCATTAAAGTGGGCACGGGCGTGGGCATTAGCGTAGGCACCGGTGTTGGCGCGGGTGTTGGCATCAACGTCGGCACTGGCGTTGGCATCAGTGTGGGTACTGGCGATGGTGACGGTGTTGGCATCAATGTGGGCACGGGCGTCGGCGAAGGAGTAGGCACTGGCGTCGGCAACGGCGTAGGCATCGGAGTAGGCACTGGCGTGGGCAGAGGCGTCGGCAAGGGTGTAGGTAAAGGCGTTGGAAGCGGCGTGGGCATCGAAGTAGGTGCTGGGGTTGGCACTGGCGTGGGCAAAGGTGAGGGCACCGGTGTAGGCGCTGGAGTAGGTACTGGCGTGGGTGAGGGAGTTGGCAGAGGCGAGGGTGACGGTGTAGGCGCTGGAGTAGGTACTGGCGTGGGCGAGGGAGTTGGCAGAGGCGATGGTGACGGTGTGGGCGAAGGAGTAGGCAATGAAGTGGGCTTAGGCGAAGGCACTGGTGTAGGCTTTGGTGTAGGCACTGGGGTCGGTTTCATTGTAGGCAAAGGCGTCGGCTGCGGTGTGGGCAAAGGCGTTGGCTTCGGAGTAGGTAGTGGTGTTGGCTGCTGGGTCGGCGCAGGAATGGGCAGCTTAGTCGGCACAGGAATTGGCAGCGATGTCGGTACCGGGATGGGCAGTGATGTTGGCACTGGAATAGGCAATGATGTTGGCACAGGGATGGGTAGCGATGTCGGCGCAGGGATAGGCAGCGACGTTGGTGACGGAATGGGCAATGAAGTGGGCACCGGAATGGGCAGCAACGTTGGCGATGGAAAAGGAAATGGCGTCGGCGATCCTATACCTGGCGCCGCTGCATAAGAATTGCTTATTATACTAAGCAGTAATAATGCGTGCCATGGCACCATGGCCACTATTTGCAATCAGCAATGATGGCTGACTGATGAGCTAAGTAGAACCTGATGATAGGGGTACTAAAAGTTACATTCGAGATTCGAGCACGAAGTAGAGCATAAGTACAGAAAGAGTTCATAACCAAGTAGCACACATTTTGAATAAGCAAACGCATGATTGTTATCTTGAACCTGGCGGGGCAGCGTTACGATATAATTCGTGTACGCCCCACGGCGCGGGCCACGAGCAAAAAGGCGGAGTCAAGAGTCGTTCATGACTTCATGAGTTCATGACGACGGAATGAGCCGTTGCACGGTTGCATCTGATTGGTGGAGCACTCCATATTTTCTTCGTCATTATTATATTCGGTCAAAACCGTGATCAAACTGTTTTCCTCTTTCGCTCCCACAGCCCACAGCACCTCCTTCTTGCACTTTTCTTCTTCCACGCCACGCTTCGCTTTGAGGTGACACACACGAGACCTCAGCTCTCTGATCATCCGACAGCGAATCCTAAGTAGCAGTTGATCTTGAGGCGCAAGACGCTAAGTTAATCAATTGAGACTGACTACTCGGTCCACACGTCAGCTCCGAAGTGCTCTAGAATCTGCTATCATCTTGATTCCTGCAACTCTTGGTCTTATCGTCGATCAATTCGCCAAAACACTTTGCCGGTTTCAATCACCCCGCATTTGAACAATGTTACCCTCGCCAGTTTGGTTAGCAATTGTGCTTGCCCTCCAGGGTCAACCCGTATCGGCTTTTGTGCCTGTGCATAGCCGTGCTTGTCATTGGTTGTCTCACCGCCCTGTGTTAAATGCGAATGGTCGCTCTCCAGCGCTGCTTACGGTGCGACGATCCGCTGTCAGCGAAGAGGAGAAGCCATTGCCACCATCACTAGACATAGACGCCCGCACGGTGCCGCTGGAACTTGAAGCCGAACTTGCCGACTCGTTCATGCGCTACTCCATGTCGATCATCACTGGTCGTGCCTTGCCCGATTTGCGCGATGGCTTAAAGCCCGTGCACCGCCGGTAAGATCGTTAAAGATCGATACTCCAAATTATCTTCACAACTCTCGTCGAAAACCGCTAATCTTGAATAAATATCTCTTGATTGGCATATCCGCTGTATTTAAAGCATCATGAGGCAATTCTATCTACTTTTCACTATTTCATAATCTCTCTCTCACACCCTACCGGTATCTTTCCTAATCAAACGAATCCATCAATCAAACAACTCCGTCAAGGATTTTGTTCGCGATGCACGAGCTGAACCTGAAGCCCAGTGGGGGGTACCGCAAGTGCGCTCGCGTGGTGGGTGAAGTCCTTGGCAAGTTTCACCCGCACGGGGACTTGAGTGTCTACGACGCCCTGGTGCGCATGGCCCAAGATTTCGTCATGTCCGCACCCTTGGTCGCTGGCCACGGCAACTTTGGCAGTTTGGACAACGACCCGCCGGCGGCCATGCGCTACACCGAGTGCAAGTTGAGCCCGCTGGCGTCGTCGGCGCTGCTTGCCGATTTGGACAGCGACACGGTGGACTTCGCCCCCAATTTCGACGGCAACGAAGTGGAGCCAGTGGTGCTGCCCGCGCGTTTGCCTCTGCTCTTGTTGAATGGAGCTACGGGCATTGCCGTTGGGATGGCCACTAATGTGCCTCCTCACAATTTGGGGGAATTAGTGAGCGCGCTGGATGCCTTTTTGGATGCGAAACTGAAGACTTGTGACAACCAAGCAGCTGCTGCAGCTGCCGCGGGTAGTGACGAAGCGAGCACAGTGGCCGCTGCAGTAGCTGCAGTCGAGGAAGAGAAAGTATCCGACGCCGAATTGTTCAAACTCGTACCGGGCCCCGACTTCCCAACGGGTGGCGTGATCTTGGGCCGCAGTGGCGCTCGAGGCATGTACGCCACCGGCCATGGGAGCGTGGCTCTGCGCGCTTTGGCGGCGGTGGAAGAAGTGTCGGCCCGCACCGCCAGCGGGAAGATTACTACCCGCACTGCGGTGGTCGTGCGGGAAGTTCCGTACAGCTGCAACAAGGCATGTGTTTGTACAGAGAAGGATTTAGAACAGTACCACTCTGCATACAATAGAAAGGCGCAAGTGGCATGAGACTCATTAGAACCACCGTTTCATCTCATTTCATTCCCTTGACTAACCTTCTCTGCCTCTTTGCCGACTTCACTGCCCTCACCACAGGCCGCCCTGCTAGAGCGTATCGCGCAGCTGGTGAATGAAAAGAAGCTGGCGGGCATCGCAGACTTAAGAGACGAGTCCGATCGCGATGGCGTGCGTGTGGTAAGCGAGAAAATGGAGTCGTGTGTGTAGTGTGACTCACTGTTCCTACCGTGACCTCTCTCTGCGTTTGCTAAACTGTCATGTATTGGAAGACCATAATTGTCGCTCTGTTCGTTACCTCCATGGTCAGCTCATTTCCTGCTTGCACTGTATTGCTCTGTACACCTCCCCTCTGAACTTCATACTAATTCGACTCCTCTCCCAACCTTTTACTCCTCTCCAGGTCATTGAGTTGAAGCGAGACGCCAACGCCGCTGTGGTTCTCAACAACTTGTGGAAAATGACTAGCCTGCAAACCTCCTTCAGTGGCAATTTCTTAGCCTTGCGCCAAGGCGGCACCTCGCCTGGTCGATTCACTCTGAGAGAAGCCCTCGATGAGTTCCTGGACTTCCGATTTGAAACGGTGCGCAAATTGGACAAACGCTCGAGTCAAATATTGGCTCTCTTTCCAATGCCAGTTTCTGTCCCTCACCTTGTTGATTCTACATTACTTCGCTGTTTTGCCTGCAACGCTTTCATTACTTGCTCGTTTCTTTGTTCTTCGCCTCTGTGTCTCTCTAATCATCGTGCACTTGCTACATTAGGTGCGTCGCCGGGCCGCCTTTCGTCGAGGCGCAGCGGCAGCTCGGGCTCACTTGGTAGACGGTCTCTTGCTCGCCATTGGCCAGGTGGACGCAGTGATTGCGGTCATTCGGGCGGAGCCGAACCGGGCTGCTGCTAAGAAACAGCTCATGGCACCGGCAGACAGCAAAATGGCGGCCTTGTCTGGCCCACAGGTGCGTGAGAGAATGAGTCAAGGATTTTTTGAAAGAATGAATCAGATCGAAAGAATGAAATGAAGTATTCACGGCACCAGATGAACTGGTGCATACCTTCAGTTGTATATTCTACAAGACTTGCTTTTTTTCGTTCCTTACATTATTGCCGCTCGTATGTACCATGTTGGATTGGCGTGCCTTGGTGCCTTTTTGACCTCCGACTACTATAGGCAGAAGCCGTGCTCTCGTTGCAGTTGGGGCGACTGACGTCATTGGACGAGCAGAATTTGGCCGCAGAGCGAGCAGATTTGACCAGTGAGCTGACTTACCTGGACTCGGTAATAAATGGCACTGCTTTATAGTAGCATTTTAACAAGAAAATGCATTTGCGTGGTGTAAACGGATGTTTAAATGTGCACTCTTTGATTGATCCGTTTCGTTCTCTGCTTCGTATTTCTTGTCCTCGTCATTCAATCCTTCCAGGTGCTCGGAGATGCCAAAGTGACTTGGAGTGTGATTCGCACCGAGCTGCAGGAGCTCGCCAGCAAGCACGTCGTGCCCAGGCGCACCCGCATCGACGACTCGTTTGGCGATGAAGCCGATTCAGCGATCAGCGAAGAAGATTTACTCGCCAACGACCGATCGGTAAGTAAAAGGGAGGCACACAGAAAGAACCTGTCACTGTCTTCAGTATTCTGCGATGTAATGCGAGACTGTTAACGTGAACTCGAAGTCAAGTACGTGTCCAAGTTTGAATGAATACGTGTGCTTGAAATCTAACCTTCTTGGCGGCGGTGGTTTGAATAAATAAATTCTGTCAGGTGGTGGTGGTAACCCGCAGCGGTTACATCAAACGTATGCCGTTAGACCATGGAGACTTCAGTGAACCCACCTTACGAGGAACAAGGGGCAAAGCGGGCGCGTCGAAGACCACCAAGAAGGCTGCTACGAGTATGAGCACCAGCGCGAGCACCGAGTCGGCGAAAAGTGCCGAAGCAGCAGCGAAGGAAGACGCGGCGTCTGCCAGTGAGGTAACGAAGATGGACGGACAGAGAGCAGTATATGGAAAAGTGTGTGTAGAGCTCTCGTGTACTTGTCTCCGTTTTTGCTCTGCCCTTCTTCTAGACATGCTGCACTCCTTGCTTCTCCTCAGACATCCACTTCATGTCATCTAGCACATTATTGTTAGTATTGCATTCAATGGGCGTTTGCTTCTTTTTTTTCAACGCCTCAGGTGGCGCATTTCTTCACTTGCAATGATCACGACCTAGTCCTCTTCCTTACCATGAGCGGGCGTGTTCTGGGTCTGAAAGCATGGCAGATTCCAGCGGCGGCCCGCACGGCCAAAGGGGTTCCACTGGTGTCCCTCTTGCCGGTGTCTAGGGACGAAGCACAGATGGCTGCGGTATTGCCGGTACGCGTTTGTTAACCTTTTTATTCAAAACCCTTGGTCTGGGGTCTGGCCAGACAAGAGGAGGGAACAAAATCAGCAGTCAGTGAATGAAATAGTATATAGGAATCAGCAATACTCGATATTAACTTTCACTATTTGGACGATCCATGGCATGCGTGTTGCGTACTCGTGTAGGTGGACAAAGAAGGCTTTGAATCGGCCGTGGAAATTGCTGCTGAGACCGGAGACGACGGCACGCTCACAGCAGCAGCTGACGAGGATGACGGCGTTGAAGACAGCAAGGCAGCTAGCGCAGTAGAAAGCAGCAGCGATAAGTACGACGACGACGACGACGAAGACGTGGGCACTCCTCTGGAGAACGATTCGGTGGCCGCTCCCATGCTCCTCATGGTCACCAAGCACGGGTGGATCAAGAAGACCCCTTTGGCGGCCTTTGCGAAGGTTACGCGGCGCTCAAAGGGTTTGGCAGCGATTACTCTGGGCAGTGGGGACGGAGTGCGGTGGGCGCGCATTTGTGGGTGGCCCAACAAGTCATCTAGTGCTAGCGCTAGTGCTAGTAGTACAGCCTTGAGCAGCAGCACTGGTGCTGACGACAGCAGCAGTCCTACGGATAGCGAAGAGGCAGGGGAGGTGGAGGCGCCCAGTGTAGCTGGGGTTGAAACCATCATGTTAGCTACGCGCGACGGGTACGCGACCCGGTTTGGGTTAGGCGACAAAGAAGTTCGCCCCACGGGCCGCACCAGCCGAGGGGTCAAGGCCATGAAGCTGCGCAGCGGCGACGAAATCGTCGACATGGACGTGCTTCCGGCGCAAGTGAGTACACAAAAAACAGTGGCGTTTAAGGTGGCGTAACAGTGGTGTATTGCATCTAGACTTTACAACGGCAATTTTTCCGCTTGTGCCTTTCTGCTTACGAATGTTTCTTTTTCTGGGGGTTTGAAATTAATAGGGCAGCGGTGACGAGGCGGACTTTCTGGTGGTCACGGCGAACGGGTACGGGAAAAGGTGTGCGGCCAGTGAATTTCGAGTCGGGCGCCGCGGTGGGCTCGGAGTTATTGCCACCAAGTTCAAAAAGCCCAAAAAGAAAGCTCCAACTCCTGCTGCTCCTGTCGCCACCACTGCAGCTGATGCAGACACGAGTGCGAAGAAACCGCGGGGCAGGATGGGCAGCGCCAGCGCCAAAGCAGGCCAACATCCCGATCGCTTGGCGTGCTTGCGAGCCGTCTCCGAAGCCGACGAAATTCTGCTGTCTACCACCGCGGGAGTGATTGTGCGGCAGCGAGCTTCGGGCATTCCGAGGCAGTCGCGCGCAGCCACGGGCGTGCTGGTGCAGCGGCTTGATGACGGTTCAACGATTACGGAAGTCGCTGTGGTGCCCAAGAGCATGAGCAGCAGCAGCAGCAACAGCAGTACTACCGCCATTACTGCTACTTCTACAAGTAGTGCTGCCGCTGGGAAGAGCAGCAGCCGAAGCAGTGGCAGCTAAAAGAGCACAGGTGTAAGTAGCGATTAAAACAGATAGCATTCTTCATCTTTGAATACTTTCTTCTTTTTAGTCCTGGAGAAAACATGTCCATTCTATCTCTAAAACGCGGAGGCACTAGGCGCGAAGACATGCGTGTTGTTGGAATGCGATAAAGCAGCCGCCAAACCTGCTTCTACTGAGCCACGCAGACGAGCACAGTGTGATGACTGCGGCTCTGAACTCGAACTCGAACTAATACAAACCCAGATGACACTGCTTCTGCTTCTAGTCTCGTCTTCTTAATACGTCCCAAATACAAAGAAATGGCCCTCTGTGATATATCGCAACAGATAGGTGTAGCCTTCAAAATACGCCCGGCTGGGCTGAGTGCCCTTTTTTGTAAGGCACTTACGACCATTCATATTTACTCCCGAGTTACCCCTTGACCATCAGGCATCAGGAAGTTATGAAATGGAGTTAGTCTGCTGTCTCCACTTCTGCCCAGCATTGGCAATATGGCGATTCAATCATCGAACATCCTGGAAATGCCCTTACTTTTGAGCGCAAGTAAACTGAGCTCAGCCAGCAAACACTCCAGTTTTGCTTCAATTATACTAACCAGGAATAAGCGATATTTGATATTAGAGTGAAATTCGGTATACGGGCCGACGCTTCCGCTAGAGGCAGAAAACACTTATGTAGTGATAGTGGATTATAACACTGGTTTTCTGCACAAGTGACATCAGGCTGTAGATTCAAATTGGCAGTAGAGCGCTAGGAAATCTATCCGCATTCACAACCGGAAACAGTACAAGTTGCAAGTTACCCGATGCGCACATGCACTTTCGGTACTAAGAAGTTTGCCCCGAGCTTCCTAACAATATCCCATTATAATTCAATGCAAAATATAAGCCAGGCCGCCTTCTGGATAATGAAGTCACTTCCAGGAACTTAAACTGATGCACAGTTCCCACAGCGCGCATTTTTCTGGCGTTTCGTGGGTTGAATATACCTGCGCTATTTAGCCGGAAACGGACGCTTCTTTGTTCTCTGTCTTTTTAGAATGTTTTTCACAAGGGCCTAGATCCCAATCCAAGGAGGCTGGGGTTATTGTAAAGTCCCTCAGCAGGTGATCCAGAAGAAGAGTCTACCTTTCGCTTCTTGGAATTCAAAAAGAATTTGATGCGGACTTCAATCTCCACCAAGCACACACACGTTCGTGCGCTTCTCTCCACATCACTGGTTCCTGTCTCATTCGGGTGTGTATGTGCATTACTTCAGCCCCGAAGACGCATATTGCTATTACCACATAACAGTTCTTAGACCTTACTATATTCTACAGAAATTCATTGGTTCAGCGTGATGCCCTTTGTGTCGCCAAAATGCTATCTTTGAGACAGACCCCGAGGGGCTGGACTTAAAATGCCACAAGTTCATGTGCCCGCGCGATGCGCGGCTTCGGAGCAATGTGTTTGCTGCGGAGGAGTAGGTGCGTGTTCTTAGCACCTCAGTGCACGGCCTTGAGACCCGTGGGTGAGTGCCCTTGTATTGCCCGTGGTGCGTGCCCCTTCTTGTGCCCGTGGTCCGCCTGATGTTTTGTTTACTGCACATGTATAACAGAACTGCAGCATACAGTGTACAGTATGTACAGTAGTGCAGTACGAAAAAAAGGGCGGACACGAACCACGAACGAAATTCCATTTAATATAAAGGACATTTCTCCCGGATTCTATGACCACGAAAGCAATACAGCCGGCGAAACTCTTGATCACTCGTAAAACTAAGTAAGAGGCGCCAGTAGGTGGCAGTGACTATATTTATCTCCTCTAGGTACGTAGTACGTATGAGGACCTCCACACCTTTGTAGTTTCGTTTGTTCGTCACGTCACGTGACATTTGTCCGTTGAATTTACCGGCGAAGCCGGGGTCCAGATTTTTTTCTCATCATCTGATCTCGTTGAAGCACACGAGAAATAACCTCATTGCACATTTTGCATTTGCTGGTAGTATCCTCCTCCCTGCCCACGTAGAGAAGCTAGAATTTTTCAACTGCACTCATCATCTCGCTCAACAAATACATCATCCAAGTGTCCCAAATACGTCAAAACCGTAGAAGTCGTCTACGTGCTGATGTCTGATGTTTGAAGTAAGTATAATAAGGCAAAATGCACATAGAAAGTTGTAATGGTAGTTCCGGGTGATAAGAGGTTGTCACGATAAGGCATAGGGCGAAGCCCATATTCCGAAGGAACCTAGAGGAGCACACTTTCCTTTATATAGTACTACAGCACAGGAGTGGCTTGGATATCCCAGTTGGAATGTAGTTGGATTCCCAATGGGATTTCCCAGCTCGAAAATCTCTGGAAATCTCACACAGGGGAGGAGGGTAGGTATAATCAAACAGCGAGGATGTTGAGAAATGTGAAGATCCGGGCTTTTAAGTCCATCGCGCGTCTGTGAAGGAATCGCTATATCATCAGCCACTCCACCTCGCGTCAAAAGTCGAGTTTTTGCGCCAAAAGCTGTTTTTGCGCCAAAAGCCGGTGGTTAGCTAGCCATCCCGCATATGGAACAGCAGAGTGGCCGTTTGACGATGGGAGAATCTAGTGACGTCACGCCAGCAGCCGGTTACAGCCCCCAATTCTGAATTCCGAATTATGCGGAATTCCTGAGGTAAGTGATGTCCTGGAGGTGGAAGGGTGGCAGATCGAAGTCACCATCAGCGAAATCTCAGTAATCTCAGTAACAAATTCATCGTATAATCTTGACGCAAGAAGCATTCAGCGTTCGTACTGCAGTACCAAACTATAGTGCAAATCAAAAGTGCTTCTTCTGTGGCAGGATCATTCTGTGAATTTGTCACTAAGATTTACTGAAATCTCACCGAATATTGGAGGCTCCTACGGATCAGAAAGTTCAAAAGATTTCACTTAGTTAACAAATTATTAATGGACTGATCGTATCACAAGAACCAGTTCAATGGTTGTACAGTCGTGTACTGTACAGATGTACTACAGAGTACCGTAATGCAGTACTGATGGAATTTGGTTCGTACTTACAGAAAGATCAGTCCATGAATTTGTTAGTGAAATTTCACTACTGGTGAAATCCGTGAAAGCCTCTATATTACTGTACAGGTAGTTTCCGGTGATAAGTGGTTGCCACACTTGGAAAAAAAAAAGGTTCAAATTCGGTAAAATTAGCTAAGAAAACAAGGGTTTCATCTGCAGACAGTCGCTGCTCATCTCGGTGCAAATCCTTCTTGAATACAAGTAGTCGAGCCGGTGCTGCACTTGGAATAATCTATCATTAAACACTAAATCAGGCAAGTATGGGTATTTGGGGGAAAAGTATGCATGTTGGGAGCTCGCTCCCCGCCTTGATACCCAAGGCCGGGCGCGTGCACCCCCCTCCAGAAGGGTACAAAAGAAAAATTTTGAGGGAGATGGACCGGGATAAGCAGAGCAGCAAGCACACGTTTGGTGCTTGGAGGGATCCAACCAACAAAGTTTGTGGATGGTTGGATGGCCTCACATCGATCGGTTATTCTGGTCCAGCTCCCGGATGACTCCTCCTTAGCGGGGAATGGGAATAGTAACTGTTCTTCTCGTTTTTCGTCTTCGTCTTCTCTTCTCGTCTTGGCTCTGCGCCTAACTGTGGTTTCCGGCGCATCACTTGCTCAGCTGTCTTACGCGGCCCACGCCGCTACTCCAGCTGTGCGGCCAAGGCTGTCGTTCCGCACCTTACTGCTTGCTGGCATAGTACACTTTGGCGCACTCAGCAACACAAGTAGTCGAGCCGGTGCTGCACTCGGAATAATCTATTATTAAACACTAAATCAGGCAAGTATGGGTATTTGGGGGAAAAGTATGCATGTTGGAAGCTCGCTCCCCGCCTTGATACCCAAGGCCGGGCGCGTGCACCCCCCACAAACAAACACAAACCCCCAAACACACACCTTCCGATCAGAGGCCAAGTGAGCGCGATACGCGGAGCCGGTCGTCGAGGTATCGGCGGTTGTAGCACGCGAGCCACGTTGGTGACACCACGCCGGCCAGGTGTTGAATGTCTTCTTGGTGTAAGCCATTTGCTGCTGCCTCAGTTGCGCCTCCTGCGCGCGCCTCCTGCGCGAGCGCTGTGGCCAGCAAAGAGTGCGGCTTGTTCCCCTGATAGGTCTATTGCGACTAATGCCGACCGCAAGGAGGAAACATAGTCATAGTAGGGCATAGGGCGCGTGCGGTCGACGACACCAGTTGTGCGATTAATGTGAGGGAGCACGTGCCCAGTCTTAAAGAACTTTTTTGCTCGACCAAGCAAAAAATAGATACCGTTAGGGTTGTTGTCCGCAGGGCAAGCAACGTCAAGCAAGGCGCTGCCGTGTTTAAGTTTTTTGCGGCCATGTGAATAGAAGCGCACGTGCGTGTCGAGCACATCGCACCAGTCTTGGTCCCAGTGCAGCTTAATGGCATCATCATAGCGCGCCAGAAGTTTAAATGCAGCCGACACAGCGGAGCCGAACGCAAACTCCCACTGTTGGTGAAGTGGCCAATGCATTCTTTCGTACAGATAAATCTGGTTGATGGCTTCGA
>Ga0307930_1001983_pt1 | contig 15840 bp, 9 predicted proteins | sample OrgLakmetageno46_FD_203161 | JGI IMG/M metagenome (GOLD analysis project Ga0307930, IMG submission 203161) | Saline water microbial communities from Organic Lake, Antarctica - #46 | ecosystem: Environmental > Aquatic > Non-marine Saline and Alkaline > Saline | place: Antarctica: Organic Lake...
CAAGTCGCAGACTTCGAACCCCCTTTTGAGAAAGGGGGTTCGAAGATCTGCGAGTTGCTCGAAGGGATTTACGCGCCTCCCTCCCCGTGAGGGGGGGCGCGTAAATCCCTTCGACAAGCGCTCCGTAATAAGCGACCTTATTACGCTTTAGTGCGAAGGTCGCATATTACGCTTCAGCGTAATATGCGCTAGGATTTGTCCGCGGACAAATCCGACTTCAGGTCGCTTATTACGCTTTAGCGTAATAAGCGCTAGGATTTTTGTAGGTCCGCTCTAAGAGCGGACCTACAAAAATCCGACGTAGGTCGCATAATTTGCGTACGCAAACCCGTGAGGGATGCGCTAGGAATTCGCGATCGTGATCGCGAATTCCGACTGAGCGCTTCGCAGAGCGCAAGCGCTCCGTAAAAAGCGACCTCGACCCCCCTACGGGGGGAGAGCGGACCTAAAGAAAATTATATCGAAGAAAATCTTCGATTTTCTTCGAGATCTCCGCGTTTTTCGTCGAAAAACGCGGACATATATAATTTTCTTCGAGAAAAGGGGGGTTCGAAGTCTGCGACTTGTGTCCCAATTGTCCCCCTCACGGGCGGGGACAAGACAATTACGAGCGCTTCCCTCACGGGTCCGACCCAACCCGTGAGGGAAGCGACCCCCTCACGGGGACCCCCCGTAGGGGGGAGGGAAGGAGGGCAGGACCCGTGAGGGCAGCGCTCAGTCGGAATTCTCCCCGTGAGGGGAGAATTCCGACTCTCAGAGCGAACCTAGCCTCGCGAATAGCGGTCACGCTTCCCTCACGGGTGGGTCTTCGCCAATTACGGGTCATTTGACAAATCCTACCCTTTACGAGCGCTTCCCTCACGGGTTTGTTGTATTTGTCTGCTGACAATTACGACGGATGCTTCCCACCCGTAAAGCAAATTATATATAAATCTATTCGACATAATCTAATATTTAGAATCAAAGTCGACGGATTATTTTAATAGCGTGGAGCTCCGGTAGCAAACCACACCGATTAAGTCCACAATTTTATTTGATTTTTATTTTTTAGCTGCTGTTTTAGATGCCATTTTAGCACCATATTTACTACGACTTTGAGAACGGTTTTTAACACCTGCAGTATCTAAAGTACCACGAACGATATGATAACGCACACCTGGTAAATCCTTTACCCTTCCGCCGCGGACTAAAACAACGGCATGTTCCTGAAGATTATGTCCTACACCTGGAATATAAGCTGTAACTTCAAAACCAGAAGTTAAACGAATACGTGCTACTTTACGTAAGGCTGAATTAGGCTTTTTAGGTGTAACAGTGTAAACACGTAGACAAATACCTCTTCGTTGTGGACATGATTTTAAAGCTGGTGCTTTACTTTTAATTGTTTGTTTCTTACGTGCTGAACGTATTAATTGTTGAATAGTAGGCATTTTAAATTGAATATTAAATAGGGAAAAAACTTTAAAGAAATTTTATGTAATTGAATTTATAGAAATTTTTATTCATTAATGTGTAGTAAGTAAATTTTGTTGACTTGTACTTGCTAATAGACTCACTATTCGCTCCCCCCCCCTTCGGGGGGGTAGGTTCCCTAGTAGAGTCGTACCCGTGAGGGTGGCTTACGCGTCGTATTTGGCCCCGTGAGGGGCGCTAACCCGTCAGGGACGCTGGTACTCGCGACGATCCCCTTGCTCGAAGAAATTTCGTACGAAATTTCTTCGAGTGCGAGCGAACGATCCCCTTATATATATAGGGGATCGTCGCTCCCCCCCTTCGGGGGGGTAGGTTCGCTCGCAGAGTCGGACCCGTGAGGGTGGCGTCCCCCGCCCCTGGCGGGACGGGGCGTCTCCCCCGCCCCTGGCGGGACGGGTTGGCCCCGTGAGGGGCGCCAACCCGTCCCGCCAGGGGCGGGGGACGCCGGCGGACCCGTCCCGCCAGGGGCGGGGGAGGCCCCCGTCCCGCCAGGGGCGGGGGAGGCCCCCGTCCCGCCAGGGGCGGGGGAGGCCCCCGTCCCGCCAGGGGCGGGGGAGGCCCCCGTCCCGCCAGGGGCGGGGGAGGCCAAATCCTACCCAATTCCGAGCGCATAAATTGCCCCCCCCCCTACGGGGGGAGGGACGCAATTTATGCGACCTCAGTCGGATTTTTGCGTCCGCAAAAATCCTAGTGTCGGATTTTTGCGTTCGCAAAAATCCGAGCGCTTATTACGCTAAAGCGTCCCTCACGGGTAAGCGACCTTATTACGCTTTAGTGCGAAGGTCGCATATTCCGCTGAAGCGGACCCGTGAGGGATGCGCTAGGATTTGTCCGCGGACAAATCCGACTTCAGGTCGCTTATTACGCTTTAGCGTAATAAGCGCTAGGATTTTTGTAGGTCCGCTCTAAGAGCGGACCTACAAAAATCCGACGTAGGTCGCATAATTTGCGTCCCTCACGGGGCAAATTATGCGCTAGGAATTCGCGATCGCGATCGCGAATTCCGACTGAGCGCTTCGCAGAGCGCAAGCGCTCCGTAATAAGCGACCTCGACCCCCCTACGGGGGGAGAGCGGACCTACAACTCGAAGATTTTCCCTTCGGAAAACTTCGATTTGGGGCCCCCCTCACGGGCCCGTGAGGGGGGCGGCGCTCCCCCCCCTTCGGGGGGGGTAGGTACGCTCCCCCTTTGGGGGGAGTCGGAATTTGCGTCCCTCACGGGGCGTCGTAATTGGCGTCCGCCAACCCGTGAGGGACGCCCCCGTGAGGGACGCCCCCGTGAGGGACGCCCCCGTGAGGGACGCCCCCGTGAGGGACGCCCCCGTGAGGGACGCCCCCGTGAGGGACGCCCCCGTGAGGGACGCCCCCGTGAGGGACGCCCCCGTGAGGGACGCCCCCGTCCCGCCAGGGGCGGGGGCCTCCCCCGTCCCGCCAGGGGCGGGGGCCTCCCCCGCCCCTGGCGGGACGGGTCCGACCCAATTCCGAGCGCCTCCCTCACGGGTTTGCCCCGTGAGGGACGCAAACCCGTGAGGGACGCAAACCCGTGAGGGACGCAAACCCGTGAGGGAGGCGTTCTGCGCTCTTATATATATGGGACCCGTCAGGGAGGCGAAATCCGACCCAACCCGTGAGGGAAGCGCTCGGAATTGTCCGCCTCCCCCCTGCGGGGGGGGGGCGGACAATTCCGACCCAACCCGTGAGGGAAGCGCTCGGAATTGTCCGCCTCCCCCCTGCGGGGGGGGCGGACAATTCCGACCCAACCCGTGAGGGAAGCGCTCGGAATTGTCCGCCCTCCCCCCTGCGGGGGGGGGCGGACAATTCCGACACAAGCGCTCCGTAATAAGCGACCTCGCGGGACCCGTGAGGGGGGCAGGAGACCCGTCAGAGGGACTAGCTAGTCCGCTCGTACTAAAATCCGACGAACGAGACTAGCTAGTCCGCTCGTACAAAAATCCGACGGACGAGACTAGCTAGTCCGCTCGTAGTTTTAAGTAAAAGAACTAAACTAAATTAACCTAGTTCATTTAAGGGGAGTGTGTATAAAGAAAGTCTTAGTTATTATTTAAGATCTTCATCTACACTCCCCTTATTTCTTTTTTATTTTAAAACGAAAAAACTAATGGATCTGGGAAAAATCTATTAATTTCAATTAATAAGCCTGATGTAAAAATAGCCCACCCTAAACCAACAACGGGAGCTGTTGATAAATATGTTGTAAAATCTTTCATTATTTATAGTTAGTTTAATTGACCCAAAATATTTTTAGTCGGAATTGCGGCGGACCCGTGAGGGGCGCCCCCCGTAAGGGGACCCCCTCACGGGTCCGCCAGCGTCGTAATGGGGTCGGATTTAGCCGCCCTCACGGGCCTCCCCCCGTAGGGGGGGGGGTCCTAAATCCGACCCCATTACGAGCGCCTCCCCCGCCCCTGGCGGGACGGGTTTGCCCCCCCCCTACGGGGGGAGGGACGCAAACCCGTCCCGCCAGGGGCGGGGGAGGCTACCTTTTCAATTAATACTTCATTTAATTTTTTTTATCTTATACGTAATGTACGTAAATAATAAATTTTACGTACATTGCTAGTCCTTTTTTCGCGAACCTAGTCCCCCCATTCGATGCGAAGGAACTTAGTATTAAATAGATTTTTTCTATTTTATATTGGCCGCAAAGATGTGTAGAAAGGAATTCTAACTAATATAAGAATGTTTATTCTTAAAAGAATATATATATATATCTCCTCATATTTGAATATGATGACACTATTCCATTTTTTTTTTCTTAGTTTATTAAAAATCGTAATTGGATTACGACCGATAATATAAATAGGAGTTAAGAATGCTAGATTTCTTGTGCATTCTTAACTCCTATTTATATTAGTATAAAGTATGAGTTTATATTTGAATAAATCTACCTATGAAAGTAGATATTTTTTTATTAGTGATGATCTTCAAGAGCCTCTCCTATATAAGCACCTGCTAAAGTTGCAAAAACAAGAGCTTGTACTGCACTTGTGAAAACCCCTAATAACATAATAGGAATAGGGACAACTAAAGGTACTAATGATACTAAAACGCCTACTACTAATTCGTCAGCTAGGATGTTACCGAATAAACGAAAGCTAAGAGAAACTGGCTTTGTTCCAAACCTAACCCTACCAAAAAGAACAAAGGAAAACCTAGACAAAAACATTACCCCCTCCTTTGACCAAAACTTCACCCATCTCCTTTAAATGCCTCTTTTTTACTTTTTTATAGGGAGGAGACAGAAAACGCATTTTTTGCACTCCGCTTTTAGAAAAAAGACACTGCAACCCTTTTAGTACCTTTTTAATAGGGGGAAAACAAAGAAATAAAAAGAAAGAATTTCTTTTTCTAAAAATGCAACTCACTTTCAATTTTTTCTTTTTTATAGGAAAAGAGGAAAAGGAAATGGAAAACCATTTTCACAGCCACCCTCCTCCTCCTCCTTCTCGATCCCTGGGAAAGACTCTTTTTAACGAACATCTTTTCTATTATAAATCGAACCCGGCCAACTATTAATTAAAGAGATTTTCTTTTCTCGTCGAAAAGCCAAATCTTCATAGTCTTTCCCATACAGGGCCACTAGAAAAAAAACTGTCTATACCATTAATACGGAGGGCTTTTCTTAAACCCTTATTAGGATGACAACCTCCTAATAAATTTTGGTAATGCGTAAAAAACCTTCTTTCAATGTGTTTTGACTCACCCACATACGTCGTTAGCTATTCCTTATAAAAAAGAATATATATACCAGCCGTTTTGCTCTCTCCTAAAATAGCACATTTTTCTTTTTTCCAAATCAAATTTGGAATAAAAAAAGAATGCAATGTTTCATAAAGTAAAAATATGCTTGTACTTTCTGCCTGTTCTTTACCGGCAAAAAAGGGAGGTGCTATTTCGCCCCCGTTATGTAGGAATTCCTTTACCAAATTTTCCGTGATTATGCGAAAAAGAACTTTTTCGCTACTGTCGAAGCCATAAAAGGTACTTTTTCAACTGCTATAATAGTTGGATAAAGTAGAACTATATAACAATAAATTTTTTGAGAGGGAGGGCATAGACATTTTTTCTAGGAACATTTGCCTATTGCCTAAAAGGGAGGAATCCGCGGAGAATTGAGTAGAAAGCTCATTTGTAGAAGCTGTAGCCAACTCTTTCGCTGAACTATAACCCCTCGAGTGTAAATACGAGGGGGGAGAAATGTTCAAATTCCTCTTCAGACCCCCCATTACTCACTAGACCTTTAAAAAGCACGCGGTCCGATGTTTGTACTATTTCCCCACGTGAAAAACACGGAATTAGTCCTACAAGCGGATAAGTTAATAGCACAACAGGGCTACTAAACGCTTTTTCCAGCTCCAACCATAAAGCCCGTATAGCCAAGTTTTGTACGTCCGCTTGTGTCGAAAAAGCTGTACACGTGATAAAACGGTTCGTACGGTAAAAAAACCCCTTGCGTATTTGCGAAATCTGCGGTAAACATTAGGTTAGCATTGGTGTTTCCATTTTCACCGGGATATTCCCCTGCCACAAGAGGATTAAAAGGAATTGTTTTCGTAGCGATACATTTTAATGGTACCTTTTTACAAAACGATTCTTCTTTATTATACCAGACCTTTTTTTCATACGTGCTAAACTGCATACTCGTATACAAAATTCGCATCGAATGCGTTTTTCGTACGTGTTGGAGAAGTACAGCGTTAATAGCTGCAGCTAAAAAAGTTGCATCTACAAAGCAGCGTTCAAAACGTGCGCGAATAAATTTCTGTAGGTCCCCCTCCCATATATATGGGAGGGGGACCTATAAAACATCGTCAATAGAATTTTCTTTAGGTCCCCCTCACGGGTCTCCTGCCCCCCTCACGGGTTTGCGTCCCTCCCCCCTACGGGGGGGGGGGCAAATTATGCGACCTACGTCGGATTTTTGTAGGTCCGCTAGGAGAGCGGACCTACAAAAATCCTAGCGTCGGATTTTTGCGTCCGCAAAAATCCGAGCGCTTATTACGCTTTAGCTTAATAAGCGACCTTACCCGTGAGGGACGCTTTAGCGTCCCTCCCCGAAGGGGGGGTAAGCGACTTCAGCGTAGGTCGCATAATTTGCCCCCCCCCCGTAGGGGGGAGGGACGCAAACCCGTGAGGGATGCGCTAGGAATTCGCGACCCTCACGGGGCGAATTCCGACTGAGCGCTTCGCAGAGGTCGCTTCCCTCACGGGTTTGCGTCCCTCCCCCCTACGGGGGGGGGCAAACCCGTGAGGGAAGCGCTAGGAATTGTCCGCCCCCCCCGCAGGGGGGAGGGGGACAATTCCGACGCAAGTCGCAGACTTCGAACCCCCTTTATCAAAAGGGGGTTCGAAGATCTGCGAGTTGTAGGTCCGCTCTCCCCCCGTAGGGGGGTCGAGGTCGCTTATTACGCTTTAGCGTAATAAGGTCGCTTATTACGGAGCGCTTGCGCTCTGCGAAGCGCTCAGTCGGAATTCGCGATCACGATCGCGAATTCCTAGCGCATAATTTGCCCCGTGAGGGACGCAAATTATGCGACCTACGCTGAAGCTTCGCACTAAAGCGTAATAAGCGCTAGGATTTTTGCGTCCGTCCGAGCGAATAGCCCCGCTATTCGCGAGGCTAGATTCGCTCGGAGAGTCGGAATTGGCGCCCCTCACGGGGCCAATTCCGAGCGCATAAATTGCCCCCCCCCCTACGGGGGGAGGGACGCAATTTATGCGACCTTCGTCGGATTTTTGCGGATGCAAAAATCCTAGTGTCGGATTTTTGCGTTCGCAAAAATCCGAGCGCTTATTACGCTTTAGTGCGAAGCTTCAGCGTAGGTCGCATAATTTGCGTCCCTCACGGGGCAAATTATGCGCTAGGAATTCGCGATCGTGATCGCGAATTCCGACTGAGCGCTTCGCAGAGCGCAAGTCGCAGACTTCGAACCCCCTTTTGAGAAAGGGGGTTCGAAGATCTGCGAGTTGCTCGAAGGGATTTACGCGCCTCCCTCCCCGTGAGGGGGGGCGCGTAAATCCCTTCGACAAGCGCTCCGTACCCGTGAGGGAAGCGACCTTATTACGCTAAAGCGTAATAAGCGACCTCGCGGGATATGGGCAGGAGAGCGAACCTACAAAAATCCGACGGAGGTCGCATAAATTGCGTCCCTCCCCCCGTAGGGGGGGGGGCAATTTATGCGCTCGGAATTGGGTCGGATTTGGCCTCCCCCGCCCCTGGCGGGACGGGGGCCTCCCTCACGGGTCCGCCGGCGTCCCCCGCCCCTGGCGGGACGGGTTGGCGCCCCTCACGGGGCCAATTACGACGCATACGCCACCCTCACGGGTCCGACTCTGCGAGCGAACCTACCCCCCCGAAGGGGGGGAGCGACGATCCCCTAAGGGGATCGTTCGCTCGCACTCGAAGGGACCCGTGAGGGTCGCGCCTCCCTCCCCGTGAGGGGGGGCGCGACCCTCACGGGTCCCTTCGACCCCGTGAGGGGCGCTCCGGACCCGTGAGGGATGCGACCTTCGCACTAAAGCGTCCCTCACGGGTAAGCGCTCGGATTTTTGTAGGTTCGCTCGGAGAGTCGGAATTGGGTCGGACCCGTCCCGCCCCTGGCGGGACGGGTCCGCCGGCGTCCCCCGCCCCTGGCGGGACGGGTTGGCGCCCCTCACGGGGCGTCTCCCTCACGGGTTGGCGCCCCTCACGGGTCCGACTCTGCGAGCGAACCTACCCCCCCTATATATATATATATAGGGGGGGAGCGACGATCCCCTATATATATAAGGGGATCGTTCGCTCGCACCCGACTCTTCATAACACCACCCCCCAAAATCAACCTAAACTTATCTATCCCTTCTGTATTTATGAAAAGATAAAGAAAAAAAAAAAGGGAAAGTAAAAATGCCTCGTTTCTTTACGATATCGATTTTTTCCCTTCTTCTCCGTTGTTTGAAGATAGGCTATCGTAAAATTTTCGTATTTTTTCTCTAAGAGAAGGATCTTCCGGAAAGTCTTTATTCACCTGATCTTTTAACCAGATATAATCTGGAAATTTCGGAGATAATAGTCGACATTTAATCGTTCCTTTTACGGTAAGGCCTAAAGCACGCCCAGCCTCAACCATAGAGTTGTACCAAACGCCATTAATAACACATGGGTAGCTTTTACGGTGGATAGTTTTTCGAGTTTGTCGAGCAGCTATAGTAGCTATACGATTTAACTGTTTGCTGGCTTCCGATCTTTTTTTTGTATTGGCCACTAAACCTGATGTCGGGGGATTATACAACCTGTCGCCATAAAGCTTTTGTGCCTCAACAATATAAGATGCTTCCCTTATTTTGCGCTCACGTGGAGATAGATCTCCCGTATATTCGATAATAGAGTAGAGAAAATCGGTACCACTATTTAAAATGTCGTTGACTATCAGGTTATAGGCGTTTGCACATTTCATTTTTTGATTCTGTAGCGTTAAGGCTTGAACTTGGGTTATCGTTGCACGATGTCGTCTTAAAACTTTCGCCCCATAAAAATCAGAACTTTCGCCAATATATAAATTTTTTGTTATACGGTGCATAAAGAGGTAAATACAACCCTCTTTTCTCTTTTCGTTTACGCTATTGTATTTTAAGTCATATTGATCCCATGATTGAGAGTGGGGGGAAAATTGGGCACGCTTGATCGAAGGGTCAGAGAGAAGAGGATTTGGCTTAATTTTTTTTTTACCGAGAATGTTAATAGACGAAAGACCCGCATAGTTTATAATCATTTTTTCTAAGTTTAAACGGGTTTCTTTTTCCTTTAAGCCCGAACCTTGCAAAATAGAAAGGGCCACGTAGGAATTTTTACTTTTTTCAAAAGCCTCATTAACAAGGGGCTGGCTTCTAAATCCACCTTTAAGCATGGAAATTTCTCTTGAAATATTAACACTTTGACCAATATAGACAGTATTATTATGGGGGAAAAAAAGAACGTAAACGCCCTCGCAGCTTTTTGTTAAAAAGAAAGAGTCAAAATTTAATATACTTTTTCATTTTTCCGGTACATTTTGGGCTTTAAACCCAACACTATATTGTTCTTTTTTCTGTAGGTTGTCAATTGTGTTTAATGTGTTTTCTATTTCTTTGTCTGAATTAAAATTCTTATTTATGTTCATATTTTTTCTTTTCTTTTCTTTTCTTTTCTTTTAGGGGGTAATGGTGTAGACCGTACTACTTCTTTAAAGAAGTAGTACGGTCTACTTAAAGGTTGTTTTCTTTTATCGTACGAGCGAACGATCCCCTTATATATATAGGGGATCGTCGCTCCCCCCCTTATATATATATATATATAGGGGGGGTAGGTTCGCTCGTAGAGTCGGACCCGTCCCGCCAGGGGCGGGGGACGCCACCCTCACGGGTCCGACTCTCCTCGCGAACCTACAAAAATCCGAGCGCTTCCCCCGCCCCTGGCGGGGGAAGCGACCTTACCCGTGAGGGACGCTTTAGCGTCCGGTAAGCGACCCCCTCACGGGGACCCCCCTACGGGGGGAGAGCGGACCTAAAAACTCGAATATTTTCCCCCCCTTATATCCGCGGGGGTTAAAAAGTTGACTTTTTGTAAAGAAGTTTATATTTTTTTTTACTTTGGAGAAAGGGTTAATGGTGATCTTCAACTGCTTCTCCAATATAGGCTCCAGCTAATGTCGCGAATACAAGTGCTTGAACAGCACTCGTAAAGACACCTAGAAGCATAATAGGGATAGGAACAACAAGGGGTACAAGAGAAACTAATACGCTTACCACCAACTCGTCAGCTAAGATGTTACCGAATAAACGGAAACTAAGCGACAGAGGTTTTGTCGCGTCTTCTAATACATTAATAGGTAATAAAAAAGCCGCTGGTGAAATATAACGTTTAAAATAGCCTAACCCTTTTTTTGAAAAACCGGCATAAAAGTAAGAAATCGATGTTAATAAAGCTAACGCTACTGTAGTATTAATATCATTCGTTGGAGCCGCAAGTTCCCCATTAGGAATTTCAATAATATGATAAGGTAATAAGGCACCGGACCAGTTAGATACGAAAATAAATAAAAAGAGTGTGCCAATAAAAGGAACCCATTTTAAATATTCTTCTTCACCAATTTGTGATTTAGCTAAATCACGAATATATTCAGTAATATACTCCGTGAAATTTTGTAAACCATCAGGAGTAGGTTTTAAATTGCTGTTACCTAATAAAGATAAAGCAAACAAAATAGCAATTACGACCCAAGTTGTAATTAACACTTGACCGTGTAATTCAAAACCACCTAATTTCCAATAATAATGTTGTCCTACCGAAACTTCAGCAATTTCTAATAAAGGATTAATCATATAATTTTTTTTGCTATAGAATAAATCTAACTAATTAAAGGTTTACTTCTTGTCGAAGAAATTTCGTACGAAATTTCTTCTAGTGCGAGCGAACGATCCCCTTATATATATAGGGGATCGTCGCTCCCCCCCTTCGGGGGGGTAGGTTCGCTCGCAGAGTCGGACCCGTGAGGGTGGCGTCCCCCGCCCCTGGCGGGACGGGGCGTCTCCCCCGCCCCTGGCGGGACGGGGGCCTCCCTCACGGGTCCGACCCAATTCCGAGCGCAGAAATTGCCCCGTGAGGGACGCCATTTCTGCGACCTTCGTCGGATTTTTGCGTCCGCAAAAATCCTAGCGCTTATTACGCTTTAGTGCGAAGCTTCAGCGTAGCTGAGCGCTTCGCAGAGCGCAAGCGCTCCGTAATAAGCGACCTCGCTGAGCGAACCTACAAAAATCCGAGCGCTTATTACGCTTTAGCGTAATAAGCGACCTTATTACGCTTTAGCGTAATAAGCGACCTTATTACGCTTTAGCGTAATAAGCGACCTCGACCCCCCTACGGGGGGAGAGCGGACCTACAACTCGAAGATTTTCCCTTCGGAAAACTTCGATTTAATTTACTCGAATATTGCCCCCCTTTATATCTAATGGGGGGAAATATTCGAGTAAAGTAAATAACATATTTCAATGACTATTTAAGAAATTTACAATCGGTTAAATTTAGATCAATAAATATGTTATGATGTGTTAAACCTTCTACTGCTATGACAAAGACGTTATAAATTAATAAAAACTTCATTTTTCTTTTGTTTATTAAGTGTTATAACACTAATATTGTGATAATTGATTATCACAAAAATCTAGAAAAAATCGAATATAACATTAGCGTATTTTACTCTAAAAAAAAGACAATAATAAGTTTTAAATCTAATTTTATTTCTTAAGTTTTTCCAATTAATAATCATCTTTAAAACAGTTACTTTATATATACCATTATATTTTATAACAACTGGAGTCCAATTAGTTTTAAAATTGAACTTAACAAAAGACATAGTAACGTTAGAACTGTGTCACTTGTTAATCTTTTATAGAATTTTATTATATACCGTGAAAAAATTACTATATATATTCATTTTTTCACGGGATCGACAATGTTAACGTGTAAAACATCGTCAATAGAATTTTATTTAGGTCCCCCTCACAGGTCCCATATACCATATATATGGGAGGTCGCTTATAAAGCTTCGCACTAAAGCTTTATAAGCGCTCGGATTTTTGCAGGTTCCCCTCACGGGTCTCCTGCCCATATCCCTCCCCCCTACGGGGGGTCCCCGTGAGGGGGTCGCTTCCCTCACGGGTTGGGTCGGATTTCGCCTCCCTCCCCCCTGCGGGGGGGGTCAACCCGTGAGGGAGGCGAAATCCTAAGGTCCCCCTCACGGGTCCCTTATATAAGGGAGCGGAGGCGCACGGAATTGGGTCGGATTTAGCCTCCCTCCCCCGTAGGGGGGGGGGTCAATTAGGCTAAATCCGCCAGCGTCCCTTACGGGTCGTCCAGGCAACCCGTGAGGGACGCTGCATACGCCAATACCGACTCCCCCCAAAGGGGGAGCGAACCTACCCCCCCCAAGGGGGGGAGCGCCGCCCCCCTCACGGGCCCGTGAGGGGGGCCCCAAATCGAAGTTTTCCGAAGGGAAAATCTTCGAGTTGTAGGTCCGCTCTCCCCCCGTAGGGGGGAGGGAAGGAGGGCAGGACCCGTGAGGGCAGCGCTGAGTCGGAATTCGCGATCGCGACCCTCCCCCCGTAGGGGGGGGGGGGGGGGCGAATTCCTAGCGCAACCCACACGGGTTGGCGGACGCCAATTACGACGCATACGCCAATTCCGACTCTCCGAGCGAACCTAGCCCCGCTATTAGCGAGTACGATAAAAGATTCTGCTAATAATTACCCTAAAATAAATAAAACAACTTATATTTTTAAGTTTTTGAAAAAGTAGTTTTAGGTTATTGTTTTATGCGTTAGTGAGCTACGCTCACACTATTTCTATTAAAAAAGTAAAACATTCTATTATTAAAACTTTGACGTACAGAGCCCATTTTACAGGGGAGTCTTATAATAATCTCCTTTAAGAGGCACTAAATAATTTCATTGGTAAGCAATCTTAAACATCGTCCGGAGCGCAAGCTTAGCAATTTGTGGAGTCCTATCCTACCCTGTAATTAACGACAAAAAGAAAACGTCGTTTTTTTTATCGTACTCGCGAACCTATACTCGCTAATAGTGCGAAGCGTCAGGTCGCTTACCCGTGAGGGACGCTGGGGCGGCGCGTAATAAGGTAGCTTCCCTCACGGGTACGGAGCGCCCCTCACGGGGTGTCGGAATTGTCCGCCCCCCCCCCCGCAGGGGGGAGGGCGGACAATTCCGAGCGCTTCCCTCACGGGTTGGGTCGGATTTCGCCTCCCTCACGGGTCCCTTATATATGGGAGGTCGCTTACCCGTGAGGGACGCGCCGCCCCAGCGTCCCTCACGGGTAAGCGCTCGGATTTTAGTAGGTCCCCCTCACGGGTCCCATATATATGGGACCCGTGAGGGGGACCTACTAAAAAATATTTTACTCCACCCCTTTACTAGGAACACGACTATACAAACTCGCTTTTATAAAGCTGACTTTATATAAAAATAGAAAAAATACTATTTAACACTTACACGCCAAAAAGAAAATAAGCTGGATAGTAAAGAATTGTATAAGGTATAGACTGTTTACGTTGTAAACAGTCTATACCTTATACAAAGCTCAATAGATACTCAATTTTAGTTTTTTATTGAGAAGAACCTAAACCAACGTAAGAACCATAGAAAAAGATTGTTAATAAACCAATAGCTAAAATACCAACAACTGTACCAACAAGCCATAAAGGGATACGTCCAGTAGTTCCAATGTTTGACATAAAATTAAGATAAAACCTTCAATTACCCGATAAAAATGGGTACAAAAATACTAAGCAAAATCACTCATTTTAAAAATAGCCTACACACATTCAAATTATAACAAGGTCCGCATAAAGAACATCGTGAAAAGCCCTGTTGTAATTCTCCTCCCAGCTTTCTCGAATAAATTTATTCGATAAAGATTTTTAAATTATCTCCGAGAAATTTTAAACTATCCCTCCTGCGGGGGGACGGACTCGCGAATCTCATCCGCTAGGATCGTCCGACCCCCCCCCCCGCAGGGGGGAGGGGGAAGATTCGACTTTACGTCTTTTATCTAAGAAAATTCTATACCGTGAAAAAATTCCTATATATAGGAATTTTTCACGGGATCGACGATGTTTTCGTGTACTCGCGACGATCCCCTTAGGGGCCCCCCTCACGGGCCCGTGAGGGGGGCGGCGCTCCCCCCCTTCGGGGGGGTAGGTTCGCTCCCCCTTTGGGGGGAGTCGGAATTGGCGTCCCTCACGGGGCGTCGGAATTGGCCCCCCCCGTAGGGGGAGGGGCGCCAACCCGTCCCGCCAGGGGCGGGGGACGCCGGCGGATTTGGCCCCCTCACGGGGGCCAAATCCGACCCAATTCCGAGCGCGTCCCCCGCCAGGGGCGGGGGACGCGTCCTCCGTCGGATTTTTGTAGGTTCGCTCTCCCCCCGTAGGGGGGTCGAGGTCGCTTATTACGCTAAAGCGTAATAAGCGACCTCGACCCCCCGACGGGGGGAGAGCGGCCCTATAAAACATCGTCAATAGATTTTTATTTCCATATATAAGGTATAAGGGGGAAATAAAATTTCAATAGAATTTTATTAGATAAAAGCTGTTTTTTTTTTGAATCTGAATGTGTATATTAATTACCCTTAGTAATTAATCTATTAATGAGTCCTCGTTCTTGCTATACAACTATTCATAAAGTCTGATGTATTTATGAATTTTGAGATTTAAGGGAATACTAAATCCTATATATTTCTAGCTTACATTAATTCAATTCTATTAACGAGGAAATATAAAGGGCTATGCCTAAACTCACTCTAAATTAAATATGGATAGATATATCTATCTATCTATATATATATATTTTTTTTTTAGTAGTAATTTGCGAAAGTAAATTCCTATTAGGTCGGGAGCGCCCCGTGAGGGGCGCTCTTATCAAGCGTAATATATTAAGGCGTCGTAATTGCGTAGGACAAATACTACGCAATTACGACTCCCTCCCGAGGGGAGGAGCAAACCTCCCCCCCTTCGGGGGGGTGCGTCGATCCCCAAATCGAAGTTTTCAATATCCCTTCGGGATATTGAAAATATTCGAGTTGTAGGTCCGCTCTCCCCCCGTAGGGGGGTCGAGGTCGCTTCCCTCACGGGTACGGAGCGCTTGTCGAAGGGATTTACGCGCCCCCCCTCACGGGGAGGGAGGCGCGACCCTCACGGGTCCCTTCGAGTGCGAGCGAACTAGCCTCGCTAGTCGCGAGCCTAGGTTCGCTCGCAGAGTCGGAATTGGCGTACGCCAATTCCGAGCGCATAAATTGCGTACGCAATTTATGCGACCTCCGTCGGATTTTTGCGGACGCAAAAATCCTAGCGCTTATTACGCTTTAGCGTAAAAAGCGACCTCTGCGAGCGGACCTACAACTCGCAGATCTTCGAACCCCCTTTCTCAAAAGGGGGTTCGAAGTCTGCGACTTGCGTCGGAATTGTCCCCCTCCCCCCTGCGGGGGGGGCGGACAATTCCTAGCGCTTAATTTGCGTCCCTCCCCCCTACGGGGGGGGGCAAATTAAGCGACCTCTGCGAAGCGCTCAGTCGGAATTCGCGATCGCGATCGCGAATTCCTAGCGCATAATTTGCGTCCCTCACGGGGCAAATTATGCGACCTACGTCGGATTTATGTAGGTCCGCTCTAAGAGCGGACCTACATAAATCCTAGCGCTTATTACGCTTTAGTGCGAAGGTCGCATATTACGCTGAAGCGTAATATGCGCTAGGATTTGTCCGCGGACAAATCCGACTTCAGCGTAGGTCGCATAATTTGCGTCCCTCACGGGGCAAATTATGC
>Ga0307930_1001986_pt1 | contig 15825 bp, 21 predicted proteins | sample OrgLakmetageno46_FD_203161 | JGI IMG/M metagenome (GOLD analysis project Ga0307930, IMG submission 203161) | Saline water microbial communities from Organic Lake, Antarctica - #46 | ecosystem: Environmental > Aquatic > Non-marine Saline and Alkaline > Saline | place: Antarctica: Organic Lake...
ACCTTGTCTCCGTGCGAATATTCGCCTCGCTTTCTCTTTCATCTTCTCTTTTTTCTCCCGGGTGCGCGCCATCCGCACCAAACAAGGCACCAAAAGTCCTCAGAATATATCTTTCAGCCTTACAAACAGTGCTCACTTCTTCCGGCGAAGGCGGGACAAAAACGACGGCGGCTCCGGCGGCGGTTCGTCGTAGCCGTCTTGCGATGGTTGGCCGTCGTACTGCTGTGCTCCTCCTCCTTTACCCCTCATGTACGCTTCCCGTGCCTCGGCCGCGGCGGCGCCCGGCGCTGGAGGCGACCGCGCGGTCAACGGCGACTTCGCACCACCAATGCCTCGGCCTCCTCCTCCTCCAGCTCCAGCGTTCGCGGCAGCCGCTGCTTTGGGGGCAGCGTTTGGAGTGTTGTAAATGTTGGGCAAGCATTCGGTGCCGTCGACCTGGTGTGCGCGAGCGCCCAAACATCAAGATAAGGGAAAGGGAAGAGGGCGTGCGTTGCGGAATTGAGTGGTGATGCAAGTAGACGGGAATTTCAATCCGTGCAAACTCAACTATGTAATTTCCTCAATGCCATGATTCATCACAGGTATGCCATCTATCATCAATTCCTTCCTCCAGTGAAATAGGCTCAACTCAATTCTCTCGCTCTCTCGCTCAATCTCTCTTTCTCTCCCTATTGCTACCGCTTGAGCAATTCGTTCGCTCAAGCACGTAGTATCCGCTCAAAGCACAAACATCAAACGTCTTCACATTTCTTTGTTTCTTCACCTGCTCAAAGCCAGTAGCCACCATGGTTACGGTGACGTCACTTCCGGGCGCCAGGCGAGGGTCCACGAGCGCCCCAAAAATGATCATGGCATCCGGAGCCATGGCCGCGTTGATGACGTCAGCCGCTGCACTGACGTCACCGATGCTCAAGTCGGGGCCTCCAACCACGTTGAAGACCGCGCCCTTCGCTTGCTTCACGGCCAAGTCCAGCAACGGGGAGGACACCTGGTTGAAGTGGAAGGAAACGGAAGAAAACGGAAGAATAAGGACGATTAACAAAAGATTCAAAACAAGAAGCGGTGAGACGCAGGTGTGTCATAAAGTCAAGCCCAATCGGGACGACCGAGAGAGACAAAGAAAGTACGCAAAGATGGAATTTACAAGACGCACCGCGCGTTCCGCGGCTAAAGTAGCGCGCTGGTGGCCGTTGGCGCTGCCGATCCCCATGAGCGCCGTGCCCGCGTTCTCGAGCACGCTGCGCACGTCCGCGAAGTCCACGTTGATCAGGCCCGGCTGCACGATGATGTCCGAAATGCCAACCACGCCCTGTGATTATGAGAGTAGCATAGCGCACAAAGCATCGTAAGAGAAGGAACATCTCGCTCGTTTTCCTTATTAACGCAGACTTGCACTGGTTCAATCTTCCTCTCAACGATCGTTGAAAAATCTCGAAGCCCAGTATCACTCGTGTACCGGAGCGTACCAACGCAAATATTGTTTTTTTAAAGCAGAAGAGCTTTGCCACACCTGGCGCAAAATGTCGTCAGCGCACGTGAGGGCTTCATTGACCGGCACGGACTCGGGCAGGATTTGAAGGAGCTTGTCGTTGGCCACCACGATGAGCGCGTCTACGTTGGGCTTCAGATTAGCCACGGCTTCCGCGGCCTAGCGTAGTGTGAATTGCATGAGCATGCTCAGGAGGGAAACATGAAAAGAAGAAGAAAACACAACAGGCGGATTGCCGCCTCTCGCCTCCTTCAACTCTCCTGGGTCATTTTCTGCAACTCAATACCCCCAATCGTCATTTCTCACCTGTTTCTTGCGTTTACCGCCTTCGAAGTTGAACGGGCGCGTTACCACCCCCACTGTAAGCGCCCCCGCTTCTTTTGCCGCTGCCGCTACAATTTCGGCGGCTCCACTGCCCGTTCCCCCACCCATGCCAGCCGTCACGAACACCTACATACACCATGAATACATATCACCCATGCACGGTAAATAGTATTGGTGAGAAACAGGCGGCAAATTGACGTGTGGCTGAGATCGATGTAGCGGTGGTCAGAGCAAGGATGTTCTCGCTTCTTCTGAAAGGAAGCTCTAGAAGTGTTCCGACTGAGAGAGTCATGCCCAAGCGACACGAACACTCGGAGTACCTATTATTCCCTACCATGTCTGCGTTGGCCACTGCGGCACTGATGGCAGGCAGGGACTCTTCGGCTGCTTGGCGGCCAATGTCCGGCACGCCGCCCGCACCCAGTCCTCCCGTGAGCTGCTCGCCGAGCTTGACCACTGCCACACCAGGCGGCGCGCGCGCCAGGGCCTAGAAGACAGCCAGAGATATAGAGGAGGTCAAAATGATTTTCAAACCAAAACTAAAGCCAACGAGGTGGTAAGAAAGGAAACGCGATGTGGTAAAATGGACTCATATCTTAGGGATTGGGTGTGTCACCTGAACGTCAGTGTTCATGATCACGAAATCAACACCTTTCACGCCGTACTCCACCATCCGCAAGACCTTTGAGAGAGTTTAATTCAGCAGGCCACGAGCATACAATGACAGTTACACTTTTGCCATTCGAGAGCACAAATGAGGCACCCAGACAGTGCAATGTTTATTGAGGTTGAGTGTGCTACTGTACGGAGCTAAGAGAGAAAGAAAAAGGGAAAAACAGGGTATGGTCAAGCTATCGGGAACCCTAGAATACCGCATTAGAGCCGCCGCCGCCCACGCCAATGACTTTGATGACACACGGAGGTAGTGCATCCATGCCATAATCTTCGCCAACCATCAGGGGGGGCAGGCGCCGACGTGACGACTTCTGTGCGTGGGCCTGTAAAACGCAAAAACACATGTGCGCACACGTCGCGTGATGGAGGAAGGCATGTTGAATAATCGGCACGGCCGACGTTCCACAATTTATGATGTAAGAGCAGCCAAAATCCTGTATTGAAGCTAGCTTAAATAGTAAACTAGGCTTCATAGTCCACTAGTACTGAGCGCGGCGTGTGCTTTCTCTTCAGGCATATCGGAGGAGCAACCTACCAGCGGCAGTGCCCATTTCGGACGAACAGCAGGTCCCGAGGCCACGAAAGCCAATGAAGTTGTTGCTAGGTTTCCCAAAGCCACCAGCGCGACTTGAAGTGCTTGCCTCATCCTGCCAGTTGTCACTCTCGATGAGCTAAGACGAGAGGTTTGAACTGCAAAAGCACAAAGATCTGACGTGAAATGAGGTGGGAAAACAGGAATCCCCAAAGGAGAATTTCCGTAAATTTGCACCCGAGATGATGACCCGTCGTTTTGTGGCCATTTTCTCGACGACGAAAATGTTGTGAGTGAACGAGTGTTTCGCAGACGTAGATCATAGTGCACTGCTTGTTGCTTCAGAGCCGGGATTCTACCACTCTACCGCTGCACTAGTGTTCGAATAGCGCTAAGCCGGTTCAATGGCGACTGCTATTTTAGAAGGCGGGGCGCACTTTGTGAAAGTGCAAGTTCATTGCATCTTTTCCGACTTCAAATGCTCGGGAATTCCTTGGCGTGGCAAACGAGCTCGCAGCGCTCAAGCTGGCCTCAGTGGTATATTCTATGCCATGGCCGCCTTTGCATGTCCATCAGCGTGGGAAAAAGCAATGTGGATACTCCAGGCTGTTCTCAGTGTTTGGTGAGTGATTTGGTTGCGTGTATTGGTTATGTTTTGGTCACTATCATGCCTTGCATGTTACTCTAGCTAGCAACGATACGAAGAATGCGCTTTTTTTGTAACTTGGTATTAATGTTCATGCAGGGCGGACTACTTCAATATTCACCACGATCATATAGCCCATGGAATCGACCGCTATTACGCGATGTCTATGACGCTTAGAATGATCATTATTGGCCTCACGCGGGTGCAGCCCTGGATGGCGCTGGCAGCCTTCGGGCCAATTGGCTGCATGTGGTTCAGTCACGCTGCCAAGGCCGACAAAGACTACGATCGTTGGGCGTTTTGGCATTTAATGTGGCACATTACAGGCAGCTGTTTGTGCACCTTAACCATGTTTATCATCTACTCGTGCGAGGCCGGAGTTTACAACGGCGCTATGCTTGAAGCTGCTTGTCAAAGCCAGAGCTAGCGGTTGGCAGGAACTTCTGATTACGATGCTTCGTCTATTGCTGTACTTCCTGCTGCTGTTTTGTTGCCAGGATTCTGCTCTGTTCGGTTTTGTCTTGTTCTGTCATTGGGTTAATCAGGTTTATATCATAACTGCGTATTCGTATAGGGATCCTTCCACGGGAACGAACTGAATAAAATATATTATGAAAGCTATAAGCCAAGCAGTGGCGCCTGTAACTTGCGACTTTGACCTACATATTAAGGTTTTGGGCTACGGCTGGCTTATGAACTGGCTTATATCAAGCACGCAAACTTTCTAGGTATATGTATATGTACCAATTTCCGTTGCCGTTGCCAGTAAATAATAATGATAATAGCAATTGTAATTATGAATTCTAGAGAAACCAAAGACAATAACAAAAACCCGTTTTTATTTTTGACCAACAACAACAACAGATCAAACACGTGAAATTCTAGATAATGGGGCTGTTTTACTGCCAGCGCGCCCAGCACTACCATCTTGGCGAGTTCGAAAATTCTGGAGTTCTGGAGGCACAGCAAAAGGGCTGCTTTCGCCCGGGATAGTTTGTGATGTCTTTGCATTTAGATCAGCGATCCAGGGTACCTCAGGGCTATAGCCTGCTTATCAGCCATAAACACGTTCCTTTCAGCTGCAGTGAAACCAATAAACACTGCGCACTAGCCCGCAATCCCCTTCGTTCGCCTCAAGGCGAAGGCCCAGGTGGGCTGAGGTAGGCTTTGGGAGTCGAAAAGGGAGCACCCGCCGGAGAATGGTCCTTCTTGTCGGAGGCCACCTTAACACGAATGCCCATGTCCTTGAGCACTTGCGCCGTCGCAGGCGTGGTGGGCACTTGCAGCGCAATCGGAGAGTTTTGCCAGCCGGGCGTGCGGGCCATCATGGGGCTCATCATCGGCTGCTGCTGCTGCTGTTTGCTGCTTGGGGTTTGCGCGGTGGTTCGCGGTCGGCGCGGCGTCGTCGTGGTAGAAGAAGAGACCGAGGTAGCTTGGCTCCAGTGCTGGCCGTTAACCCTTAACGCTTCGAGCTTGAGCCGGTCGAGGTCGAGAGCCACCTACATGGGACGCACACAGCAAAGGAAAACAAAAGCAGAGGAACCAAAAAAAAAAGAGTTCAGAGTTAAGAATCATAAAGACCAGACACAGGACACGCATCAAAAACATCGCTCGGGCTGTAACGAATAAATCAAACTCGGCAAGTCGAACAAGCAGGAGCCATAGAGCAAAAGTACTTGGCCCACGAAGATGGCAGTCAAGTGCTGTCAAAGCAATGAGAAACAGACTATAAAAGCCAAGGCCTTTAGAATAAATTCAAGTTGTGAAACAGAAGTTCTTCTACCCACAAATTCACGCGCATACCGCAGCTTCAGAAAGTTCGTTTTCTTTCGACGCCAGCGCTTGCTCTCTCGACGCCAGCCACACTCTTTCCTCGTTCAATTCGGCTTCGAAGCTCGCGTCTCCGTCCCAACCGCCGCCTTGGCTCTTTCTCGCTCCGCGGTTTGCTCCACCTCCAGACGAGAAGAGAGCTGCGTACACTAATTGATCCTGCCAGAATTTTGGAGAGGAGAACAGAAAAGCGTTTCAGAAAAAAAAATATTCGTCAGAAAATTGGAGCAATCCTAGCTCGCGCTTTCTTTTTACTCATGTTATCCACTCTCGGCGCAATTCTCAAGACGTGAAAGTGAAAATTGCAAGAAGCCGACTGATGGAAACAATAGTAGATGAAGACAAACGCTGATTGACAAAATTAACGAGAACAGACAAAAGCAATGAACCTAAGCACACACAGGCACTCACGCGCGCTCACACCTGCTCTAAGATAATGCTTTCCGCAGCGGCAAGCCTCTCGGCTAGCTCCGCCGCGCGACTTTCTGCTGCTTTCAGCAGAGAGTCTCCTTCGCCAACACCGAAAGCTAAATTCTCGCCACCACAAGCTTTGGTGGCTTCCTCCTCTGCACCATCGTCTGTGCTTTGATTCGTTGCAAAGTGTGTTTGAATGCGAGCCTTGAGGTCTTCCAACTGATGGTTCACGCATGCAATTTATCCACGCCAAAAATAAGGATTAGTGCGGGGCTTGAGAAAAATAGACGTTAAACACCATAGTTTCAGTGACCAAGAGACAACAAAATCGACAACAATGAATTAGACTAGTCTCATACTTCGCCTTGCAGAGGGCCTGCGACGTGGTCGCACACCCACGATGCTGGCATCGCTAGCTCGGACGCCTTGGTCGCGACACAGGTGGCGCAGTTGCTGCTGTCCCCTCCCGAAGGCCCGGCTTCTCCGATGCCATTGGTCGTTGCCTCTTTCGCCTGTGCCGAGGCTTCCTCTGCCTCGCGGAGCGCTTTCGCAGAGGCTGCCGCTGCTTCCAGCCCGTCGGCACCGGCCACCAAGTCAGACACCTGTGGTTGTGTCACACCAATGGGTACACCAAAAACAGTACAATGTGACTACATGTAAAGTCACGAAGTTGGGTAGGGAATGAAAATTGTGAGCAAACGAGAATGACAGCAGAAGTTGAGCAGCTGCACCAGAGTATGTGTACTGAGAATATGAATTTCCACCACCTGTTCTTTAACGTCACGCAAAGCCTCCGTGAGTTTTGCGTTTTCCTGCAGCAACAGTGCCACGCGAGCCTGCGCTGCTCCAGCCTCCGCCACCGTTACCGCAGACCAGTCTTTCGGTGGCTGCTGCACCGGTGCTGGGTCCGTAACCGAGATGCCCCGCACAGTTGACGAGGGAGCTGCCGCACCAGCAGCTGCTCCTCCTTTAGCACCACCTTTGCTGGCTGCTGCTGGCGCGGGTGCCTTTTGCACTTTCGCCAATTTGTCGCGCAATTTGTCATGGTCTACCTCTAGTCGGCGATAATTGGCCTAGGTTTCGAAAGAAACATAGATCATTAGAATGTACGTGGCAATGATACTAGGTGTGGCAGCGCAAAGAAAAGACCGCGAAAACAAACGAAAGGGGTCAAGCAAGAAACGGCAAACGTATGTGAATACCAAGAAGGAAAATATCGCGCAGTTGTGGATAGGGAGATAGCGCGAAGGATTTCGAAACAAACTCACCAAGTGGTTTGAATCAAGACCTTTGAGACGAGCTGCAAGCTTCTTCAAGTCGGTCATTTCGCGCAACGTGCGGCTGCGCTCTGCGCGGTGCTCTCCCAACACTCCGTCTAGTGTGTTCTGCAGACGCCCGCTCTCACGAACTTCTTCTGCGAGCCGCTGCTCGAGCATAGCTACACGTGCGTCAAGCCCTGCTACCTAAAAACAATGCGGTAAAAGTAGTTGGAACAAGTCTTAACTTATTGCTAGCTAGGCAGCTAAAATTGTTCGTGAATGAAGTTGGAATAGAACGACTACATTTATGGCGGTTATAAATGTGCCACTGGCGTTTACTTGACCTTCAGGGCATCCTCGTGCCGCTGCTGCCTCAGCATCTCTACTTCGCGTCGCAGCTGATTGAACTCTCGAAGATGGCCGTTGAGATCTTTCAGTGCCTCCACACTACCGCCTTCGTCGCCGAGGTTTGCAAACCCCAGGTTGCGCAAGAAGGTAGCGGCGTAGTCTGGCGCAGCATCACTCTGCGCTTCTTCCGGGACTGAAGCTGACGCACTCGGTGACTGGCTGAAATTTCCTGAGAAGGAAGGCCCACTGGCGTCGTATTCAGCCCGTGAGGCAGAGTAACTGTCCCACAAAGCATGGCTCTCCATTTTCGAACCAGCCGCCTTCAAAAAGTGAAAGCTTTGAGTGAGACGCCCTAATATTGTACCGCTGGTCGCAAACTTCTAAAAATATAAGCGCCGGCGCCGCGCCGCGCGACGACTCGACATGGACAGACTACTCAGACATTATCACTGGCATCGGCAGAATCTTAGCAAGCGCACAGCGCGACGCATGAAAGGAGATTGAAAAGCAATGCCGAAGAAGAAGAAATCTCAGGAACAGGTACATGTGATAACATTTGCTTGCATCGAGGCACTAGCCTGTTCACCTCTCCTTCGTATCGCAGATCATTCGCCTCTCAATTACCTTACGGTATTACAGAACTTACCTTTGTTGTCCTGCTTGGCTAGATCCCCGTAGCGCATGCTCACCCAGTCGTTGCGTCAGCTGCAGCTCGTGTGGGCACTGGGCGGGGCCCTACCGGTGGCGTAGACCGGCAAAGCGGCCAGCACGCGCCTACAGGCCGTGCGAGCCTAGTAGCGGCTGCAGTGCGAAGTTATGGGCCAGCTGCTGGCGGCGAAGACGAAGAAGCCGAGAGGGGCGACGCGGGCTCCGCTTCTAATCCCGAACATGGCCAACCTGTCGTGGCCTCTGCTACCGCAGCAGCAGCTGTCCACAATGGGGTGAGTGGAATTGCCGCTGCGAGCACTTCTCGGCGTATGAGTTCAAGCCACGACGACGATGACGAGGAAGTGGACGACGGGCAGCCGCACCACGTGCCGAGCGCGCTGATCATGGGCTTAGATGAGCACGACGATGAACGTGGGCAACTAGCACGAGCGTTGCACGAGGCTACGAACCGCGTCAAAGAAACTTACGCTGCTCTCAAGGTGCGAGTGGTCTGGCTTACATCTTGAGGACATTCGCACTTCCTCTAGTCGTAGCCTTACGCCACTTTGCAAGCTTACAATGAATGGCACCCTCACTTCCATCCTTATTAGCTAGCGTAATAAGCTTTTTTGAACGCTTTGATGCCAGTCAATTATTTGCATTTGATTTCGAGTTTACTTTTTGTTCCGCTCACAGTTGAGCCTGGAGCCCTTGACCTTTGCGTACGGCGAGGACGACGGGCTAGCGTACTACGAAAAGATCGTCAACTCGCCAGACGCTTATCGGGACGACCGCCGCCCTGCGTTTGAGCAGGTAGGGGTGACAATGGAGATATTGTACATGCGTGGAAGCGAGCAACAAGATAATAGAGGCAGGATTTAGATGAGTAAGAAGCTACCGAGCCTCGTCACCGCATCCTCCCCCCTTTACTCATCTGGAAACCTTCAGTACTTGATACTATGTCCAATTTTTCAACCCGCTCATGAATCCAGGTGGCCTCTGCGGCGCTAGCTCACGACGAAGCGATGCATTGGGCTGGTGTAGCACAGCGCGAGCTCGAAGATTTCGACCACCAAGCTTTGCCTGTGGACCTCTTGAGACAGGTGCGGTGAAGGGATGAAACAGGCAAATACGCGACATAAGCATGCACATCTTGCCTACTCGTCTCTTTTGGTTGACATCTTCTTGTCAAAGAAATCGGGTGCTATTCGATGCGAAGAATTTCTAATGGTTGTGCTTCCAGCTGCGTTTTCACTTTTCACCTTGCGTGTCAGTAGATCATGAACCAGCGGTTTCGGGAGCTCGAAGGGCGCGTGCGGCAGCTCGAGAAAGAGTTGCGCCACTCCCTGCAAGCCAAGCCTCAGGACGCGCAGACATTTGCGGCTGCGCCTTTCTACGAGGCCACCCCCGAAGCTCAAGCAGAACTTCAACATTCAAAACAGGGCAAAGGTGAGCCCCCCATCGCTGCTGCGAGCGCCGTTTCGACGTCAAGTGCGACGACGACGACGACGACGGCGACACTGACCACAGCAGAACCTGAGGCAATGTCGTCTGCGTCTTCGCGGGAGTACTCTGCAACGAGCGTAGCTGAAGATTTGCTGGGGGAAGCTGCCCTTCCAAGCTCTTACGCAGCCACGGTGCCGATGACTTCAGGTGCCGCGGAAGAAAAGAGTGGCTCCTTTGACGACGATGACAATAAAAGCATTCTCGCGGAGAGCTCGGCTGACAATGGCAGCAGAGCGAACGATAGAATTGACGACAACAACGACGAAGCTGTGCCTTCTTCCCAACGCCGAGTTGGCGCAATCTCAGAATCAGAAGCAGCGCCTTCAGATGCGCTGTCTGCGGCAGCATCTAATGCTAGACGTGAGAACGGAGCAGGACTGCCGATGGCCGTGGCTGCTGCTGATGCGGTACCCGTGAGCCACAACAACGCGGCCATGTGCTTAAGGCAGGTGCAGCATTGGCGCTGCGAACGGGTGCGAGGACCGGGAGGAGCTGCGGGCGTGCCCGATGCAGCAGCAGATCCTAGTGGCGACCTTCAACCTTCAACGACTCAGAGTGGATCTTCATCTGCCCTGGCTACAGGTCGCGGCGCCAGTGCTGAGAGTACGAAGAGCCGCGGCCATCGTAGGGATTTGGGGCGGTTTGTGGTGTCAGTAGTGCCCGTGTTTGCTCCTGTGAACGCAGACCCTGACCCTGAGTTCAATGCCATTTACCAGCGCCGAGCCAACGCCGCAGTCCTCAAGCGTTTTTATGACTTTCTGTGCGACGTGCTTGGCCGCCGGGCCGAGGCAGCTGCCGCGGCTTCTTCGTCGTCGTTTACCTCTTCGTCGTCTACAGAGCTAGAGAGCAGTTTTGGGAACAGTGGTGGCGACAGCAACAATGGTAGCCTTCTTGAGTCAAGCCAGGAGCACTGCGACAAAGAAATGAGTGGGTGCAGCACTCATACTAAATTCGGGCAGCAACAGCAGCTGGAGTTGTTGTGGTGCGACGGCCCCGTGCGTTGCCTCGATGAAGTGCGGCCCAATCAGCTTGGGTTATTGGCAACTCAAGCCACTAGTAGCTCTGCTAGCAGCGCTCACAGCAATGAGAACAGCAGCAATTTCAACAGCAGCAATGACGGCACTGCACCAGCTGTTGGAGGAAGCTCATCGTCGGCGAAAGCGCCAGCGCTGAGTGAAAGCTTTCGAGTGCTGCTGGTCGGTGGACCGGTGCCGATTGGTTGGGTTGAAGAAGAGAATGCTAGTGCGAGCCAGAAAGGGCCTGGAGATGGCACTGAACGCAGCAACAGCAGCAGCGGAAGAAACAACCACGGATTTGAGCCCTTGATTCGCGTGTTGGAAGAGCTCAGCACTGCTTTCTACGTGAAACTGCACGATGAACCGGGACTGCCGTCTCCCTGCAAACGAGTTCAAGTTTTCTGCTGAAATACGATGAGAAAGACGATATACGCGAAGAAGCGTGCTGTCTGTCATTGGCGATGTGACGACACAACAAATATTTGCCGTCTGCCATTGGCGACGCGACGACACAACAAATATTTTAAGGAGTCCTTCCACTGAAATCTATAATTTTTCAGTCTCGGCTTAGCCGAATTAATTTCGATGAGTTATTGATTCCCGAGACCTCGATCTCAGTTAGAAGTGAGGCACCTCCGGTATATCCCTGGGCCCTCGGATGGCGGATAGCCCGGATAGGGATACTCATATCTCTACTTGATTCCTGTTATTTAAATTCATGTTTCCAATTGAGTTCGAGGTTAATATTGCTATGCAATATGGCTAGTGACTAGGAATGGGAATTAATGGGCCGTAATTTATATGAGCTCTTTCTCAAGACAACAAACCAAGCGCAACGAGAACCCGATGTCGGGGCTCGGGGCTAGTGCGAGGTGAATTGCCCTAAAGAAACGGGGCATCCTTCTCCAATACCCCATTTGCAATGTCCCTCAATTCGGTGTTTCTCTCAATTCGTCTGCCTCTGTTGTGGTTCTGTTGGCCTCCTCTTTAAAAAGTCTCAGGTGGCGGCTCTCGGAACGACCCGCCTTGCGACCGCCGCACGTCGTTGCCCGGCATTTCCTTCTGAATGGTGGTGAGCAGCGGGCGGCCCTGAGCCCCAGGCAACGTCTTGTTGACGATTCCCGTGATTTGGTCGCTGCCAATGTGCAACACCATGCGCTTCAGCAAGCCTGTCGCGGCGTCGTAGGCGGCTTCACAGCCCTTGTCTTTGTGGGGGTAAATGGTGAAGAAGTCGTTGAGCGCGTACATCACCGTAGGCAAGTGCACCGTCGAGAAAGGGGTCCCCGTCGCGGTTTCCGACTCGATTTCTTCCGCTAGGACCCGGTTGAAGAGCTTCGCGAAAATGGTGCCGATTTTGTTGGCAAATTTCGGGCTGGACTGGGCCGTGGGTTGAACGGGGTGGCAAAGCAAGTACAGCAGCGCCGACAGAGACGACGCACGCGGCGCCTGAATGGCTGATTGAATGGAAATTTTGTTGAGCGCTTTGATCACCTGAAATGGAAGTGGGAGAGGAGAAAATTGAAGTGAATGAGAACGTAAAAGAATATAAATGCGAAGGGGTCACGAAAAAAACTTCGAGAAGGTAAAACATTCTTAAGCACGTGTAATAGGAGAGGACAGGCCGAAATCGAGTCCATCAAAATCAGTGATGTTACTGGGCAAGCAATTCTTTTCATACTTGAGCAGCCGTGGTGGCGTACGGGCCACGAGTCGCTGCGAGCCGATCATCCAAAAGCCGAGAGCAAGTGCAAGCGAGCAAGTCCCGCAGCGGTGGAGGTTTCACCTGATCATAGGCATAGGTACAGAGGGCAAAATGAAAAATGAACCAATAATATGTTGGGTGAAAGCTGAGGGTATTTCACATTCAGAGAAAAATATGCATGGATTGTACTAGTAGCTTAAGTGTGAACAACAAACAACATTTCCTTCCTTTCATAATCTTCGTTTAGCGCGTGTTTGAAAAAGGCAAAAAAAGTACCTCAAGGCAGAGTTCCGGCAACCGGAACAGCGCCATCAGAGCGGCCAAGCACACACTCAGCAGTTGAACGTCGATGCCACCGGCCCCACTCCCGCTCGCGTCTTTCTCGCTGTCTTCCGCCGCTTCTGCGCACACGAACGACAGGTTGAGGCACGACGAAAGCTTGGCCAGGACGCTGTTCATGTTGGAGATCTGCGGTCACGTGGCATAATATAAGCATAGGACGCCGCAAAAATCACACAACAATAAGAAGAAGACGAAGGCGAAGTATGAGTGGAATCAGGGAGTAGTGGTACAACGGCCGAACCAATTCCTTAGATTATAACAGAGATCACAGCGTACACAGAAACCTAACAAAAAATCCACCAATTGAAAGATTCATTCATGCCTCTTCCTGCTTTCTTACCAGAGTGGAGCGGTCAAACGCAAACTGCGAGTCGGCGCCAGAGGCTAAGGAATGCACCACTTTGATCACGTCTTTGCCCTGCAGGTACAAGTCCGACTCCTTGTTGAGGGGGTGAGGTGCAGCCAGCAGGGTGTCGAGGCGCTTGAGCACTTCCTCGGCAAAGGCTGCGTTCATCACTTCAGGCGCCGCCTAGGGGGTGATGTATGGATAGATGTTGAAATGGTGAGTGAACGAAGTTCAGACAAATGTTGAAATGTATACAACACACGAGAGAATATAGAAACCAAACTCAAGATAGGTGTCAAACTCTTTAACCTACCAAGTAGTGAATCTAAAAGAAGTATAGGCAGCACGAATTGAAACTACAACCTCGCTAAAGAAAGTCACCTTGGGCGGTGCAGCAGCAGCAGCAGCAGCAGGTGGGCTAGCCCGGAAGCTCTGGCCTGGCGCGGGCGGAGACGTTGGCGAAGCCGCAAACGATCCTCCGGCTGCCTTGCCTCCCGCAGCGGCTGCTACCGAGGGTTTCTTCACCAATCGTCGCGGCGGGGCACTGTCATCGTCGTCGTCCGCTGCCGTAGCAGCCGCTGCAGGAGCCGACGAGGGCGACGTGACCAGCGGGTTGTGGGAAATGGACTCCCCTTTTTGAATGCCTTGCTGCGCTGGCGATTCCGCTGCTGGTGCTGTGTTTGGTGTAGCAAGAAATCAGTGAGAAAGCGCGCGTAGCTGAGCAATTCACATACAGTGTTTACAGTATTCATTATAAAAAAAAACCAGGCAGCTAAACATTAAGGCAGATACCACACCATTACGGTAATACTCATATGCTCAATTTGGCGTTCTCCTAAAACCCTGTTTTTCACTAATATCACGCACCAGGAGTCGCTGATTCCACCGGGTTGGCGGCCACCAGCGCCTCGAGCTTTTCCTTGGTGCTGCGCTGCTCGGCCCCGCTCAACTTGTCGAGGCCCTTGGTGTACGCCGACGGTTTCACGCCGTCTTTCTTGAGGGAAATCGCCACCACTTGCTCGGCAAAGCCGCGCACCTGGGGGGGGGCGTTTAGTGGTGAAAGTTATGTTGGAAAAAAGAGGAGGGTAAAAAGAGATGAAGGCAAGAAGGCAGAGAGGAAGGGAAGGGGGCGAATAGGAGGTCGAAATGACGGACAGCACGCCAAAAAGAATTCCCAATCAAAACCAAAGCAGGTAGCCATGGCGTAAACACACGATGCCCCAAAGCAATGGAATGTACTAAAGTACCTTGGAGTCTTTGTCGTTCATGCAGCTCAGGAGTTGCGGCACGAGGTCCGTGAAGCTGGTGCCAACGTCAACGTCACCGAAACGCTTGGCGCCCCACTCCAGCAGCTCCAGCCGAGACACCTACAGTAGATAGGGAAAGGGAGATATCTTTCGTTAAATAGATATATTTTGTCAAAAGAGAGAGCGCACGCTAGAAAAGGCAATGAAAGGCAATCATTGATGGCCCCAAAAAAATGCTCCACCCAAATGGTGATTGAACACCAACACAGCTCATCCATGAGTGAGTGTCCTTTTTTACGCACCGGTTTCACGAGCCCCGAATCTTTGCCGGCCATTCCGCCAATCACCACTGCACAGCACGGCGTGCGGGTGACTCCTTCCACGTGGCAGGCCTTGTCGATGGCCTCGATGCACGCGTCGCGCATGCCCTTCTTGCCGTCGGCCACCCCCAAACAGAGGGGCTTGATCACCGCTTTGAGGGTGTCCTAATATGGTAAGAGTGGAAAATTGTTCAGAGGGGCATGCGTCGCACACACGAAAAAAAAAGAAAGAAGGAATGCGGCAGGTAGCAATGGAGAAAGAGGAAGAGCTAAATAAAGGATCTAGAGGAGGTATTGGATAAATTGAAGTTATCCATGTTTGAGCCGCAGCATCATGGCTTCAGGATAAAGGAGAACCTATTTGAGGCCACACGACCCTTTCACTAACCTTGGCATCATTGGCATCGAGAGCTGTGAACAATTCCCCGAGCGCCTGAGCCGCCAGAGGCTTGTTGTTGAGCTGCAGATCGGCCAAGCACGTGGCGAGTGCTTTTGCCAGGTCCTTCACCGCACTGGACCCCTTCAGGTCCGACCCCCCCACGGTGGCAATGACTTTGTCCATGGCCTCCTTGCGGTCTTTCCACTTCTTGTTGTCGGGGTTTTTCAGCTTTTCCATCACGTCCTTGTCCAACTTCAAGTCTTCCCGGTCGCCGCTCCCGTCGCCGTCGCCGCCAGCCCCCGCGTCCCCGAGCGCTACCTTGGTAGGAGCCGCCGCCGCGGCCGCAGCCTTGTCGTAGCCCACTTTCTCGAATTCTGCGGTGGCGGGGCCGGACATTTCTTTGCTCATGCTTTTCAAGTGCTTCTTCTCGAAGGTAGGGCCTTTCTGGGAGTACGCCAAACCCGCCAAAACCACCATTTTGTCCTTGGTTTTGGGATCCTTCAGCTGGGTACGGGCTTTTTCGAATTCGTCGCAGCAGTACTGCCCCACGAGCTTCTCGCCCACGCCACCGACGCCGAAATCTTTCACCAGCTGGTGCATCCAATCCGCGCATTCTTGGTGGGCGCCCCCTGCTTTCACGCTGTCTACAGCTTTGATGGTGGCTTCAGCCACGAATCTGTATACCGGAAAATAGGAATACACGCAAATTAGGCACAAAGAAACGGGGATCACAATGCATTTGTCTATTCTTTTGATTGCTACGTCGGTTGTACTCATAATGCTGCTGTTTCTAATCTTGTTG
>Ga0307930_1001987_pt1 | contig 15823 bp, 14 predicted proteins | sample OrgLakmetageno46_FD_203161 | JGI IMG/M metagenome (GOLD analysis project Ga0307930, IMG submission 203161) | Saline water microbial communities from Organic Lake, Antarctica - #46 | ecosystem: Environmental > Aquatic > Non-marine Saline and Alkaline > Saline | place: Antarctica: Organic Lake...
GGCTTAGGGTAGGATAGTTGTGTACTTAGCCAATCAGAACAATTTGATTACGGACGTCCACTTTTATGAATCAGGTACGGCACAGTACCCAGTATATGACGGCTCTGCTCCTGCCGTTTACACCTCCCAATGAATTCGACACCATTATGTATTCACTGGAACGATGGTTTGGATTCGTTTGCAGCCTTGCATGCAATATATCGTCGTTTTGGGACTATTGCAACATTGTTCTAATTGGAAGAAGGTCGTGGTCTTGAAACAATTGATCAGACAACGGAGTCCAACAAAGTACCGTTGCGAGTTGATTTGTATTTGAAATATAGCAATATTATTTGAATCATCAGCCGCCGTTTCGCGGATAGCATACAGTACACTTTGGTTGTACTGACCGTAGACGCAAAGAGAGAGAGAGAGAGAGAGCACATCTAATTGAATGTCACAACTGTCAGGAAACTTTCGAAAAGCTGGACTATGTGTCAATGTTGTATTAGTCCATAATAGCGAGGACCAGAACCGCATGTGATGACTGGATTACCTCGAATACTTTTCGCAGTTAGGACTGACAAGAGCATGGAGGCTAACACAAAGAAAATACCATGCTACACTGTCGACATCATTTTAACGAATGTGACGATTTAAGGTCTCGTTTTCTTTGGATCTTATTTCGTTCTGATGCCAAATATCATCTGTTCTCTGCGTAATAATCACCAAGAAAGTCATTTTGAATCTGCGCCATCTCCTTTCTTGATACAATGCCAAGCACAACGAACTCTATCGCTTCTTGAGGCAACCATGAACCACGACACCAGTGATTTCTTCGAACAAAATTTGCTTGTTAAACACGTCTGTTTAGCTATTCACGTAGCGTGAGTTTGATTTGTGGCGACAATCTTTGTCAATGAGCTTTCTGCGTATGAAGTATGAATTTAGGACGTACAAAGCAAGGTACGAAGGCTCGATACTTGTTAGCACTCACCTGGACGTACTTTAAATGCTTATGTTTGTCATAACTTTACACTCACTTCAGTAGCAGTCGTTCATTCAGTCAGACTATTTTCAGACGACTTTATGTACAGGTAGTTTAAACAGTTTACATAGTACTGAGCACGCATTGACCCGGTAAGGAATTCTCAGAATTTGGCGTAGCCACCCCGTTAAGGGCCTAGTTTTTGGACAATTAGTTGATCTCAAGATCACTGCTTTGTGAGGCGCCGCGGATTCGAAGGTAGGCTCACAGGTACCTGATTGGCCGAATGTTACAGCAAGGGTTTGTAGATACCCTTGGTTACAGTTCAGAATTTCTTGTTTTCAAACACCCGTGCGTGCGCGTATAAGGTATCTTATTTTCGCAAGAGGTGGTCGAGTTTGGGGAGGTGGCCTTTATACCTTCATTTTCGCAAACAGGTGGCCAAGTCTGAGAGGTGGCCTTTCTGCTATTCTTTTCGACAAAGGTGAAATGGTGGCCAAGTCTGAAAAGGTGGCTTTTGTGCGATTTTTGTAGAAGCTGGCCAAGTCTGAAAACGTGACCAAGCCTGAAAGGTGGCCTTTGTATGGTTTTCGTAAAAAGGTGGCCAAGTCTGAAACCTGAAAGCTGAAAGGTGAAAGGTTGCCTTTGTGCCTTTGTACTCTTGTTTTCGCAAATGATGGCCAGGTCTGAAGAGGTGACCAAATCTGAAAAGGTGGCCTTTATACTCGTATTTTCGGAAATGGTGGCCAAGTCTGAAAGGGTGGCCTTTGTACTCTTATTTTCGCAAAAGGTGGCCAAGTCAGAAAAGGTTGCCTTTGCATAATTCGCTTAAAAGGTGGCCAAGTCTGAAAAGGTGGCCTTTGTATACTTCTTAAGAGGTGGCCAAGTCTGAAAAGTTGGCCTTTATACGATTTTCGCAGAAGGTGGCCAAGTCTAAAAAGGTGGCTTCGGCTACCCGTCGTAGTGAAGACTCCACAGTTCCCCAGGAAATGCTTTCATAGCTGGCAGGGGCCCTGAGCGACCACCAAAACAAAACACGCGGCCATCCAGCACCACCGTAGCATGCCCCGCACGGCGCATGGGGTTCGCCACGGGCAGTTGTGCCCATTCGGAGGTCTTGAGGTCCAGCATAAACAGGTCGTGCGCGACCCGGTAAGTCTCCAAGTTGTCCACGGCCCCACTGAGCTCGCCGCCAAACATTAGCATGTGGCGCTTGCTGACCGCGCAGCACGCGTGGTATTGCCGTGGGGGCGGGTCGTGGACCCGCCGAATGCCCGCTTTCACCCAGCTCCGCACCCAGGCTGCGGGCTCCCAAGTTGCTCCCGCCCCAAATTCGCCGCCTACCACTCGTCCTTCCTCCAATGGCATGTCATCGTCGTCATCGTCTTCGTTGTCGTCGTCCTGATCGCCAATGCTGGAGCCCCCGAGTTCACTGGAATTCAGCCTAGATCTCCTCATGCTATGGGTGGAGCTGTTGCCTTTCGCGTGTGCAGCAGCAGCTGCAGCTTCCGCTTCCTTGGCTGAGGTGTTGTCGTAAGCCATGTCTTGCCCGTTGTTGCCTTCGTGTAAGAACTCACCCTTTTGCCGCTGCGCTACTGACGGCACTGACCGGTGTGCTAGCATGAGCACATTTTCCTCGTCTGCAACACCGATCGCAAGATCTCTAATTGATCTGCCGTGTCCATGATTAGCAGAGCTCTCCTGGTAACTCAAGCTTGAAGCTCCATCGTCGGCGCTGCCTAATAATAAGTCGCGGACCTGCGAAAAGACGAAAGAAAAAAGTCCATGAGGGGGTGTAAGTGAGGAATGATCATGAACCACCAAAAATGCAGAAAATAGAAAGATCCAGTATCCAGAAAAACACACAGCCGATTAAAAAAGGAAGGATTGAACAGCACATGCAAGTATACAAATGTTGGAGATGCACAATCTAGATGGCAGTAACATACGGATACCTTTGACTCCGACGCGCACAAGAGCTTGCGCAGCCCGCTCGCTGAGGCATCTCCAACCGCCACCCCGCCTAAGCTGCCTGCTCCTACCCCATCGCGCAGAGGGTTCCGCACCCGTCCTCCTTCCACAGCACCTTCGGTCAAATGCACTGCCCAGCTGCTGCTACTGCTTCCTCCCTGATGATTCCTGCCGCGCCGCATTCGCCTATGTATTCCCGGCAACTTGGGTGCACTACTGTGCTCGGCGCCTGTGCCAAGGTGTCTAGGAATGCCCACATCGATATCGTCATCGTCGTCTTCTTCACTGCTACTGATGCTCGCTTGACCACCATCATCGCCATCTCTCAAGCGAAGCTCATTAGCGCGCCGCCGGAGGTCTCGTTTGCGGCGCCTTTTCATTCGCTTTTCCGCCACTGCTGCTGCTCGCAACGCCTCTGGATTCGCGTTGCCCTGCATGGGGTTCGCAAACGCACCATTGGCCGTTGTTGCTGTTGTTGCAGCTGCTGACGTGGCAGTGAAGTCCCCGACCTGCTTCACCGTCCCCAAGGCCATCGTCACAATGTCTCCGTGGCCGCCGCCTTCTGCGACCTGCCCCAAACCTCCGTACACCACTTGGCTTCGCCCCAGGGTAGTAATGGTGTGGCCGCTCCCGTGCGTCGGCAACCGCCGTGGAGCTCTCGACCATTTCCCAATGAACTGCGTGGCATGGAGGCGCCCCCCTGCTTCTGCTTCCTTCGGTGGCTCTCCGATTGGGTTCAACGACTCCAAGGGCTGCTGGTAGAGCCGCAAGCGCCACACCCCCATGGCAGCTGGTAAACCGGCCCGCTTTTCTTCCAGTGACTCCGGTGGGGTTTCTTTGTCCTTGGTGACGATGAGGTCTCGGCCAAGTTCCGTGACGCACGCAGCACCTAGGCCCAGCGGTGGAGGCACCCCTTGCAGCAAAGGCTCCGACCACGTTAACGTGTTGCCGTCGAGCACAAACAAATCGTTGCAGGGGTGGTTGTGCGCATTTAACCCACCGAATAGCACGAGCTGAGTGCCTGACGGTGCCTTCACCGCACCGCAACTGTGCATCGACCTCTTCCCCGGCATGGACCCCTTGCTGAAGTCCGTTAAATTCTGCCATTTTGCCAGTGACGGAGTAAAAGACCACAGTTCGTTGCAGGCTAGCGTTGGGTAGCGCCGATATCGGCCTTTGGAAGGATCGCCGCGCCGCTGTGGCTCGGGCTGTACGAAGGTGCGCCCGCCGTACATGAAAAACAGACCCATGCCAGGGCGCATCCACTGCGCTCCAGTGCTCGCAGGAGGCGACCACGACGCTGGAACCGCAGTCAAAGTGTGGTAGCAGCGCCCACTCGGCACCACGTTGGTCTCTGCTTTGCCGGTCTTGATGTTGATGGAGGCGTCACTGGTGTCCACCGGTTCATTGACCCACAAGAAACTGCCCTTGAACCCTGCCCGCTGAGGCGCTTCGGCTGCGGCTTGTTGCTGTGTTCGTTGTTGCTGCTCAACCACCGTGCTTTCCTCGGTAATTTGGCTAGGTTCTGGACCCAAGGAGCTCACGGTGGAGCTCGCATTTAGCATATCCGCCACGAGATCTTGCACACTAGAGGCCCTGGAGAATGCTGATTTGGCTTTCCCACTGCGGTCGGATTTACTGTTGCGGTTGTGGTCACCACCGCCACTGACTGAACCACCGCCCAAGCCGGAGTCCAACTGCAAAGAAGCTGCATGTGATTGCGTCTTCTTTGGAAGGGGCACTAGCGCGCTGCTGTCGCCGGAGGGATCTTGTTGAAGGTTCAAGAACGCCAACACCTCGGATCGCACTGGGTTCGTGTCTAAGAAAGGAGGGCAACCGTCGGCTTCCCACGTCACTTGCTCCAGCGGGTCGCTGGCTTCCAAAGCTTGCGATCGCACCGCTCGAGCGCGCGACATCCACCCTACCGGGTCTTCGTCTTCGCCATCGCCCGGTTTGCGGAGCAGGCCCGGGTAGTACCCTAACTCTTCCGCCATGCGGATTTTGGCCCTGGTTTCAGCCAACGATTCGGTGATGCCGTTGCCCGCGGTGCCGGCAGAGGATTTGTTGGAGACAACACTGCTGCTGCTGCTGCTGCCACCACCGCCTTTGCTCCTGCCCCGCCTGCCACCACCTTTGCTCTTGTTTTTTGCGATTCTCTCGGCGGCTTCTGCCTCTCGCCTTGCCACCGTGCGCGGCGAGTCAAGGGGAACGCACTGGTCGGGAATTTTGCGGCTGAACCCCGGGTCACCTTTCTTGGAGCCTTTGGGGTTCACTTGCTCCCAGAAGATGCCTTCTTCGGTCTCTTCGTCGCCAATGGGTAAAATCATGCGCAGCCGTGTTTTCTTTTGCTTCGCTTGTTCGATTGTGACGGAGGCTGCTTTGACCAAGAGTGACTTGCCACGCATGGGCACTCTTTTCTTGGCTGTGCGCCTTTTCCTCGACCCTCTTGATGACGTCGAAGCCGCGCTGCCAGCAGAGTCGTCCGACCGATTGCTTTCCACACTGTTCGTACGCAAGTCCCTCAAGGCACCGCTGCCGCCACCGCCTTCACTCCCATTAGCGCCGCCGTGGCTCTCACGGCCAAGAGTGGACTGCAAGGACGTTGCCACCTGAATGCCCTGGGCTGTAGAACGGAGTTTCGATGGGCTGCTGAGACCGCCGCCCTCGCTCACACTGCCAGTGACACTGTTAGCGAGCGCATCCAGCGCTGCACCACCACTTATGCTGCCGGCTCTACTAGTGATGCTGCTATTTTGACTGCCATTGCTTTCCTGACTACTAGTGCGGCGTAACCGTGCTGCTGTTCCAATGCCTCGAGCAGCGTCCTTCAACAATTCGCCTGCACTGAGCTCTTCTTCAACTTCCAACTCGAAGGGGCGGCCCGTTTCATGGTCTTCAAAGTAGGTGAAAGTAGGGTACCCAAACTTGGGCACGTCATCATCGTGCTGCTTCTTCGTGCTGGCCTTGCCAGAGGACATGCTAGACAAGTGCGTCATTCGGTTCAGCATAACAATTTTGCGCGCACCCTTGGAAAACTTGCTCTGCTTTGTCAGCACTTCTGAGCGCAAGTCGCGGCCTCCCAAGCTAGTTTCATCGTCTCGCAGCAGGCGGTTGGAAATGGCTTCAGCCATAATTTGGTCCACCCTATCACCAGGCAGCGTCTTGCGCCCGCGCCGAACCATCTTCGAGTCGTCGCGCTTGTCGACCTGCGCCCGCCGAGCTCTGAGCCAATCCGCACGGTCTGTGAGCAAGTCATGGCACGCTTTTGTTGTTAAAAGCCACTTCTCGCCATCACCGAGCGGCGTGCCACCGTGGTCATGGACTGCCCGAGCCCTTGCTGCCTGCATGGTGCTGGCCTATCCGGTTACCTATATATTTTTAACTCCTAAGACAAGTATTCTTTTCACTTTAAACCTCTATCCATAGGACCTTAGACTCTTGGCTGATTTTTTGCAATACTCTCCGCGCATGCTTGTAGTGCGCAGCATAGCAGACATCTTTGATAACGCCCCGACGCGACGACGCGACAAGTACATTGCTCCGATATAGTTCTTCAGAATACACCTAACCGACTCGAAATTTTTACAACTCACTTAACTTTTCAAGCTCAAGAGAAACGGTCGGCAACTCGGCAAGATGTCGTCCTCAGGCTCCGATGAAATAGACAAGCACGTTCGTCGGCGCTTCGACATCAGTAACAGGTGCTTATGAGCTACATTGCCTAAATTTTGATTTGCTATATCGTTGACCTTCTCCCAACCAGGCTTGGCAAAGGTGCTTATGGCATTGTATGGATGGCCAAAGAGAAGCGCTCAGGACGCGTTGTAGCGCTAAAGAAGTGCTTTGACGCGTTTCGGAATGGCACGGATGCGCAAGTAAGATTCTGACAAAGACTTTATACCTTAGTTTTCTTGATTTTATCTTCACTCCTGTTTTAAGCACGCCCCTGACCAAGACACAAGGCATAAACGCTCGGTGATTGTCTCCTTGCTTGCTGTTGTCGAAACTTCCACTTCACTACAAAATAGCGGACCTACCGCGAAATCATGTACCTCCAGCGCCTCGCAGGCCACGACAATATTGTTCGCATGCAGCACGTGAGTACTTTAATGCTAGGGCTCTAAGATGTGTAATTGCATGCTCTGCAATACTGTCTGTTGGGTGTATGGTTTGTCAAGTTTTGTCGTTACGCAGAGGAACAGCGTGCATAATTTACCACCATGCAGAAGCTAGCTCGAGACCACCGCTGAGGACATTTTCGCAATGCAATCGACTTGCACCTAAATTTTCCTCTGTTTGTCGGTGTTACATGTTATGTTGTCCTTGCATAGGTGGTGCGCGCTGAGAACGACCGGGACATATACCTAACTTTCGACCACATGGAGACCGACTTGCACGCAGTCATTCGCGCGAACATCCTCGAAGAAATTCACAAAAAGTACATCATTTACCAGGTGAAGGATGAAGTGTACTGCGTGTAGCCCCGTAGCTACGGCCTGCCCACTCTTTTGGCTCCTCCCTGTCCGCTTTCGTTATTCTCGTATTGTCTCGTTAATCATGCATGGTATATATACCTCTTAACGTCCATTGAACGCGTCTCTCAACCACGCACTGGCACGCACCCTCGCAACATTGCAGCTGCTGAAAGCGCTCAAGTTCATGCACTCGGGCGAACTGCTCCACCGCGACATCAAGCCCTCCAACTTGCTCCTCAACAGCGACTGCAAGGCCAAGCTCTGCGACTTCGGCCTGTGCCGGTCGGTGGCGGAAGTCAACGCGCCCGGGGGCGGCGCAGGGCCGGTGCTCACTGACTACGTGGCTACTCGGTAAGGGAGTAAGCCTATGCGTGGACGTTAAATGTATTTCGGGGGGAAAGGGGGGAGGTACTGGCGTGTCTTTGGATTGTGTCGCAAGCTCAAATTTAGTATGCATCGTTTCACACTTCAAGTTTTTTTTTCTTAGCAGTGTAGCCTTTTACTAAGTCCTCTGTGGAGCCCATGTGTACAAATACATGTTTCAGTTGAACTTAAGATGTCTCTTATTCTCTTGCTTTATGCGTTGGTATTGCCCTCCCATCGCTCTCGCATCATCATCCCCCCACAGGTGGTACCGCGCGCCTGAAATTTTGCTCGGGTCTACGGCCTACGGCAAAGGCGTGGACATGTGGGCAGTGGGGTGCATTTTGGGGGAAATGCTGCTGGGGAAACCCCTCTTTCCGGGCTCCTCCACCATGAACCAGCTGGAAAAAGTGGTCGAAGTCACGGGCATGCCTACCGCGGAGGCCGTCAGCCACATGCGGTCCCCTTTCGCGAAAACCATGCTCGAGTCCATTGCCAGCACCAACGCGCGGAAGGTGGACTTGCGCACTCTCATTCCCAGTGCGTCCCCGGAGGCCTACAAACTTTTGGACGCGTGCTTGAACTTCGACCCGCACTTGCGCTGCAGCGCAGAACAGGCGCTGGCTCACCCGTAAGTGTGCCTTGGAGTAGAAGTGGCGTCTCTAGATTATCGCACTATTCATTTCGTTTTGGACAATTACTTGACGTGTTGATTGTGCGCCTCCTTTTGAAATCCATTGCTGATTATTGCTCGTCGTTTTATTTGCTTTTGCTGTGCGTCAGGTACGTTGCGGAGTTTCACAATCCCGACGAAGAGCCAGTCTTTCCTTACGGCCCTATTTTCATCAACCTCGACGACAACGTGAAGCTCTCTGCGGCTGACTACCGCGACAAACTGTACCGCGAAATCAGCAAACGCAAAAAAGAAATGCGAAGGAAAAGCGACCGAGGTGGCGAAGGCGAATGACCTGGCAGCTCGAATTGAGGGGGGGGGAGAATTCGACTCTTCGTTATACGCACCTTGGCAGCTCCAAATGCCTTCCTTGCCCCTTCACCAGGCCATGAAGGCGATCTATAAATGCGGCTGGGCTCTCACGTTCTCACGTGGCATATGCCATTCTGATGTCCGTTATGGATTTCCTTTTCTTAGTTTGACTGGCGAGTTGTTGGAATTGGAATTCGGAATTGCATATAAATATAACACATCAGTAAACAGTACCAGTAACCATTAAGCACCCATTAAATATTCCGATATTATAAGAACTTAGACTAGTAGGAAATTTTTGAAATAGACGTCGCAATCCTTTGAATCGGACGTAGGTATTCGTAAATTCGACTCAAAACGAGGATTAGGATTAAAGATCAAAGGAAGTCGAAATCTAGTTAACTCGTTGAGTTGAGAATGCTACTACTTGAATACCGATTACTGAACACAAGGACCTTTCCCATTCGCCCACGATTCTAGCCAGTGGAAAAAGGCAGAGGCCCTCGTAACTCCGGTCCTTTTCCCATGTCCGGTTCACTTGATGGAATTGGCTTGTTTCAACATGGTTTTCTTCCTCCTTGTACACTTTCAGCTTCTCCTGGGTGCGGCGTTGCGTGGCGGCTGCTACCAGAAGGGGATAACTATGGCGATCCTCGGTCTGCAGCTTCCACCGCGTCCACCACCGCCTGCCTCAAGTCGTCTTTTGCCGCCACTTTCTTTTCCAGCGCTTTGCGAGTCGCCATTTCCGCGTCGGCCGCGCCGTCAGCCGCCCGCAAGAGCTCGGCCGTGCGCGCCAGCACGCGCTCCACGACAAAGGGGGCGCGCAGGATACCCACGCCGATGCGCTCCGCTAACCCTGGGAGTGAGTCTGGCGCCGTGTCCTGTTTTGTGTTCAAGCGGGACCACATGAAAATGGTAAGTTATGCATAGTAGTAGCTTGGCCTCAGAAGTAACAAGAACCCTATGCTCCCCTTCCAAAGTGGCTTTGGCAGGGTGTTAACCCCAACGCGCCATATTCCCACCCTACCCCACATTCACTCATACAACCCGTGCCTCTATCCCCACCAGCCGCCCACCTCGATGCGAGCCTCTTCCCAATCCTCTTTGGCTCCTTTATTTCGACCTCAAACTCACCATGGGCCGCGGCGGCAACAGGCCCTTGTTGCGAAGTTGCCCCAGCCTTGCGAGCTCGTACGCACGCACCGCTTCGGCCGTGGAAAACACCGTGAATTCCGCTTGCGCCAGAGGGGACTTGTCCAGTGCTCCAGGCACGTCCATTGGCCGCACGCTCAAGGAACCCTAAATGGCGTCACCGCAGCCACCACCATTACCACCGATAAAAACAACAAACAAAAGCAGTGAGTGCACACTACCAAGGAAAAAAACGAATATTTGACATAGGCAATGACCAGATCTATTCCTGAATGGCACGGCAGGATTTCGCGTGCTTCGATTGAAAGGAGAACGCTGCTCTAGTGCAGTTCCTAACATCTTGAAATGAGGCCACACCTGGGCCAGCATGGTGTTGAGGCGCTCCACTTCTGCGCCAATCAGATCGCGCGCCTGGCGCTCCAGCTCCCCGAGCACCTATGGTAGGGAAAAGGAGGGACAGGTAACTGGTGAAAAAAAAATGTCAACAAGATAGACAAGACGTGAAGTAATCGGAACGTTTGCGCGCAAGGGAAAGAAAGGAAGGAGTTCGAAACTGATGAATGGGTAAGTAGAAATAGACGCACCGTAGGCTCTAGCTGGTCTCCTTGAATCGTCAACCCTTCTGCTTCCGAGGGGGCAGCATACGGGCCTAACCCACTGCGCACGCGCGCTTTCTCCTCTTTGATCACACGCTCCAACGCATTAGCGGTGTCGCGCTCTAACTCCCCAAGCATGCCAAGCATTTCAGGGTGCGGCTGCTCCAGTGGCCGCACTCTTCTGGCGAGCCGCTGACCGTTACGAGCGCGCTCTTTCTCAGCCTAGGCATATACATTGAGAGACAGGCACATGCATCATCATGCAGCGAAATCAATGATATTGCCATTTTTCCTAATATGCGTTAAAGGCAAGAAAACAGCAACGCTAGATAGCTCTATGCTAGCGATTCACTCGAGTCCATTTCGAGGCATATCGCCTCACTAGGTCTCTTCGGCGCATAGTGAGCAGGCCATCCAAAGAATGTCTCTCACGAGTACTACTTCATACCGCCACGAGGGACTCCAAAGCAAGCACTGCTTCTCGCTCTGCTTTTCCTAACGGCCCCCGCACAGGGGCGTCTTTCGGCCTCACGAAGCCGCTCCCGCCGCTCTCCACATCCTCCAAAATGCGCTGCGCACGGGACGTCTCGGCCGCGACCACACTTTCGATCGCGCGCAGCGCTGCCTGCGCGGGGCCGTTTACTTGGTCTTCGTAGGCAGCTAGGCTAATGCCCTCTGTTTGTTCCGTGATCGACTTGCGCCACGCAGCGTCCCGCAAAGACAATTTGGCTCCGACTTTGTTAAGCTGCCTCAGCCAACTCGGCACGTCATTGGACGGCCGGTCTTCGCCCCGTGGTGACTCGGCGTGCAGAATATTTATAGACATACGCTGGCGCGGTGACGTTGGAGTTTGAAAAGCAATGCCCTCGATTGCCAAGGAGGCCACCAGGACTCCCAAAGATTTGCGAAGAGACATCCCTGCCGCTGGACTGCACTACTACTGAAGAAGCCTCTATCACAAATATTTTATAGGCAATGCAAACTCTCTGGGATCCTTTGAGCTTCCTAACACAAGCTTGTCAGCTCGCGTCCACAGTGGGTGGAGCAACTGGCCCTCAAATTGCGTTGAACCAAGCTGATGCTATTTGGATTGTCTCCTCTCACTCAGATCTCAGATCCACAGATCAAATCTGTACTCACTACAGGGTTTCGTTGGTGTCGTACGGTACTGTACTACTCGCGTCCTTGCGTATCTTTCACTTTGAAGCTTTTAAGCGTCGAGCTTCGGCTTCGCTTCGACGCTTGAACCGACTTCTGCTTCGTCGAAGCTGTCAACATGTTCACGTACTCTCTCGTTCTATGCGCCCTAGCATTAGACACTGCTACTTCGTTTTCCTCTGTTTCACCTTTCCAAGTTGCGAAGCATTGGAGGTCTGTCTCTCCGTTGACACGCTTTGCCAAGTTCGTGTCGGACGGTACCACCCCGAAGGAGATTGTTGCGCTTCAGAATATTAATGAGTACGAGGAGTCAAAGCCCTTGACCTTAGCTGATATCACTGCGACGTGCAGTAACCGTGCGGCACTGGGCCAACCAACTTATCTAGTGGGCGAGATTCAGCTAGAAGAGCTCGAAGAGGACACATCCACTCTTACTGCGTTGAAGCTACTTCCTGACGGTAGAGTAGACTTCCGGACCACCGACGGGCCTCTACCTCTGAATATTGAGGGCGAATGGGCGTCGGACGGCGAAGAATTTTACATGGTATTGACTCGAACTTTTGAGGTGAACGGTTCGTTCCAGTCTGGCCCTGATCTCGATGGCGTCACATACCAGCTGACGCGTTCATACACGGGCTCCGTGGACATTCACCCTGCCTACAAGGTCGCGGAAGGCACGCTTCATGTGGCCGACTACACCATTGGCTACTTCAAATTAATTGTCCTCCCTGACGATGTCGACAAGCCTAGTGATCAACTTGACATGCGGCACGTTGAAGAGAAAACTTCTGCGTATCCAACAAGTGCGAAGGCTGCGCCTCAGCATCATGACTTCACTCCATGGGGTGGAAATTAAGCGATTAGTTGCGTACTTCATTTGCAATGGTGCTTGTTACTGAAGTTTTAGATTTCTTGCACCAAGCACCGAGCAAAAATAAGTACCATATATCGGTCCTCATTCCCTTTCTCCTTATGAGCAAACAAAAATAAAAAGTTAATCATGCATGCTCATAATCATAATAGCCATAATGAGTAGTCAGCACCGACACCTGGGCTGATATCTTGTGTTCTGCCATACTTTTTCTGCGCTTCAGTTAAACACCGGCCGTAAGTGCAAATGGAGGATAGTCCTTCATACATTCTGATGCTGCGCTAATGCTATGTATTAGATTAGATTAGATTATACTCCCCAATTGCAAAGAAACAACAACAAATAGCATAAAGCTGCGTTTTGATGAATCCCCCAGAACAAGTCCGACTGGGCTGAGTGTCCTATGATGCATGAGAAGTGGCGTGTATTTTAGCCACGTGAACTGCAATTAGCTACTGGAGAAGACACAGAAGGCTCTAGCTTCTAGCCCATGTACAAGGTTTATCTAGGACATAGGACATCAGAAATTTCGCATCTAAGTGCAATTCAAAATCGCGTCGTGCTATCCTCCAGTCTCTTGGGCACTTGAGCGATTCGGTCTGGAAGATCTGCTTCAAGGTGTCGCAAGAAGTCGGCGGTGTAATCGGCGCACACTCTTGGAGGGATGTCATTGTGGCCATGGCCCTCGACCCAGCGCGGGGGAAACGGTTGTAGAGCTAATTCGTGCAGCCTTTCGCCGTTGACAATCGGCACCACCTCATCCACCGTGCCGTGCAACACAGCCACTGGCCGATTTACCTTAGAGCAGTAGGAGGACGACGCGAAGATAAAGTCGTTAGTCGCTGTGGAATGTCATGCTGACCCAGACAAAGCGCGCGCTAAGATGTATGTGAAAGCGTATGTGCCCCTTCACGCCTTTTGTGCCTACTTGCCCTATCTACGTGATCTTACCCGAGGAATTTTGGCGTAGTTGGTGAAGATGTCTGCTGGCCAAGCCAGCATGCGGCCTGCCGATGGCCCAAGAAGCACGCTGCCTCCACTCAAAATGCCACACTCCAAAAGCACGCCAGCGATGCTGTCGCGGCAACCTTTGCGCTGCGCTAGCTCACAAGTTGGGCCTATGGACGAGAACGCCGAAAATTGGCGTGCAGTGGTAAGATGCGAAGAGCAAGTAGTGCGGAGAGTAATATATTCAGATCATTGAGGATGAAAGTGGATAGAGGTGAGAGCAGGGCATTTAACATGATTTACCGGAGCCAATGGACCGGCCGTAGAGCACTACAGCAGCGGGGCTTACACCCAGATCACCCGTCAAGTAGTCCCACGCGGCCACCGCGGCATTCACGCAGCCTTGCTCAGAGGGCGCAAAACCCTCGAAAGCAGACGTGGAGTAGCCCACGTAGTCGTACGCAAACACATTGGCGTTTACCTGAGAACGCGAGCGCAAGAATTTGAAGAAAAAGTGGCGTGAAAGTCCTTATGAATCCATAAAAGGTAAAGCGAAGATGAAAGGAGCTCATAGTTTGATCGTAAATTTCCAGATTATTATTATTGGAAGCACAAATGTGTTCCGTACCAGCCGCCCGAATTCCGTCAAGTGGTCGACGATGAGGCCCAAGTCTTCAGCGTTGCCATGGCTGTACAGCACCGTGAGCTGAGCTCCAGGAGTCTTCAGGTACACGGCCGGCACTCGCTCCCCTCGGCTGCCGGCGAGCAACAGGACTAGGTCAGGCCGCCGCAACAAGTGGTACTGATAGAACCCAAACAGGTACTGCGTGGGCGCGGGGAACGCGAGCAGCGACACCATGTTGCGCGGCTCGGGGGTAGTTTTACATGTGACGGAGGGGTGCTTGCCCTTGAGGCACTCATAAGTGCCGGCAGGTGTTGGAGCACCCGCTTCTGTGTGCTGAAGGTCGTGGCCACTGTTCGACTGCAACACCCAGGAGCCGTTGACTTCCCTCAAGAACGGCTTCGGCTCGGCGCTGCTCGCAAAGAAGCTGTTAGCCCCACGCCGCCGATAGACGCGGCTGTCTGTGGTCTCCAGGTCTAGCTCGTAGTCGCCGTTCATTGAATCCATCATCCCGAACCCATTCACAGTAACCGTGCGAATCATTCCCACATGAGCAAGTGGCGCGACCGGCATCGCGAGTTGCGCTGCACCCAATAAGGTGACGAGGTAAATGGATTTGAAAGATTCAATGCCAGGTGAATAGCCTTGGCCGTTTGTTTGTCCAAAGCTAACGCGTATCTATCAAGAGCTAAATGCTAGACTAAGCGCGGGGAATTCGAATCTAGCAACGCAATAGTGGCGTCAATGAATGGAAGAGGGGTATTCGTCTGAATTTGATTCCAAATGACTAAGAGGCGTAATCCTCGATGAAAATCTTCCCAGCTCTGAGGGACTCGAACGATGAGTATAAATAACCACAGCGCAGATCATTCTATGTGTTTAGTTTCACTAGAAGTTTAGAGGCAATAGCGTTCTGCCTCTTGGCTGAAAAGTCTTCTAACTGAGGCGCAGCACGAAGCGGTACAAGTACTTGGATGTAATGGGGCTGCCCTCTTATTATCTGCTACAGATACGCCAGTGCAACAGATACGCCACACAAAATGTAGGAATAGCCTTACAAAAAAACGTCACTAATTCAACCCAAATACGTCAAGAAATACGTTCGATTTGCAATTTGCGTGATTGTGATTAGGGATTGGACCGAGGTCCAATACCATTCACCTGGTGAGTGCACATGGAACTTTCCGGGAGCGTTTGGGGGTCAAATCGCCCTGGAATTAAATAAGATTTCGCGTACTATCATTATAAGCACTTTGCGCGGGTTTCAAGGGTTCACGAAGCCTCTATGCACATTTTTTGCCTATTTTGAGGTCAAATACCGCCGCAAAAATAAGCACAATTATGTGCCATCTTTGGGCCCTCACCGTGAACTCAATTCGGAACAGTACGAAACAAAACCTGCTCGCATGTTTAATTAATGAATCATATTCACGTCTGGCTAGTTTACACAGCCAATTGAAGTGCGCGAGGTCGCGTGGTGGCTATGCCGTCATGTGGGACTTAGAGACGAGAAACACGATAAAAATTAGCTAACAATACCGGTAACTATACCACTACGGAGTTGTGGAATCCACACTCACCCGAAAATACTATATTACTGCATATTCTGGCCTGTTTTACTACTGAAGCCTCTCACAAAATCTTATTTTATAGAGGTTGTCCTTGGCAGTTGCACTGCTCTCGCGTTGAAACTCTCCCAGGCACACACAGCTAAT
>Ga0307930_1001988_pt1 | contig 15819 bp, 17 predicted proteins | sample OrgLakmetageno46_FD_203161 | JGI IMG/M metagenome (GOLD analysis project Ga0307930, IMG submission 203161) | Saline water microbial communities from Organic Lake, Antarctica - #46 | ecosystem: Environmental > Aquatic > Non-marine Saline and Alkaline > Saline | place: Antarctica: Organic Lake...
GTACCAAAACCCCCCCCCCCCCCCCCCCTCGGAGAGAGGGGGTACAGAAAAAGCCATCTTCGTAGTCTCGGTTGGGGTTGGATGTGGACTTTGAACAGCATTCGGGTATTGGGATTTCGGATTTCTTGGTCGAAATAACTCGGATTAATAGTGTTCGCGTTTTGTGAGTTGTGAGTGCTCTCTCTCTATCTTACCAAGGCGCGCCTTCTATTTCATTTGCTTTCGCCTGTTTGAATGAGTTAGTATGAATTCAATAGTTATTTGCTTATGTCCGTATAAGAACAATGGGCTTAATCTGAATGCATTTGTATTTGACCTGGCTTCGTGGCTGATACTGCTCGTTAATGATTAATGTAGTGGATTTATAATACAGATGCAAAATTTCCTCTCTTTTTTTTTGCGCTCGACTTCTCACGTATCACATTCACGTGAACCCTGGTGGCTGATAGGCGGGGAATAAGACATACCACATGCACATGCAACGTGTTGGCTAATAGGCAGGGGTATGAAGCGTAGGCGTTCGCGGCGCGCCTTCTATTTTATTTGCTTTCGTCTGTTTGAATGAGTTCCTCAGATAAGTAAGCATGGAAACGCGACGGAAAAAGTGAATGCAGCTCCTCCTTGGAAGCGCGGTGTAAATTCAGCCGTTGCAAGACCTAAATGGCAAACGAATACACTTTTTTGTGATAGGTGGAACAAAAGTGTGTCGGCTTTCATATTGTCAACAACTTCAATGATTTCTTGAAAGTTCTGAAGCATGGGTGTTGCGCTATTAGATGAGAAATGGAACAAGAAGAGAAGAGAACCAGATCAAACATTGGCAAAGTTTAGCAGTACCTCAGCGTCATCAGTGAGTTCAAAGGCATCGGAAAACTCGAACCGCACATCGTGCCTTGGCTCGTCCATCTCGCATGAAACCGCCTGGTCGGTGTTGCACAACGCGTACACGTCAAAATCCGAAGATGCGCGTGAAGACGTAAAAGGAGTAAAGAAAAGGTATAAACTTGACGTTTCACAGCGGTTGTGGTATGTTCGATTACATAAGGGGAAACGTCACAACTCGCCCGCCCTTATTTGTCGCCCCCCCCCAAAAAAAAAAAAAAAGGGCATGCCCTGCTTACCGTGTCTTTCGACGTGGTCACCACCATAAACGGCAACGGCAGTTTCATGTCTTCTTCGTCCGACTCCACCGCCGCGCCCGCCGCAGAAAGCGCCGACAAACCTCCCAACAGCCCGCGGCCACTGCCTGAGGCACTGGGCGGCGACGCAGACGGCGACCTCCGCGGCGCCCACGCTGGCCGGCTCGCTTCTCCGTACACGCCCTTGCGGGGGTGAGAAGAATTGCTGTTAGCGCTAGCGCTACCAGTGCCAGTAGCAGTAGTGCTCGAGTCGTCTAGCTTGGGGCTCAGGCCAGACAAACTGCTGACGCCTACGCTGCTTGCGCCCGCAGTCACACTGCCGTCAAAACTGCCGCTCCTGCTGCTGCCGTTGAGATTGCTGCTACTGCTGCTTTGCTGGTAAAGTTCCGCGGCGCGCAGGGCGGCGGCTGCGGCTGCGGCTGAGGGTGCATTCCCTGCGGACGCACTGTCGTTGACTGCAAGAGATGTGTCCTCTGCACCATGGTCCCCAGTGGCGGCGGTTTCTTGCTGAGCAGCGGCAGCAGAGTCAAGAGCATGGGCAGCAGCGGCCTGCTCTCGGTCGCCATTGCGCTGGTTGCGTCGACACATGTACACACAACACGAAAGAGAGAATAGGAGGTGACGTTAGCGCTATCGTTGTAACAGGCCAAGGAAAAGTGTAGTGTGAAAGAGATAGAGCAACAATGAAGTGTGACTTTAAAAAAACGCCAGGCACAAAACCATGCATGATAAACATCGATGAAGCATATCCAGGGGAGGGTGTCGAACCATATGAAGCATACCTTCACGAGGTTGCTATACACAACGCGCTGCTCCATCAACAGGGCCAGGTGTGCCCTAATACAACAATAAATGCACACGAATAGGCATGTAAGCAAGAAGTTTTGAAAACCACGACAGTGTCAGCCGTGGCAGCATGTGAAGTATGCTCGTAAAAGGAAACAAAAAATCGTTTGAGTCACACGCCCACTGTGCTAATAGAAAGAAATGCAAGTAGCGCTAGAGAGGAGGAGATTGAGACAGAGAAAGAGAAAAAAAGAGTTTGAGGCGGCCTCACTGTTTGGTGGCAACGCAGCGCTCCAGCCGGGATCGCTCGCGCTCTAAGCTGTCGCGGGTGTGTTGAGCACTGGTCGGCAAGCCCTTCCACATGATGTCCTTTTTGTCCTTGGCAATGATATCCATCGCCATCAGGACGTTGAGCGCATCGTAAACACGGCGCCGAATGTTCTTTTCGTCAAACTGCCCACCGTTGGCTTTACCACCGGAAGAAGTCGAAGAGTTGCCGCCGCCACGGCTGCCACCGCTGTTTGCCCCGCCTCCAGTCGACCCACCGTCTGGCGCTGCAGCAGCCGCAGAAAGCCCCAAGAACTCGGCGACCAGCTCGTCGGCCACTTCGTTGTAGGTCGTTTGGCCTTTTTCTTCGACTTTCCGGCACACTTTCATGGAAAAGTGCCGCAAGCCTTTCGACCCCGCGCCAACGCCGTCTTCTTTTTCGTCCAAGCCTTTCGGGCCAAACACCGACGTGAACGAGGGCGACGACACTGTCAGGGCAGCAGCTGTACCCGAAGTGCCGGCAGTGCTCTTCGAAGATGACGTTGCAGCTGCGGCTGCCCCGCGCTCTGAGCTGCGCCGCCTTTTGCTACCAGCAGCGTCTGCGTCCTCGCCAGCCGCTGCAGTGCTCTTGGTGCTTCCGGCATCGTGAGCTGCTGGAACCCTGCGCTTGCGTTGCCCCGCCAAAGTTGAGCTCACCCCATCAAGCTCACCTGATAGTACGAAGTTGAGGATATGTATAAGGCGTGAAATGCACGCAAAGAAGAAATAGATATTGAAAACGCAATGAGAATGATGAGGGTAGCGCAGGGACCTTGTAAGGTGGTAAGGATAACATACCTTTCAGCGAGCTACTCGTGCTGTTGGTGGTGATTGGGCCCTCTGCAGCAGATTCATCGGTTCCCTTTTCCTAAAAACGCAGCACGAGAAGAGTGAGCGCTATAGCTAGCGGCATTTTGTTTCACCAAGGTGGAGGGTACATACTGCTTTCAAGATTTGATGTTGTAGTCCCAGATAAGAAGCGAGGGGATGCTTACCCTTGAGGCCGTCGTGCGATCATCATGGCTGCTACTCAAGCGGGATTGCCCCTTTGACGTCGATGACGACCTGGGCATGAATGTGGAGGTGCGTCAGCGCAAGTGTAGCCCTTGGTCCGAAGTTTTGAGGACGGTGCTGAGAGCTGAGATCTCGGTACCAAACGAGTTTCACGATTTTCTTGCACTTCTTGATGATTGGTGAGAGATGATCGTGTTTACGGTCAAAATCTAGTCGTTTTTCTATTTTTTCTATTTTTTTATTCTCGTGACTCCGTTTGCAGAAGGAATGAAGCAGTAAAAGCGCCGGCAACTGGCAATCAAACAACCCGGGGTGCGTAAAGATAGCCGCCTTTAACTCCTCTGACTTTTAACTTTGCCCTACTCTAAATCTTACTTTACTTTGGATACGAAAGCATCGGCGATGTTTTGTGAGGGTGAGGATGAAGGTTGTGATAAAATTCATAAATTCTTAGCTTTGAAACACCTCTTCTTTATGCTTATATGAAGTATAATTTTTCTAGCAGGCGTCGGTGACAGCGAGCAAGTTGTGCTACTGCCGCGTATTATGTTTGCGTCGATGCCGTCCCCAATTGAAGGGGAGAGCCACCATATGACTCCTCCTAGCTCGCCTAGTTCAGCGCAGTTACCAGAAAATGCTGCTGTTACTCCTGTCTCCGCGGCGGACGCCTGCTCGATCTGTCTTGAGGCTATTCAATCGGAGGTTGCATTTCGATCGAGCTGTGGGCACATTTATCATAAGGATTGCCTTTCTCATTGGCGCGCAATGCACCACAACCAATGCCCTCTTTGCCGCGCCGCACTACCGCGTGGATATGGTCTAACACCCGAGAATTATTCTAGTCCACCACCGCGCCCATCATTACAGGACCAGGAGCAGCGACAGCAAGTGGCGACAGCTGCGCAGCGTGTACGGCGGAGCATGGAAATGCGCAGAGCGATGGAGCAGCAACAACGATTGCAGTTGGAACGCGCTAGTAGCTCCTCATCTTCTAGCCTTGCCATTCAGCCTTGCGGGTAAATAATTGAGTTTGTAGATATGGCAACACGGCAAGTGGGAGCATGAGTATTGAGTATTTCAAAAATTATGTTGATGATGTATTTGAAGAGTCCCAATAATTGCCAAGTGCACTGCAGGATCAACTAATCATATTAGATAAGGTTGGTTTGTAAAATATATACTGCACTCCCCAGCCCAATGGCAAGGGGACGCCAACAAATAGCTAAACCAGCACGGAGCTATATATACCTTTATTCTCTAGAGGATTTCTAACCGGGCGTAGAAATTAGAATTTATCTGTTCTATTATCTTATTATCTCGTGTTATGCGTTATGCGTATCATGCGAATTTTTGAATACCAGATATATTTTTGATAATGACATGCATCAGGCACCAAATTTTCCACTTAATTGCAATCCCCAGAAATTTAGATAACTCGCCGCTAGGAATACTCAACCAAAGTCTAGTGGCGCAAGTATAGAAACGGCCCCGTACTGCTTTAGCCCCGCTTTAGCTCCGCATAAGATTAAGAAGAGATCATAGAAATGAATTTTACTGATCGAAGAGCTTCCTGAAGAGGCCAGCTACGGGATTTTCGTCTTTTTTCTTTGTCCACTGGGTTGCCTTCATGTCGCTCGAGGGCTGCAGCGGCTTGACTGGCGTTGGCCCGGATTTGGCCTTCTCGTCAGCTTTAGCTTGCAGACCTTCGTAAACTTTGGTAAACTCCGCGAAATCAATAACGCCATCACTGGTCAAGAGCATGAACAAAACAGCGAGATGAATTAAAAAAATAAACTAAAGCTCAAAATTATCATTTGAATTGATCTAAGTATGTCATACCCTACAAGAATTCGTGCCAACTCTACCTACTGTACGTCTGTATAAACTCTAGTGTATCAAAGCGGTAGTGCTGGAGCTCTACAGCAGCTACATAAATAACCTGTTGTGGTCGGCTTCTAGAAACATTTTTGTGACATCCCATGAAGAAGTATCCTTAACACCAGCACTTTCGAGGGCTGCTGTTATTTCAAACTGATCTAGCCCATCACTGCCGTCTTTGTCGATCTTCTCGAAGATGGCTTGGAGCTCTTCGGTGCCTGCCAAGGTCGAAATTGAGTGCATTCGTGATGAAACGAGTCAGATAGTATAATCATCAGCATTGAAACTTTGTAGTCGTGACATCAGTGACACTGTTCGGTTGCTTATCGAACAACTGCCAATGCGATCAATGTCCCACTTTTCTTCGCTAAGAACAAATTCGTTGAAGGACGGGCTAGGCTCCGGGATTGGGCTATGGGCGCTGGAACAAAAGCTGTGGCAGTAGAAACAATCAAGAAAACCAACGCAGCCTTCATGCTGCGTCCGGGCTGTTGCTGCGCAGGAAGTTCTGACAATGCTGTCACGACACTTTGTTGAAGAAATGGAGATCGGACGGAGATTGGAGAACATCTGAAGATGAGACGAGAGAAGTGGATAAAAATTGTACAGGGTGGTTGTGGGGTGTTTTGTTTTGGTGGTGTTGTTGGTTGCTTGTGTTTTAGTGCATGACACCTCACCTTGCCTGCACACTGCCCACCTGCTCACACGTGCTGCTCTACTGCTCGAAGCACACAAAATCCAAGGACTACGCCTTCACTAATTGGAAGCGTGGAATCGCTGCTTGTTGTTGGCTGAAATTCGTTATCGATGGCTAGCATTGCATGTTATCTAGTTCAGGAGGTTTTAACAGAAGTAGCAGTTTGTAGCATCATTCAAACAGCTTGCTTTCGCAGCACTAGCTCAAGGAGCTACTGAAGACTGAAGAAACCTCGAAACAGTGTACATGCACCATAAGATTCTTCGTGACGTACTTCATAGGATGCTGTACCTCTAGGGTTGCTTTCATCTTCTTCGAGTCTCCTTATTTAGAGGTAGGGCCGGTGCAATGTCGCTCAAACAACGCACTAAAGGGCGCTACCGAGTTGCTGGCCGAAAACGGCTCGTAGGTCGGGAGCTTGCGGCGCTGTCTTTCCTACAAAACGTACCAATGGTTCGGGAAGAACAGCGAATTCAAGAAGTGATTGAAACACGGGGTGTGCTCGAAGACGCAGACGGATACAGCGATCACAGTGGGCAAAGCGAAGAAATTACTACTGTGCCGCACTCTTGGTGGTGGCCGAACGCTGCTATCTGGTCGCGGCTGCTCGACTGGCTTTTCGGCCATCGGGAAGACACGGCCGTGCCAGCAGATATCAACCACATAATCGGTGAAGAAAGCGACGAAGAAGGGCTAGGCATTGAAGACGTTTGGGAGCGTCCTACTACCAGAGACGTGAATCGCAAGCGCAAGACCCAAGCGGCAGCCGCGCAGCCTCTCGAAAATCCGCTGCTCGGAGCAACTCCAGGAGTTGCCACGGAAGACACGGGTTTGCACAAGGGGCGTAGGTTGGCAGGGCCCAATGCTACGGTTGTTCAATTGCCAACTTCGCTGAGGCGTCCGCCGGGCCACACGCTAGGTACTGTGACGCCCGAAGCCCACAGTGGAAGAGTGCGACAGTGGGAGCGCGAGACCTTTCATCTTCCCTTGATGGAGAAGAGTCGATTGTTCTACTCGAGTTCCTCAGGGTATCCACTCATCACTTCATCAATTATACGCTTCGACCCGTCGGAAGAAGAGAATCGTCGGCGGCGGCAGAAACTCTTGGACCAGCGGTCTTTAGAAGTTTACAAAGTGCCAAAAAGAGACTGGCGCGGGCTGAGTTTTGCCCACCTGCTGCCCGCGGGCCGGGCGAGAGAAAAGCGCCGTGCCCGTGTCACGCGAATGGCCCAAGCAAGGCTCGCTGGAGAGGAGCGATACTTGGCATCGAATGACACAGACGACAACGACGGCGATGCTGACGATGGCGCAAACGAAGAAGGCGATGGCTACCAGCCAGGCGAAATCGATAACCCGGCTCTAGGGGCGGGCAAGTACAGCCAGAAACTTGGATCAGATGGCACTTTGGGGCCCGTGCTTATCACTCTCGTCCAATTTTCGACGTCTGCGCAATTGAAGAACGAACTAAATGACTTATGGCGCGACCAGCACCCTGAGCAGCCACCGAGTCTAAGTTTAAGCAAGATACGGAACCTCAAAGCTGAAGCCCTGCACGGTGCGCACGCAATTGACCTCGAAGTGACTACTATTGCTTACGCGTGCGTATATCTAGAGCGGCTTTGCCTCCAGCGAATTGTCACAAAAGCCAACCGGCGCGTTACCATGGCGGCCTGTTTAGTCCTTGCTTTCAAATTCAATGAGCCCATATTTTTAACGGGGGGCACTGAGGCTGCACGTGACCCAAAATTAGCTGCCCTTTTGGCTTTTTTCGAGCATGAATGGTCGATAACCCACGAAGCAGTTTGGGGTGCAGAATTGGGCGTGCTTGTTCACCTCAAATTTCGGCTGCACTGTCCATCAGCGCACCTTTCACACCACTTCTTGCGGCTTCTCAAGCACGGTTTCATAAATCTCAGCCCGCGCGAATATCTGGGCTCAGACTTGTTTGCAACGTGGGAACGGTCACCTGCATGGCTGCGGAACCACGAACCTCCTGCTCCCATAACTGATTCTTCCGCTTTCCTTGCTGCGCCGAAGGTAAATCTGGCCGATGCTTCTGCTGCAGCACCACCGCAGAGGCCGGCAGGGAACTTTGCTTCAACCGGCGCTCAGTGGTGGCCGCGCAGGAGAGGTCCGGCGAATACATCACAAAACCCCGCTCATACTTCAGTGGCAAAACAGAAGAGTGCAGACTTTGATGCCGGACATACTTCCTACGCGCCCCTCCTTGAGCGCTCCCCAGATTCCTTCTGAATATCTTTCCGATAGGAGCCTCGTTGTGCATCGCTGGGATACTTTTAAATTCGTCCACTTACCCTTAGCCAACAAACAATGAGCATGATGACGAGAATATATCGTGACCTCGGGATCATGCGGATGTGGCTGATCGGAATAATTGTGCCATCTTTCGTATGCGCATGAACATTTCAATTGCCATTGCCATTCGTTTACATGGGCAATGCTTTACCGCCCCTGTCCTCGTATACATACGCCCATCTGTCTTTTGCATGCCAAGATACTACTGGCGAAGTTTCCTCATCTCGATTAGTAATTGTTGATATCAGTAGTGTACATTTTTTTAGCCAAACCCACCACCATTTTTATTTGCATCTTGGCTGTGTGCTGGGTACGGCGGCTTTTCTGTAAATTCAAAATTTGAGTTTATTTACGTTTTACATTTCTCAACGCATTTTCTCTGAATGTAGTGCTAAGCATTTTCTCTGAATGTAGTGCTAAGCGCTAAGCGGGCTTTTCATACGGAAGTATGTGGCAAAAGCAGCGACCTCACTGAGTATATTTCCTCACCAAACACGGAATTTGAGGTTTGATCATAACATAATAGAATTGATTATAGAACTCGGTGCTGCTACTGCACACCTATACCTATACTTTACATCAACTCACATAGGGTTCCTAGGAAGTCTGTGCAAAGAACTTGAATCAGGTATATCGCATGCACACAATCACTGATAATACACATGCCCATCATTCATTAACAAAGTGGGACCTTGAACGCTTTTGCGTCAGACCATGCCTTGCCTACGTCAGCCAATGACAGTGAAAGCTCTGCACAGAGAAACGTAACAGTCATCCACCCAATGGCTGAATCTTGAGATAAAGGAACCGTTCGATTGTACAATGTAAGAAGTAAATGATTTCGCTGCTGCAGTAGTGATTCTTTAGTCAAAGAGCGCAAGGCGATAAGTGGAGCCGCAATTGTTGCAGCCACTTTAAAGGTCTCCAGTCGTGAGCTTGTGCTCGGAGTATTTCTCGAGGGCATCACACGCGCGGCCATTGACTCATCTACTGCACGAAGCGTTGCATCTCCAAATCCCTTCATTGCATGTGTTACTGTTTCAGGTGTACCAACATTCCCCGCAGAGGGCTTGGCAGTAGCACGTCTGAATGCATTTCCAAGCACAGATGTGACATCAAGGCATACTTGGAGACGTTCAATCGTCAAAACGTGACTTCGAGTAGGAAATCTTGAACGCCACAAAGTTGGCTCAACATCAGCTGAGTCGATGAGACCTTTGGCTGTAGACAGTGCTGTAAGCCCATCTTCTTGGTGTGCATTTTTAACAGTTGATTCATTGTCATCATTAGGGAGCACTAAAGCTGCCGATGTAGCATGAGCAACGGCAAGAATGGCCCTGGATTCAGCTGCAGTAATCAATGATCGCGCCGAAATTGGCCAAAGGCAACTCTCTGTTAGAATGAAAATAAAGATACCAACAAAATTCATCTGGATACGAGCCAGGACTAAAGTATCGTCAGTCAAGCTGCTCTCGGCATCAAGGGTGTAAATACCATGCGCAATTATCGCAGCTGTGAATGCGGATACAACGGCACCGTATCCTTTCGTAGGGTGACCCCTGAAAAGAGCTGCCGCAAACGACCACAGCCCAATCAATAGAGATACCGTGAAAGCGGCTAGTACCCCTTCAAAAACCACAACATAGATAGTAAATAACCCGAACATCGAGCCAAGTGTAGTTCCAAGTAATCGTACTTCGCCAATGAGAACACTGGCTCCAAGGCCCTTCGAGAAGTCCGTAAGTATAAAACTGATTGTAATAGCAGCCCAATGAGCCTGCGGAATTGCATCTCGAAAGAAAAAGAAAAGTACTGCAGCCGAAGAGAGTGCTGTTGTCTGCCTCAAAGCAGCATGCCAAGATTCAGCCGAAGAAGGGCCACGACTAACTCCAGATGATCCCCAAAGGGCGCAAACAAAGGATGCACAGCGCCGCCAAAAAGTGGCCAGAAAATGTCTCGAATGATTTGCTGTAATATTCGTAACATCGTTCGCTTCTGAAGTTGCTACCCGACGTTCTGATTGTGAAAGCCCCTCTTGTGTGCATAGAGCAAAGTGTTCATTGACGAAAAAAACATGTGCGTAACGGAGGTTGTGTTCGTCCATGAAAGTATTAACCTGTGAATGCATCGATGCGCTACTACATTATGGCAAAGGAAACTGAATGAATACAATTTGAAGCATGCGTTCCTCACCTCCATCCCATAAAGCACGGGATTTGCCGTAGGATCGTGCATAGTTGGCAAAGGAGAGCTTTTTGAAGTGGGAATTGATACATTTGAGTCATTGTTGACAAATCCAGGCCCACCACTCAAAGAGGCCTCAGCCAAAGATGCAAATGGATCGTCTTGCTCACCTAAACTTGCTTCCGAGGCGTCAACGGTAGATTCTCCTCCGTGTTCGGAAATCAAGTGCTTTTTATGACACTGATGCAACGCGCCAAAAAGATAGAACAACGAAACTCGAGCACGATTTACAGTTTCAGTATAGACTTTGACTGTTTGATTTGCTTCTGATTCAGCGGCATTCATAGTTCTTCTTAAATCGTTTGCGGTGTATTTTACCAGAAATCTGCCGTCAAAGAAAGCAGCAGGAAGGGTATATCGAGCGACCCGATGAACGAACAATGGCGCTAATGCGTGCCAACACGCGGCATCAATCAAGCGAAGAACACTGCGAGTTGCAGAACACCACGCAGGCACTATTTGGTGAAGCCATAAGGCTTGAACGTTGCTGCTCGCTCCTCGACCTTTCAGACTACGACTTCGAAGTGCTAATTGTTTTGCCCGGAGAATTGGTAGCTGGCTCTTAAAGAGCGCAATGGCAGCGAGTATTCCGCCTCCAGCGTCTCTTGTCCAGTGAGGCCCAGCAAAACACCCTAAGCACCGTAATTCAAGCTTGGCGAAAGGAAGTAGTGCATCAATTTTAGCTTGATTTTCCGAAAGGCTTGCAAGGACCTGATTTGAAATCAAGGTATATGAGAGAATTGTTACTTAAAAATAGAGGCAAGTGCGGAAAAAGTGTTACCACTTCAGCCTGCTTGAGTTCCTCGGGCTCAGCTCGGATCACCAACGAGATGTGGGTCTCAAGAAGGGTCTTGACAGCATTCACGGAGAAGTCTAATCGTGCTATTGCTTCAAATAATGCGAAAGACTGCATTGGATTGAAACTTTTGCTAACTCCGGGAAGTGGCGTAATCGAAACTAAGCACGCGCACAAGCAACCTACTCCAACCGAAAGCAAAACGTAAAGAGGGAGCAGCCAGCCCGGAGCGGTATTCTCCTCAGATTCCCAACCGTCATTCATGGCCAAGTATGCTCCGAGGATTAGGACAGCGTTCGCAAGTTTTTTCTCTTTCAATGCAAAGTTTTGTCTAGACGTAAAGAGCAACGTTAATAGTACGAAGAAGACAAAAAGTATTGGGTCCCTCAAGCCAGATTTAGAAGCGGGCACCACGCCATTCGTTAGGGCAACAGCAATCACTATTGCAATTGAGCCGTATAAAGACCCGCAAAATGCTTCTACGGAAGCTTTCAGAGTTGCACCAACAGTCGGTTCTATAACCGCAATTGCTACGACTGGAATGAGGACTTGGCCGGCCCAAACATCGTTTTCCGTGAGTGAAATAGACAGCACCATTCCGATCGTTGCTGCTAGTCCCGTTCTTAAGGCCCAACCCAACTGCATTCGCCAGGATGTTAAGCTCAATCTTGGAGGTGGGCTTGGAACGAAGTTGTCAGCGATGCTCCGGATGTTTGAGCGGGCTGCAGCGACAGCCGACGAATAACTATCGTCTCCAGGGAATGGTGTGTCTTTTCCCGTGCTGCCTCCGTCTGCTCTTGTCACCGATGCATTTGTGCTACGCTCATCGTGATCGACTTTATCAATTAGCTCTACGCTGTTCTTCGATCCCTTCATGTGGTCTAGCTCGAGATTTGTAGGATTCCAGCAATTACAACACTGCAAAGCACAACTTCTATTTCCAAGAGAGAGATGGATTATGTTGTGCGAGTTCGTGATGATGGGAAAAGTAAGTTCCTCGCTTCTTGCGCAGTTCGCAGAGGAAGAGAGAGGGTTGGTTGCACTCCTCATCATTCGTAAACCTACGTCTCAAGCTTCCTTCGGAAAATAGACCGAAGAATCCTGAGACGTAGGTTTACGAATGATGAGGAGTGGGTTGGTTGAGGTTTCAGTTGTTTCCAGAAGGCTTGGCTCTGGCTAGAATATAATGCAACGGCTCTATCTGGGACGGGGCAACAACTGGGAAAAAGCTGTGCCCAGGCAACACGGGGCTTGAGGGTTCAGGTAGCCGCCGCTATGGCTGCGTACTTCAAACCAACGCGCCCGGAATACGAGCTTGTCGCCGACGATGAAAGCGAGCCATCAACGCCACAGCCGTCGCGGAGCCGCCGAACGCACGTTGCCATGGCCTCAGTGCTTCTGTGTGCAGCAGGAGCTGCTTTCGCCGTGGTTGCGCCCAGCGCCCCGCTTACCAGCCTCGATGAAGAGGGCGCCGCTGCAGGATTAACGCTTGGCGTGACGAATGAATATGGCGCTCTAGCGTCAGTAAAATTTTACCCTTGGGCGCATTTGGCGGAGGCCCATAAGGTGCGAGTGTGCGCTGGCAAGCTTTCCCACGCCCCGACTATACAGCACTGGCTCCTTGCGCCCAAAGTCTTGCGCGCCTTCCCTGTGTCTTCTATTTCTAGTCTTGCGTTGCGCACTGTAGATCTTATATCAATGGCGTGTACATTTGGGGCCCGCGCATGTTGCTCGAGTGTATGCGTGCGCCTTTTTCTTTCCCCTAGGCAGAAGAATGCGAAACTCTACTGTGCGTCTCAGGCTCTGCCCATTTGTACCCGCGCCATCTGATCACTTCTTCTTTGACTCAACCTCACAGGAATCGACATTAAGCGCGTCTTTTTCGTCTTGCACCACATGCCACGCGGACGCGATGACGTTCCATTGGACGATTTCGCATGCAGCGACCGACGGGTCAGGCGACGTGGTCGAAGACTATGCCACCAGCGGCGTGGGCATGCAAACCCTTGCGTACACCTTCACCCAGGCTGCGACGATGTACACGGTGTCCACGCGGGCCGTGAGCCAAGGGGGCGAGCGCGTGCTGAAGCTGCACCAGGACGTGATGTGCAAGTACGTGAGGCGAGAAATCCGGCAGTTGACGACGGCCGACCGCGAGCGGTACTTGTCGGCCGTGCGAGTGTTCCACACCGTGGACGCCACCAAAGGGCGCAAAGCCTATGGCCCCAAGTTCACCAACTACGCCGAGTCGGTGCAGAAGCATTTGCAGCGCATGACCCTCGACGGGTGCACGCCTTTCCACGGCTACGACACCTTCTTGACGGCCCACGAAGCCTTCGTGCTGGAGTTCGAGCAAGCACTCCAAGCAGTGGACCCCAAAATCGCCGCGCCGTATTGGGACTACACCATCGACTCTACCCTCTATGGCCACTCGGCCGACATTGGCGAAAAGTCGATCATTTTCAGCGACGACTGGTTTGGCCCTGTGGACAACTCGGCGACCGGCGACGTGCTCACTTCCAAATACTTTTCCAATTTGCCAGTGCCCAAAGATGCCAGCGCGCCGGAGCACAACGGGTTTGGCTACGTGACCGATTCCGTGAACCAGTCGCCTTCGCCCTACGTGACTCGGGCTACCTCGGTGTGTGGCCTCCCTACCAAGGCCAACCTAGCGGGCTGCACCGAGCTTCGGTCGGTGTTCAAAGCCACGAGCTTGAGCGCGCTCCGCACGCAAATTGAGACGGTCTACCATGCCTCGCTGCACATGGCTCTGGGTGGAGTCACCGACTGTGCCTATAGCCTGGAGAAGGCTGCAGCAGACGAGATGATGGGCCGAAGCGATGCCAGCAAAGGAGAAGGAAGCAGCTCTACTTCGACCGGAAGCAGCAGCAGCAGCAGTCGCACTGCGCTCTTCGAAGGCCTGGGCCTCATGGCGAACACCATTTGGCGCACCCTAGAGCTGGGCGAGCTGATGCGCTGCGACACGAACTGCGACTCGTCGGCCACTTCGGCCACCACCACCAGTAAATTGAGTGCGTCGTGCACCTGCAGTTGCCCGTCCGTGGACGCGTGGTCGGACTCCGAAAAAGCCGACCTGGCCTACGACCAACTAGACCACTTGGGCTTGACCCAAATGCTCCTGAGCGAGTCGGCCACGTCGCGGTTCTTTACCACCGACGATCTGGAAGCTGCTGCTGCTGCTGCTGCTGCTGCTCCGTCGTCGTCGTCGTCGTCGACGACAGCTGAATCGTCGAGCGCCCTGTCTTCTGCCCCGGCCTCGCCCCCTTCTTCTTCTTCGTCGTCGTCGTCGTCCAAAGTGCGGCTTGCCGGGGCCACCGAGGCCGAAAACGCGCACTTTTGGAAGTGGTTCGTGGACTTCGCCTGCCACCCGGGCGCCATGGCGTCGTACGCCACCCCCCTGGCCGCCAACAACGACCCCATCTTTTGGGTGAGCCACGCGTCCTGGGGGCGGTTTTGGCACTTCGTTCAGCTCGCGCCCTCGTTCACGGCCAGTGGGGATTTCCATGCGGACTGGGCTGACCCCACGGTATGCATGTCTGTTTCATATTAAATAGTGCGAAGCGTTTGCGTGTTTCTTTACGTGTGAGTGTTGTTGTCGCTGTCAAAAGTCGCATTCAAGTCTTTCAAGTACTCACGAGTCGAAGCAGCCCTGATTCCTCCTTCTATTCCTTCTTCTCTCCTTGACGTCTTCGCTCTCTTCCAAATTAGTCCATCCACTCTCATCACCTTTCACTGAATGTGCCTAACACAATCTCTTTTTGGCGGTACTATCGTTTCCAGGTGTCAAGTTTCATGGATGGTTTTACGAACGTGTCGAACTGCGAAAACATGCTCAAAGAAACTGACACGCTGCCTTTCAAAGGGTTCACGGTGTCGGCTGACGATCTGGGGAGCGCCACGGAGTACACCAACGCGGATTTGCTGGAACTCTTCACGGCTTCCAACCCAGAGCTGCCTTACGTGTACAGCGACTTTGATTGGTCCCACTGCGGCAGCGACCTTGCTTTCTAGAACAGTTGCCCTGGAGAATTTAGGATGACTCTTGCGACTTTCCTTCTCAATACCGCAGCCGCAGGAAAATTTCTAGCGCTCCCGTACACGCCTCGCCTCATCCCTGGATGTTTATTGAGTGAGCTAATGTAGTGGCTAGTGCATTTATACGACTCGAATTGATAATTTGGGTATTGGAGTTCTAGAATCACAGCCACAACGCCAGATAGTCGAATACCATTTTTACCCAATAGACCGTGGCCCTCGTCACTTTCGAGTTAAACGTTCCTAAGAGCAGCCCAATGGAACTGGGCTAAGGGCTAAGTGTCCTATGTACATTTCAGTGAGAGCCATGAGGCCCTTCGCGGAACTTCTGAACCTGAACCTGCTTCCTACTTAATTCTTTTTTTTTTTTCTTTTTCTATGTCTTTTTCTCGAACTCACAAATCCCGAACTCGAACTCGAATTAATACAAACCCAAATGGCACAGAAGCCAATGCTGCGAGCAGAAGTGGGAATGCGCGTGCGTTGCGCAAACAAAGCAAGTGCGGAATGATTCAGGAGGGAGAGGGGCATTGGCCAAATTCCTCGAATAATTTGCAAAAAGCGAGGAATTTGTGGGTGTTGCGCAC
>Ga0307930_1001989_pt1 | contig 15810 bp, 2 predicted proteins | sample OrgLakmetageno46_FD_203161 | JGI IMG/M metagenome (GOLD analysis project Ga0307930, IMG submission 203161) | Saline water microbial communities from Organic Lake, Antarctica - #46 | ecosystem: Environmental > Aquatic > Non-marine Saline and Alkaline > Saline | place: Antarctica: Organic Lake...
GTGTGCGCAATGCTCTCAATGGTGGAGCCCAGAGCATCAAGCAATTGAGCTTCTGGTCCACCTACACTGTCACTGCCTTCTAGACTTTCTGCCACGCTCGCAGCTCCACTGCCTGCTTCTTTTCCCATAGTAACAGAGTCAAGTGGTGCTATCAGCGCCTTGACTGTTCGGAGCATCTCTACGTGAGCTCGCTGCAGTTTCGCACTCGTTTCTAGCGTTGACCCGCTCTTGTCTTCAGTGGTAAGGTCTTCGTGGTATCGCCGTAGTTTTGACGCCGCGCCCGCAAACGCTGAAAGGAGCACGATCTCCTCGGACACCGTAGAGCACATGTCATTACTTGCACCACTGCTATCGCGGTCGCCACCACCGCTGTTACCACCACCACTATTGCTACTGTCCGAGGAGGCAGGCCGCTTTCCTGGTTCTTTGGTTGCATCGCATTTGAGTTGTGCGGCCAAGGCAGAGAGGCGGCCGAGGCGCTGGCCAGCCCACGCTTCGAGCGCTACGCTCTCGGCTTCCAAAGACGGCATGGCTCCGCTTGCTGCTTCCCCTTTGCTTTCGGGAGACGACAGCCCTGCGTGCAGCACGCGGTCGCTCTTGTACTCCTTGGGCACTTCTGGCAGGGACTCGAGTGTCCGCACTGCTTTGCCCCCCACGGTAGGGCCCCATTTGAAGGGACCCGCACTCAAGTCCACCCACGCCATGCGAGCCGCCCCGTGCCGCCAACCCCCGTGCAACGCTTGGGCGTCCGCGCTGGCCGCTGCGGCTTGGGCTTCGACTGCGGCTTGCCCCCACACGTTGGCAGGGGCCACAAGCGCCGCCCGGCCTGGGTAGTCGCTGGCCTGGGCATGGCCCGGCGCGCTCACCCATAGGTCCGTGCTGCACGACGCCGCGGGTGGCAACCAACCCAATCCTTTGCCTCCTTCATTTGAACCTGCACCTCCCGCGCGGGCTTCGAGCCGGGCCGCTTCCAACAAGTCTCGGAGCACGAGCTGCCGCCGTCGAGCGCCCTCGGCTTTCGATCTGGCGGTGGCAGCCTTCTTGGCCGCCTTCATGGCGCCCTTGAGGTTCGTGTCGTGGCTTTCGTGGGCTCGGACGGCCGCTGCTGCAGCGTCCTTCGAAGCCTGCGTGTGGGGCAAGCTGCTCGGTGGGTTGGCTTGAAACGATGCGCTTCGCCATCGGATCGCCTGTCCTGACGTCATGTCAGCAAGCTCGCGCGCTGCAAAGTGCATGCTTCCGCTCGCACCGCTCGCACCGCTGCCTTCAGCGTCGCCTCTGCCATCCCCACCACCGTCGCGCGCAGTGCCCGCTTCAAAGTCAGCTGCGTCCGCGTCTTCCTTGAGGAGCGCCAGCACAGCGCCAGCCCAGGCATCAGTGGCCCTAGTAGCGTCCAGTGCACGCACTCGCCGGCGGTGGTGCGCTAACCCTGAAGACAAGCTTGCCTCCTCGCCAGCTCCACCGTTTGACTCAGTGGGTGGCTGGTACCCCACGTCGCGAAGAATGGTTTCGGTGTAGCTCAAATCAGCTTCGCTTGCGAGCTCCTCTGGTTCCCACTGGGCTGCGACGCGATCGTCGTCGTCGTCGTCTTCGTCGTCTAAGTTGCTGCCTCGGATTCCTGCTGCTTGGTTAGCACTTTTCTGAGCTTTTTGCTTGCTCGACGGCCAAGTAACGCGCTCCTTTGCAGCTTGGCGGTCTTGTCGGCTAGGCCTGCTGCCACTATTGCTGCTGCTCTTGCGCGCTGCCTGCTTGCGCCAACTTCCTTCGCTGCCCGCCTCGAGCTCCGTTGCTTCCGTCAGAAGGGACCGGTTGTGGGAGAGCAGCGACATCAAGTCTGGGGCGCTTAAGCCCTGCTGGTAGCCGTAGGTCTCGCCTCGGTATTTACTCACAAAAGTGCGCCGTGGGTTGAGCAAGAAAAGCGTGAGAGCTGGCGGCCCACCGCCGGAGCCTTCCCCATTGCTGCTGCGCCCACCAGCCTCGTCGTCGTCGTCATCGCCGCCGCGTTGCGTAGAATCAAAGCCACTGTTTCGCTCCCATTTTTTCTTCCTTGTGTGGTCAGCGTCATCAATAGCGCCCACCAAGTCGCCAAGCAGAGCTTCCATGCGCCAGCTCAGCACATACGGGGAGTTGCTGCTAGGATTTCCCGGGCCTGCAGAGGACCGCACGAGGCATCGCTGCAAGAACTTTTCTAGGGCCGTGCACACGGTAGGCGCAACCGTCACCAAACGATACTCAAAATCGAAAGCTACTGGTGAGGAGTGAGCCTGCTTCAAAGTTGACGCGACAAGAGACTCGAGAGGAACCGTCGCTGCTAGGCCCTCCAGCCATGCATGCATTGCTTTCGGGGGCAAATGAATGCCATTGTGGCCTTCGCTACTAAACCCTACTGGCACCACGTCAACTCGCACAGGCACCTGCGCTTCAACCGAATAATCACTGCTAGGAACATGAGCGTAGTGTGCAGCTGTAGTTGCCGAAGCCCAAGCAGCCACGGCATTTTCTCGAGGCCCATTGCGGGTTGTCCACAATTTCTCTAGGCCGAATGGGTCCACTGAGTTTTCCGAGGCGATAGGGTCCTCGACGTGACCTTCTTGGTTGCCAACCGCAAAGCGAAAGTTGTCTAGGCTAGTCAAGAGCCCGCGATTTACCTCTATTGCTCTGCGAAGCGGTGCTGAACGTGCCGTTGCTTCCATACGCTTCCATTCTGCTCGAAGTTGCTGCGAATCGACTTCCTGATTCGAGTTAGCTACTCCTAGGATGGTAGCGACACACAGGCTGAACATGAGCTGCATAAGCGCAACGAAAATAGTGGCAAAACGAAACAGCCTCAAGTAGTGCTAAGATGTGCTCCAGCTGGCATTGAAAGACATAGCAGGGGCACGATTCGCATGTCACGCATTTTTCTTGGGAGGAAAACAAAATACAGTGCACTAGTATAATATTTCGAAAATGTCATTTCCAACTGTCCAAAATGCCTTCCCTGTATATTCCTTCCCTGAGAACTCCGATGTCTCCGATTCAATTTTCACTCGTTTCAAAAGCTCAAAAGCGTAGAGATAGGATAGAAATCCGAAGGCCTCATGGCATCAGGGCCATGGGATGTCGACTATATTGTCAGCGAGGGCCGCGCTTTCTTTGGCCCTCACAAAGCTCTAGCTGCTCCAGTGCTTTGTGGCGTGCGAATAGCGCTTTCGCGTGTGTCATGGCTTGCCTTCGTTTTGAGCCTTGCCACGCTAGTGGTGGTAGCTCAGTCGGCAAGCAAGCTAGGCCGGGGCCAATTTGGGCCTGAACGACGAATGAAGACAGCAATAGCATGCTTGTTTTGGTACCTGTCACTCGAAGCTAGTATGATTTTGGTTTGGCACTTTCAATGGTGGCACGCAGCAGCGCTTGCGGGGTTCTCTACATTAGGTGCTTTGGGTACGAGTATCTTGTTCGTGTTTCGTGACGAGTTGGTTGGGCCCATGGCGACTACCTTGCTCCGACGTACTGGCTTCCTTGGACCATGCGTACGTGTACGGTTAGAGCCTTGGCCGCCAGCTGTAGTGCTCACGCAGTGCAGGGTTTGGCAGTGGCTGGTAGATTTAGGAAACGAGCGTTTCTTTTTTGGCCCATTAAGTATGCCAGTTGACGCCTTAACTGCCGACGAAATTCGGATTGATTTGAGCCCAGCCACTTGCTGGCGGCGGCGCACGATCCCACTTCGGGTCAGGAATTTCGTGTGGACCTTCCACCGCGCCAGCGAGCTTGAGTGGTCGCCGTCGGCGCGGCAGGCAGCGTACACCCGTTGGCGGCGAAGCACTGCGGATTGGGTGTGCAGCCTCGTGGAACCACCGACGGCCAAGCCCTGGGCACCTGCTGCCTGGCAGTGGACCTTTGACTTAGTAGCCGCCCATTTAGACATTTACGTCGACAAGCTGCATTTACGGGTGGAAGATCGAGTCGCGGACGTGGCCTTTGGCATTGCCATTCGAACCTGGCACCTCACGAGCGAAAGGCCTGGAGTAGCCTCCCTCGGCGCGCCCCGCCGCACCTTCAACATGACGAGCATCATGTTCTATCTTGACCCTACTTGCAAGCCTCGCCAGCCCCCTGGGAAGAGTGGAGGCAGCAGCCATAGCGAAAGCTCCGAGAGCAGTACTAGTAGCAACAGCGATAATAACGGCAATAGCACACCAGGGGCAGTGGTGTGGCCGCAAGATGGATTCTTGTGCGCTGCCAAAGGGTGCCTCGTGATTGACTTCCCTAATATATGGCAATGCCTGGTCAACCACGAACCCATGCCGTATGGCCAGGGGAAACGATTGCGGGTTCACGGCCACTTTGAAGGCGTTCTACTGGTCTTGCACGAAGCTCAACTGCAGCATTTCCTCCGGTCCATGCTAGGTTGCGTCGGACGGTATCAGTACATGAAGTTCAAACGCTGGCAGCGCACTTTAAACAACCTCAATTGTCGCCCTCTCACTGTGGAAGGACGAGCCAAGTGAGAACGAAATGCAACTTTTGAATGCGTGTGTTTCTTTTTCGTGTGTGTAATATCTTCTTTCGCTCATTTTGCCTCTATCAATGTATGTTGTACATTCGTACAGGTACATAGCTCTGTACGGCACCCGCGCGGAAGAAGCTGCACTATCTGCGTCTGGCCGTCGAGCCCGAGCCCTCGCATTGGAATCGATGGAGAACACCATGTCCTTCGCTGAAATCGTGCACCGCCGCCGGGACGCCCGCAAATGGCGGCTCCAAACCCCAACTTCCGCCCAGTTAGCAGCTGCCGAGGCCGAGGGCGGGGATTGGGCCTTGTTGGGTGACCCTGACGACCCCAAGAAGCCAGACAACGACGCGTTGGCTGCTCTGGTGGTGGAAGCCAAGGCCAAAGCCTGGCAGCGCTACATGTACTTGCGGGAAATCGACGTGAGTTTGACCTGTGACGACACCCTGCGCCTAGTGAGCATGGCCAAAGCTTCCCCTGGCCGTCAAGGCCACTACCCAGAAGCGCCGTTCCCTACCGAATGGGCTACTTATGAGCCGAGCCCGCTGGCCAACACCAGTCTCAATGAATTTGCGTACACGCCTGACTCGCCGACCAATCCGATGACTCCAGTATCGTCAGAGCAGCAGCATGAGGAGCAGCAAGCAAAAGAAGCCAGCAAAGACGACAAAAGAGATAACGAAGAAGTCTTTGTCGCCTCGACTCCCTCTTGGGGTGGTCACGAAGTTTGCTCGGTGCACATTGGCAACGGCTGCCTCTCGGTGGTGGCCTTGATGGCGCTCGATCCGTCGACAGGCTTTCCCGTCGGGGCGTCACCCGCGCCGAGGGCCCAGGGGGAGAGGCCGTGGATGACGTGGCGCGCGTGGGGCAAGTACCTGGCCATCGTCGACGAATTAGCGCGCGCGGCTGCAATAGCGGCGGACGGTCACAGTAGTAGCAGCAGCAGCAGCAGTGTTGCTAACACTAGTTTGCATGGCCCGGGCCCACCGTTCCATGCGTTGCCGACGGCGTTTCCCGACTTTTACCGGTGGTCCCAGGGGCGCACTTTTCCCGGGAAGCGCATCCAGGCCGAAGGCGCGCTGGACCTTTGGCTCAACGGCTCGAAGTCGCTGGCCGCGCTTTTACGGGACGCCGACCTGTTCGTGCTCCCCAAACCGGCCATGGACCTGTTTGAGCTCTTGCGACGGACCATCATGCGCCAACGCCCGTGGGACCCGGATCCAATCCCACCGCCGCCTCCGCCGCCGCCCGCGGTGCCTCCTACAGAAGACAGGATTGAAGGTGCTGGAGACAACAATGAGAAGAACATTTTAACACCACTTACCTACGGTGACCTACTTTCTGAAAGCAAGTGGGCTTTGTACCGAAGAGGTGAAAACTCGACCGGTGCACTCATTGCGGTGGGCGCAACTAGTCCCAGTACTGCCACTTCAGCTATAGGGAGCAGTAAAAAGGGTACCGGTGGAGGTGGCGGCAGTGATGTAATGGCAGTGCTTGATGCGAGCTACAAGTCCTTCCTGTTTTTGCAAGGGAGGCGGCTCAAAGTCGAAGTCGTGCTCGAAGGCGTCAATTTTCTGCTGCCCCAAGACCCCCAGGATGCCAAGGCCAATTTGTTCGTGCTGCACGTGAGCGGGAAAATTGGCGTGTGCTCGGCACGGCTTGCCGAATCAGCGTGGCTCTGCTTCGACCACATGGTGGTGTTTCCGGGCCGCGCAGTGCCCTCACAGCAGCGAACTGCCTCTTCCTCATCTTCCTCCTCGAACCACTTTGTGAGCAGACGCCGCGGCAGTGCCTTTCCTTCCAACGTGTCGACGTCGTTTTCTTCGACGGGCCCATTCTCCGCCGTGGGTGGGCATGCGGTGCTCGAGCCTTGCTCGTTTGCGCTGCGCTACGATTCGGGCGTAGAAGTGGTGGGGGCAGCTCCCGAGCATGCCGGCGTGTCTCTACTCTTGGGCCGACACACGCAACACAGCCTCGGAGGAGGAGAGGATGGAGTCAGGAGCGGAGGAGTTGTTCCTTCCTCGGGCTTTGCTTCTACGGGTGCTTTGAGCGGCAGCAGCAGCAGCAACAGTGACATCAGTAGCAGTGAGGCTAGCAGCAGCAGCAGCGGTGTTGCCAACAGTGAAGCGGATTCGGCTGCATGGGCAGCGGCGCAGGCAGCAGCGGCATTGGCTCCTGTTGGGTGGCTTGTCGTAGTACTCGAGCGCAAAGCCTTTGACGCTACGGCAGACACCGCTGCTGGTCAAGTCACTAGGCCACTTCTCGACATCAGCATAGATGGCCACTGCTGCCGCCCTCCCACTTTTGCTAGCGCCGCCAACACAGCGGTTGGATCAGGTTCTAATCCTAGTGGTGTTTCTTCAGATGCCACAACTACGGCTAGTGCATGTCTAGTTATTGCTGCCACAACGCCGCCACCGCCGAAGCGAACGTGGGTGTGTGACCTTACCTCCACCGAAGACCGTGCTGCCTTGGAATACCCGCTCTTCTCGTTGCCCAAAAGCACTGAAAGTTCCCCTGCTCCACCGCTTGCTGACAGTAGTGCCGCTGCTGCCGATGGCGGTGCAGCCACCACGACTAAGGAGCCCTTCGTTACCTTGTCCCTGGCGCTGCGAGATGGCGGGCGTATGGCAGACAATCTAGAGTTGACAAGAGCGGAGCTGGCCGTGTCGCATGCGAGTGCAGCGCAGGAAATGTTGCGCGAGGAGGAAGGGTCCACAGAAGAGGCGTGCACTGGAGCTGGCGTGGAGATAATCAATAAGAGTAGCAACAGCGACAACAGTGACGACGACGAAGCGCTCATGGAGCGGACGATGCGTCTTTTATCTACGGCTGAAGGCAATGAAAGTACTCCACAGCCTGGTTCTGCTTCTGGCAACGCTGCCGCGCTGATGGAAGTAGGCATAGCCATGGGAGTGCGGCCCTGCTGGTTAGCCGTGCATGTGCGGCGCGCGCGGAGAGTGGGGCATGGAGAGCTCCTCGACTGCAGCAGCGCTCAGCTGGCACTTCAAGTGCAACTGTGCGACGACAACGCTGACGATGACGACAACGAGGCGGGCCACCACCAGGCGGGCAATCACGACAGCGGTGGCAGCAGCAGCAGCGGGTCAGCAATGTATGGGTCGGCAACCGCTGCAGGCTTGTTTCGGAGCGAAGGCACGGTCGCTCTTGAAGTGTTGTCGACGGAAGACCGCAGCAGCGCCAGCGAGGACACTTCTTCTTCATCTTCTTCTTCAGTGCAGCTTGACGAGCGGCTCTTGCTGCTGAGCCCGGTGTCCAGGCCTACCTTGCGCCTTCGCCTCCTCGAAGAAACCGTAGGCACTGACGACATGCAGTCCAGTGATCTAGCGCCGTCGTCAAGAGGTGAGCGGACAGTGCTTGCCACTGCTGAAGCTACCGTAGATCCAGGTAGCGCGACTCGATGCTCGAGTGCTAGTGGCTCTGGGACCGGCACTCGCGACAGGAGTGCAAGTAGCAGCGACATCAGAAACAGGGGCAGCAGCAGCAGCAGCCGCAGTGGTGGCGGTGGTGCCGCGCAAGGTGTGGCTGAATGGTACCCCCTTGTGGGGGTGTCGGGGGGTGAAGCCTGGGGTGAAGTGGAAGTGGTGCTCCGATGGGTGGCCGCGTCCGAACTCGCTCCTATGCTCACGGCCAGCTTACTCGCCAATCATCTCGCTGGGCAGCAACAAGTTCGCCTGCAGGAACTCCAACTAATGCAGCAGCAGCAACTACCGGAACAACGGTCCCATGCGCCAGCATCAGGCACACCTCCTGCTGGAGGCGCGGAACGGCCCACGTTAGCGAGAGGCTTCGCCGCCGATGGCTCCGACGCAGGTTTTCCAGTAAATAGCAGTGCTACCACGGGGACGGCCGGGCTCAAACCATCCGGTGGCTCCTCGGGTGACTTACGAAGCCGGGTAGCTCCGACGTGGGCGGACGTAGCAACGGGCCGGGTTTCGGACGACTTTTTGGCTCGAGGAGATTTCGGGCATGGCGGCAAGAGCAGCAATGGCAAAGCTCACAATGGCGGTGGCGGTGGAAGTGGAGGCGCAGAGTCGGTGCATGCGCGACACGTGTTTGGGGTGCGCTCTTCGGGGTTGTGCATGCGCGCTACAGAGCTCGACCTCGCCGTGCTTCACGGAATTATCGCGAGCCTGGCCACCCCATTTCGGAAGACGTTCACCGTGGGCAAAGCCATGCGAGGTCTGGCAAAAGTAGGGAAAGCACGTGCTAAGAAAGCTGCAACGCGCACGGCGCAGAGCACGATCGACAAGGCTAAGACCACTCTAGCAGCCGCTTGGAGCAAAGATCATGGTGGCGCCTCGCCTGATTTGAGTGGCAGCAGTGGGCAAGGCGCCATTTTGGGCAACAGTGGAAGTGACGTCCACGGAGACGGCGACCGAGGTGCTGCTTCTAGTGCGGTTGACCGTGTGATTCGAGCTGAAGTAGCTGCTGCGTTTGCGCTGCGTGATTCGCTGAGCGTTGGATGGCTGAACCTGGCAGTGTGTGCACAGCTGCTGGCAGACGATTTGCTACACCACGACGGCCTCCTCCGCAGCGAGGCTCGCGCTGATGCCGCACGCATTCTCGCTCACCTTTTGAGAGCTTCTTCAAGAAGTGAGTCCGCTGGCGAATCCTGGAGCAGTAGCAGCAGTAGGTACGATGGCAGTGATAGTACCGGCTACAGCAGCAGGATTATGAGTGGCCAAAGCAGCCAAGAGCAGCGAGTGACCAGTGTTGAGCTATGCGATGCTGTGTCAGCCGTGGTCAAGCAAGAGAGCGCGCATTCTGGCAGTGTAGTCGCGCGCGCAGGGGAGTTCGCAGCCATGACTGTAGCAGCGGAATGTTTAGGCCCCTACAAAGCCTTACCTCTGCTTTTGGCACGACATGAACCAGTGGACCCGATGGTCTTGTGCCAAACGATGACCCCAAGAAAAGATGATGGCGGTGGTGGCAGTAGCTCTTCGACTAGTGTTCCCATGAATGGTAGCGGCATTGTGGGATCCAAGAAGAGGACCTCTGGCTCAAGCCCAAGTGCCGGCGCTGCAAGTACAGAAGCCCTTCACCCGCACCTCAGTGCGTTTTGGCGGCGCTACTGCCGAGAGTTTGGGTATGCCCCCGACGTTCTTGCCGATGGGTCTGGCGGTGTGCTACGGCCCGGAGACTATATGAACAGGATCGGCGTTGGCAGCATAGATAGTTGTAGCATTAGTAGTTCAACAGGCAGTAACCGCACGCAAACCTTGGGCAGTCCACCAACTCCAGCGGCCGTGGTTCGAGCAGCCACTCTCGCGCAACGGAAGTTGTTGCGGTGCTTCGACAACTTCCGGTTTGCGAAGGCGGCGTGGCACCATTTGGTGGTGCCGGCGCTGCACGGCCTCCCTTGCATCGGTCGCGTGCGCGCGCCCCAGTCGCAGCTCCACTATTTGCCCATGGCGGCCCCCGTGAACAAGGGCACCCTGGTGTACGTGGACTCGCGCGTGGTGCGCATCGCCGCGCTCCCGCCGCCGCTGCGCCGCGTGGTGCTCACGGGCGTCATGACTGCTCACCGGGACCGGGCAGCTCTCGGGGGGCAACAAGCCCCAATGCGCGCGTCTGGGAGTGGGCGCAGCCGCAACACCGGTGGCTACCGCCGCCACAGGAGCCATGCTTCTAGTCACAGCGGCAGCAGCAGTGCTCAGGAGGGTGGGCCCTTCCTGTGGTTTACCCTCACCCGGCCCGCCACCTTGCTCTTGTGCGTTGACGCGCGCTGTCGGAATCGCCCTGCCTGGATGCACCGCGCTGGCTTCGTGTCGACCCCCCACTTCGTGCATACGACGGTAGGGGCACGGTTTCGCGTGCTCGCGCTGAGCGTGCGCGCCCCCTCTCACGCTATGGGCGATGATGATGATGAGGTGGGTGCGCTCTATGAAGTAAGCCTTGGGGCTAATGAAGATCGTCGCTTTTTTCAGTACTTCGTGCTGGTTGCGCCTGAGAGCGCTGCCGCCCTCGTGCTCGGTACGAACAAAAATACGACCCCCGAGAAGGCATCCAAAGTGGAAGAGAATAAGCGCGACGACGAAGAGGAAGAAGACTATGGCATCGGCGTGGGCTCTTCATCAGAGGCTGGCTCCGCTGCTGCAGCTGCTCATGATGATAACGACGATGACAACGAAAGTGGAGACACTACCGCCTCTCACCAAGAAGTCGAAGAAGACGACGACGAAGTGAGTGGCCGTGGAGTATGGAGCGCAGAAGACGAAACGGCCCAAGTGTATGCCGAAGCAAGTGTGCGAGCGATGGCGTGGCGTGTGGCAGCGGCGGACTCCGCCGGGGGGCGCCGCCCTCTGAGTGTGGCCTTGACGAGCGTGGCGCACAGAAGAGCCAAACGAGCCACGGCAGCAGCTGCCTCTACCCTGCTTCCTCAGGCTACTGCTGCTGCGCCCTCTTCATCATCCGCAACCGTCGACAGTTCTTCTGGGATTCTCCCTCCAGAAAGTGATGCTTTGGGTGATGCAGTTGGTGGAGAAGGACTAGATACAGCCACCAGTGGTGACTCCGCATCGTCAAGTGCGGCAGCGGCAGCGGCATCAGTGGCAGCGGTGGCAGCCACAGCGGCAGCTGCAGCCGAAAGTTCAGAGGTGGCCGCTTTAGTGCTGCGAAGATCACTCGAAGTAAACGTGCGCGTCGGGGCGGTTGCACTCCATGTTACTGACCCCAAATTCCGAGACCGGAGCCGTGTAGGCGTGCGAGTGGGTGACATTGAGGTGGACGCCTCAGGCACGCACGTGACCTCGAGCACCCTCTTGCTCGCGCAGCAGGGCGAAGAAGCGGCGGCTGCAGCTGCGGCGGCAGCAGCCGCAGTTCAGGAGCAAGACGCACCGACCTCACACGAGAGCGCGCACGCGAGTGCAGGTGCTGCCGCAGCGGACGACAACGATGAGGCTCCTTCAAGGCAAAACCACGGAGGTAATGACGATGACCATGAGGACGATGAAGGCGGCCCAGGAAAACGCTTGGCCTCTGCTGCTGCCGCCGCCGCTGCCGCAACGACCTTTGGCATTCACGACGAGTTGCGCGTCTCTGCGAGCGCCAACGGCCAGGGCACTTACTTCAACGGTCGCGTGGGCGCCCAGGAGTTCTTTTGGGAACCGTGCAGTGGATCTTTGCAAGCCTCGAAGCGTGGGGGCAGTGATTTAGTACGCTTGCAACTGGTGGCGCCGCAGCACGCGTGCGTGAACGTCTCGTCTGCGCTGGTCGATCAAGCTGCCAGCATCGCTGATAACGTGCGGCTTGCCAAACGCAGGAACACGGGGAGACATTATGACGACGACATCGAAGGAAGCGCAGGAGCGGACAACAGCGGTGCTGCCAACAACAACAACAGTGGTAGCTCGAGTGCCAGTGGAGCTGAAATAGAAGAAGAGCGCGCACGGCAACGGGCATCTGCGCATGCAGCGTTTGAAGCTGCCACCATGGTAGGTGGCGGTGGGGTTGGGTTCGTGGCACCGGCTGAGGCATCAAGTAGCAGCAGCAGTGATGGCAGAGTAGGTGAAGCGAGTGCTAGAGAAGGCATTTCTTCTCCTCTTCGTTCTCCTCTAGCTTCCTCTAGTGGTTCGGCAACCTCATCAGCTCCTGCAAACTCGACAGCGCCTGAAGATGCCTTGGAAGCTGCTGTAGATGCGGCGATGGAGGCGATGGCGGAGTCGGCTGCGGCGAGAAACTTTGTGACCCTGGAAAACATGGTGGGTTCGTCCTGCCAGGTGTGGCTTGAGAACAAGCACGCCATGGACCCGTTTGGGAGTGGCAGCGGGTTCATGGGCGACGGGCAAGAAGAAGAAGGAGGCAGCATGGAGGACTTGACCGAAGTCTTGGAAGTGCCCTCGGGCTCATCGCGGCCTTGCCGGCTAGGCCCTGGGGTTAATAGTCTAGAGCAGTTTTTGCTCTCGGTGCATGTGTCTGGCTTTGCCCCCGTGCGTGACATTCCCCTCTCTGCGAGCGGCGTGCTCCTCTTTGCGCTGCGCCCGGCGGCTGCACCCACGGCGGCTAACGTGCGGCACAATGTTGGGGACCACCGTGATCGCGAGGGCAGCCACCACCAGCACCAGCTCTTGTCGGGCGCGGGGTCGGGACTAGGTGGTCACTTGGCGTTAGCGGTGGAGTTGCGCGGCCACGCCTCATCGCAGCAAGCGGCCTTGCGCAGTGGCAGTGGCCGCAGTCTGGGCATGGTGATCGTGCGCACTAACGTGAAGTTTGTGAACAAAACAGCCCAACCTGTGGACCTGCAATGGCTGCAGCCAGTAGCGGTGGCCAGTAGCCCTCGTTCCTTGCTTGCCGATTTGAATTCGGTCGTCGACAATAGTGTGAACACAGTTACTGAAGAAAGACCTGGTCAGTCCTCAGCTGATGATATACACGCTCACAGGGAAGCCAACTCAGCTCTGGAAGCGCCAGCCGCCAGTGTAGCCGTTGCAGTAAGCCAAGACGACGACGGCGAGGTCAGCTTAAGGGGCTTTCTCTCAAGCGCGCCCACCATTCAACCCGAAGTCCGGCGCCGCCCATTGGCTCGCCCAGCCGCGCGGGTGCCCTTCTCGCCACCCGCGCCACCGGGTGCGCGAACCACTTCCCTGAAGCAGCGTGGCCCGCCTCTCGAGTCTTCTGTGCGCAGTGTGCTTCCCGGGCATGAAGTTTTCCTGCCCGCTTCGGTGCTTCGGTCGGGCTTGTTCAGTTTCCGTGCTGCCACTACGGGGGCCGTGCTGCCAGGAGCATCAGCTAGTGTAGCAACGGCCACTAGTGCACCGATCGCTGTGGCTGCGGATGCCGCAGGTGTTGGCTCCTCAGCGAGTAACTTACACGTTGGCTTTGCGTCCGTGGCGCTCCCTTCCGAGCTCTTTGACCCTAATGTCACGAGTTCAGTCATGCGGCATGCGCCGTCCTTGGACCAGCTCTCTCTTGCTCTGACCCCAGCTAACCAAGACAAGGGCAGCAGTACCACAACTTCGACAGGAGGTGTGAGCAACAGCGGTAATGGTCTTCGGAGCGGCGCTGCTGAGAAAGGGTTGCTGGATTGGGCACTCGTGGCATTGCCTCCGTACACTCTAGTGAACGCACTTCCCTGTCCACTGGCGTTTGAGATGCTTCAGCCCAACTTGAACGACCATGCGACCAACAACCACATGCCTCCGAGAAGCTCGAGTACAGGGGGTGATTTGGATTCACGGTGGGGCGGCGGCGACAAAATGGGCGGTGGTATTAGCTCGTCTTCTTCGTCATCGTCTTCAACGCATAGCCACACGAACACCAGCGTCTGGCGTGGTGGTGACGGCTCAACCTCAGAAGCATTGGCTCTCTTTGCGGAACTGGACAGAGCTAATGCCGCTGCTGCTACTTCGGCTTCTGCCTCCTCCCGAGACTCCTCGTCGCAAGCCTTCGACGACAAGACAGTAGCAGCAGCAGTTGCCCATTTTGAAGCGGTCAAAGCGCGGCTGTTGCTTTGCCAAGGAGAAGTTGCCGTGGGGGGCGAGCTGGAAGTCACCTCTGCGCGGCTCGACCGCCCCCTGTATTTGCGGGTCAAGTTGGCGGGTGCCAAAGTGAGCGGGTGGTCGCCGCCCCTGGTCTTTGCGCGCTCGGCCCACGGCGACCGCAGTGGCGTGTGGCGAGACGCCAGCGAAGCGCAGCGCGTGGTGCTGCCTCGGCTTGTGGATGACTGGAGCGGCGCTCCTTCCACTCCAACTGCTGCTGGTGCTGGGACATCGGTATCGAATGCGCAGGGTGCTGGCGGAAAAAGTGCGTCTTCTCCTGCTTCGGGGCCGGCACCTGAAGTGCGCTTGGCGAGAATCTGGAAGCCTGGGAGCGGGCGGCGCCTCCTGTTTCATTCTCGCTACTGGATCGTGAACAAGACCTCAGTGGCCCTGTGGTACCATGCGGAAGCTGCTAAGGTCCCATCGCCGATCCTAGCCCCTAGCAACACCAATGATGGCCCAGGCCAAGAAAGCAGTAGCAGCCAGCACGGTCAGCATCGGAGCAGAAGCAGCAGCAGTGGCGGTGGCAGCAGTGGTATCGACGGCAGCAGCAGTCACAGCAGCGGGCCGGCTATGCCAACGACCGACGGCTATTTGCCGACGGACCCGGCGACTCGGGCCGCGGCATCTGCGGCCTACAAGGCCATTCGGCAAGAAGCGTCACTCTTCAGCGACGGGCAAAATCTAGAATACTTTGGTCCCGCTTTACCCGATCCTTTGTCGGACGTTGCTACTGCCTCGGGCATTCTGTCTCGCGCGGGAACCGGCATTGCCGCTGTGCCGGTGTTGCTCGACTGCCCGCGGCAGAAGCTGCGGCTAATGCCTTATGGCCACGCAGCACAGTCTTGCCTGGCGGACTTGCTCTACGCGTACAACATAGAAGTGGGCGGCAGCGGGTGCACCGTGAGTGACCCCGCCATGAGCCCCGCCGATAAGGGCTCTTCTTCTTCTTCTTCCTTAGGGGGTTCATCGTCGTCGTCATCGTCATCGTCGTCGTCTCACATGGCTCCCTTTGGTAGCGACCGCGACGAAGGCTACCGGATGAAGACGGCGTTTGCCGTGGGCGACCGCGCTTATGTAGACGGAGCCTCGACTTCTGGCGTGGTCGCGGCCTTGCCAGAGGTGCTCGCGCACCGCCCTCAGCTGGTGGCGATTTTAACGCGGGACGCCGACCGCACCGTGGGCTACGACGTGGAAGACCACCTGAGCTTTCGGGTGTCGTGCGACGCAGACGTGTACGTGGGCTACGACGCGCACGCCCGCAAACCCGCCCCCTGGCTGAGGCTGGCTGGGTTCCGAGGCACCTCGAGCCGGGTCCGCACCTCGGACGGGGTTTACGCGCTGCACCACCGCTTTTACGCCAAGGTATTAAATTATGAACCTGTGGAGTGACGCACTAGTATTCTTGTCGAATTATTTGCCCCACGACAGGGGTGGTTGTGACAAAAAGCGTTCGCATTGTATTCTTCTTTCTTCGCTCTCATCTCACTTGCTACTCTCGTAGATGCATGCACCCCTATAGAAATCCATTTAGCTCTGGAATTCCCGAAATATCTCTTCCTTTTCTTCCAGGGCACCACGGTGCGTTTGGGCGGCGCCGAAGCGCGAAGGAGCGTGAAAGAAACGCGCAACTACTTCGTGCTCATGACCACCCCCGACCGCGAGGGCAGTGGAGACGGCACAACTACTGCTACGACCAGTGGTGGGGGGGCCGGGTGGGGTGGTGGTGGGGGCATCACCCGAGGGCCGGAGCTCGCGGTTGATGGGATTGTGGCGATGCGGTCCATGGCTGAACAGGTGGGGGTTTTAATGGTCTTGTTCTCG
>Ga0307930_1001992_pt1 | contig 15808 bp, 18 predicted proteins | sample OrgLakmetageno46_FD_203161 | JGI IMG/M metagenome (GOLD analysis project Ga0307930, IMG submission 203161) | Saline water microbial communities from Organic Lake, Antarctica - #46 | ecosystem: Environmental > Aquatic > Non-marine Saline and Alkaline > Saline | place: Antarctica: Organic Lake...
GACTAGACCTAAATTGAAGAAGGCTCTAAAGTGCAAGGGACTACCGGTCAACTTCAAGGAATGGCGTGCCATAGCAGAAGATAGGTCGGAGTGGAGATCACGGACGTACTCGAAACCTATGCCTCCTTCCGAGAATTGATCCTACGGGGTTCATGAGAGTAAAGGTGAATATTGCATTGCGCAAAAGGACACTCAGCCCAGTCAGACTTGTTCTGGAGGATTCATCAAAACGCAGCTTTATGCTATTTGTTTTTGTTTCTTTGCAATTGGGGAGTATAATCTAATCTAATCTAATCACGACCTTACCGATCACTAGTTCGGAACCTGCACACTTCGGGATATACGTAGAAGGCTTTCTCAAAAGGGGGGGGGGCTTGCGAGAGTTTCGAAAAACGCTGGAGGACGACCACTAGTAGCGACTGTGGCGTTTGATGGAAGATTTATGGGTTTAGCTCTATGAAAGGGAGGAGCCGCTTGGCCACACGCTGATTGTATTTTAAGGAGAGGCTTTTCTATTCACTGCCTCTCCGCGGACGAGGAAGGAAATCCTGTCCCATTAGTGCCTCTTCTAGATCAGGGGCAGAACAATAGGCGCCTTGCGCGCTGAAAGGCACACTTCCGAGTTGGCCTCGTGTTCCGAATTACATGAGCTTCTTTGCTAGAGCGCCTTCCTCTTGATTGCTCTGCGAAGTGCGCAGGTGCGTTTATTTCCTCGCCATTTCAATGGATTTTTGTGCTGAACGGCCGTATTGATGGAGCTCGGCGTGGGCTTCAACGTGTGCAAGCTAGAGCCAAAAAGCCAAAAAAGCCAAATCTCACCAATTTGTCGGTTTTCTAGATGGGTTGCCCACATATATGAAACGAAAGTGAAGGCGTGAAGGCGTGAAAGCGACGCTAAAAACGAAATGCTTATTACGTTGGCTTCAGCGCGATCTACTCGTTAATTTTTTGAAGCACTTGCCCAGCTTTGAAGCCATGCCTTTAAAAATTGCTCCTTTCGGCGAGGTTCAGCCAATCTCAGATGTTCCAACCGCGACGATTGCACCCGTAGAAATCGATGGCTCGCAGAGCTCTATTTCAGCGGTTAGTTCCCACGGCGGTCAATCAAATTCACGATTTAAAAAAATCCGCCTCAGGCCAGCTATTTGGTTGATTGCATTATCCTACGCATGTCATAGGTCGGTGCAAGTGAAGCCATATTCACTGAAGCTACAGTGGTATCTGTTTCTGAATCGGCTGCAACGTTTCAGGTACTTTCTTCGTTATTTGCATTGTAGTACGCAAATACAACCACGTATATGTGCTCGTGCCCACGCCACTAAATGGCCACTAAAAGCTTCCCAGAAGAGCAGTACTTATTGTTGGTGATGTCTATATATAAAATGAACTCATCAATAACTTACTTGAAATATCGAATTAGCCAATGATACGCGTGGTGGCGCGGGAATCTGTAGGTGTGCTGTCAAGAGGGGCATGCACTTGTCCGCCAGCGCGGCGACGAAGGCGAGGCCTGGACTTGTGACATGCTCGACTATTCGACTGGCTGCCGGTATTATGAACACGACCAAGACACATTACTGGAGAGATTTAGAAATTTATTGTTAATTGAGATCGTCGTTCGTTCACTGTGATGTTGAGGATATGCTTCAGATAATGAAGGATCTTTTTTGGCTGCTGTGCAATTTAATGTTCCACAGTTCTGGTTTCACTGACGCGCGGTCTGTGCGGCCAGCTGGTTGCACGCGTTGGCGGTGTGCAGATTGCGATTTTGACTTGTGCTCTGCTTGTCATGACCGTTTTGAAGCTAATCGCGAACAACCGCCGCAACTACCCGTGTTTTACCGCCTGATGATGAAGTTCGGCCCTCCCATAGCATGCTTGTTGGTGGTCGGAGCTATAATTACGAACGTCATGATAAATGTGCGTGTGGCATGGAAGAGCTAGAAAAGTTACCTTTCCCGGAAACGATTCAGGGAAAATTGTTTTTAACCATGCAATAGTTTAGATAACATCACGATATCTTGTTTTGTCTTTCAGCCTAAGCTTAGTTCTTCCTCGTCGTCGTCGACGACGCGTAGCAGCTCAGGCGGTTGCTTCATTCCTGGCACTCAAGTAAGGCAATTTGACCGCTTTGATGCTGGATGAACGGGTTTTAATTATCGTGTTACTTATCTGTACCTTAGGTTGTGATGGCGGATGGTGTATCAACTAAAGCAATTGAAACTCTTCGTCTCGGCGACGAAATCCTCCAAGGCGGCCCCATTGACGGTCTCCTCGAGGTAGTGATATGACTGACCAGTTTATTGTCAACTGGACAACTGGACGCTGCATCAATGGTTCATTCCTATTCCCTGCTACAGGTGTGGGGTGGGTATCCAAATGTAGTTCGATACAATCTTTCGGGCGTCTTCATTACTGGAAGCCATGGCATATTTGACCCCACCGATAAGCTCTGGAAGCGTGTCAGCGATGTGTCTTACGCGACACGTTTAGAGCCTCAACATTCGTCATCGGATAGCTCCTTGGAAGCTGACACGCCAGCTGTTGTAGGGCACGCCAGTGGCAAAAACATCAATGAGGATAGCTATGAGCGCAACTCGCAACGGCTTTGGAATGTTATCACACGGCAACACCGGGTCGTGTTATCTGGCGTTGGTAGCCAGCGAGTGCTTGCAGCAGACTACATGGAAGTAGACGAAACTCCAGAACTGCTCGAAGAGTCTCTAGCGCATTTGAACCGCGCCCAAGGAGGCGATACAAATTACGAGGGGAAGGGTAACGCATGGTGGAACGAAGGCCTCGCAGCAATGCCAGATGACGCAATACGGCGTCTCAGGGGCTGCTTTCCTAAGGGCACGCGCGTGTTGGTATCTGCCTCGGACTCCGTTGCTCCTTCGATTCCAGTTGCGCCCGAGGCTACAGCATATCCTATAGCCATTGAGGATGTCCCCGTTGGCAGTTTTCTGCTCGGTGGTGGTCGCGTCGAAGCAAAAATGACGCTTGCAGGCGACAACGAAGACCTATATGAGGTATGCGTTGACATCTGTCGTCTTTGATTTGGCATGTTCTAATTGTGGCATATTAGACTGATGTACCCCCATGCGGCAGGGTGGTTCCTTTATTTGAGCACCTCTCTGTGGGTTCCTTTATTTGAGCACCTCTCTGTGGTTGGCCTATAAAAATTGAATTAATTCGTCGTTCACCCCGCGGAATGCACTTCTTCATAGATTGGCGGCGTTGATGTCTCAGCTCACCACGCAGTGCTTGACCCTCACGACGGAGTCTGGCGGCATGCCAAAGATGTGAAGCACGAGTCCAAAGTACTACTGCCGAAACGGGAGCGGGTCCTTTACAACCTCATTGTGTCACAAACTCACCGCATGTATATGGTGGGGCCTTCTTGGACTGCTTCAGCAGCAAAAGGAGCAAAAGCGCATTTTTGGGCCGATCTTTTGAAGTTGAAGCGTGAAGCTAGACTCCTTAGTTTCAATGAATTACAAGTGCTTGTGGCAACAGATTTCTTGGAATCTGACGAAGAGGAAGATTTTCTGGAGTGGAACATCCGCCAGCTCAATAGCATGGGAATTGAGTTGTAAATCTCGAGGATAACTGCACTATCAACAAGTCTTGTAATCTTTGCGCAGCTGAGGAAATGCCTGCACAGCACTTTCCGAATGGAGATGAGATGCCACGCGAATGGACCTGCGCGACACCTGGACTTCCCCCGTTGCTTAAAGCGCTACGTGGCGCCTTTAAAATTATATGGATACTGGAGGATAAGAGGGTTTTTATATAGAGAAGACACCAAGCACCAAGCAAGGCCTTCTCAATTCCCAGGGCCTGACTCAAGAAGGCATCAAACCGCCGTATAAAACCGTGGATTTTCGAATAGTGATAAGGAATAAAGCAGAAACCAGAGGAATTCTGAGCTCCGTTTTAGATGTGTAAGTGGCCGCAAGACACAATGGTATTGTATTGCACTAAGGGGCTATAAAGTGTTTTCTTCAGTCCAGGTGATGCGTCAGTTGACTACGCTGTGTTCCCTGGTCCTTCTGACACATCCCAGACTTCCGATCCAGAGTCCTCTTCTGCGTCTGGACCTACTGGGCTGCCTACTACTTCAATTGCGCCCGATATTTTTCCCGAACTGATTCGAGATGTCACTGGCGTGGTAGCAGCACCAGCCATATCTCCCTTGTGGCTTGAGCCTGGCGCCACGTTGCTGACGGGGCTATTGCTCTTGCTGTTTCGACTACTGCTAGAACTGGAATCATTATTACTCGTGCTCGGGCGATTCATTTCGTCGGCGCTCGTGCGAGCAGAAGGCCGGCGCTGGCTGTGCGCGACATAATGATGCCACGGTAAGGATTTTCCACTACCGCCATCAACATTGCCCCCGCTGCTTCCGCTGCCGCCACCACCGGCATTGGGTCCTGTGCGCTTGACTTGCGGCGGATCGGGAAGCTTACCTGAAGATGCAGCAGCACCATTTTGACCGTGGTCTACCATCACGACGGCCTTCTCGTTGCCATTGTCGTCTTCGTCATTGCTGTCATCGTCATCGTCTGGACTTCCCGTGGCGGCTAGAGCAACCAAACGCGCAACTCGATCCTAACCGCCAAGGCAACACAAATAAGAGATAGATCAAAAATGAAAACTGATTCGAACCATAAGCTCTTTAATTTCGAATCTGATGGGTTAGTTCAAGTATTTCATCGCGCAATCTCAGTGGCACTACGCACTCTCTAGGCATGGTGTACTAGTTGGAAACGTACCTGCAGTGCGCTGGCTTCTCCAGCTTTGGCGTCTAAGCGCTGAATAGCTGTAGCCGCTGCGCTGGCCCGCGAACCATCTTTCCATTCGCTTGTGCTGCTGCTGGTATTGCTCATGCTACTACTTCTGCTGCTACTGATGCTGGTGTTGTCAATTCCATTGTTTCCACTGCTGCTGCTGTTGATCAAAGCGTCACCTGCATTCTCCGGATATGCTGCACGCGCAGCGAGGGCGCTGGCAGTGGCCGGTGAGGGCGGCGGTGGAAACAGAGGGGGCGTTCGCGCAGTGAGAAGAGCTCCCACGAGAGGGCGTCCACCTGGGCTCAACGGGGGGCCATTTCGACTGCTGCTGCTGCTGCTGCTGCCTGCATTGATGGTCGTTGACACAAGCCCATCGTTGCCATCGTTTTGGCTGGAGAAGGCTGAGAATGCACTGCTGCTTACTGCATCATCATCATAATCAGCATCGCCATTCTTGCTCCTGTTGCCACGGGCGTGAGTTACTGGAGAAAGGGGCATTCGCGCAGCAGACGCTTGAAGAGAAGCGTGGGCTTCGGCAAAAGACTGCTCTAAGGCAAGCTCCAGATTGGCTTCCGTGTCTTTTTGATGGGACTTTGCGCCAGGCGCTGGAAGAGCAAGCGCTTCTAATGTGGTGGCACCACCGCCATGACCATTACTGCTGTCAACGACAATTCTTGAACTTTCGTCAAAAGCACTGTGATGGTAGTGTCTCCCAGAAGCCTCCGTAATTCTCTCGTCAGCCGGTCCAGGTGGAGAAGCGAGGTCGCCGGCGCGAGGAGACAGGTACAGGGTAGACGCTTCTGCCGGGCTGCTGGGCGCCACTTGAGCCAGGGCACTGAGGGACTCGGGAGGAGGTGGAGAAGATTGAGCTTGATGGCGGTGAGGCTCGGCATTTCCCCCAGTTTCTGTTTCGTTGTCAGTGACAGCATTGGCGGCATTTGAGTCGATAACGGCGTCATTGGCAGGAACATGGTCGTCGTCGTCGCCACTCTTGGCAATGATTGAGGAAGACCCAAAGGAAGTTTCCGGAAGGGGTTCTTCGTTGTCATTATTGTTGTTTGGCACGGTTTCCGAAACGTCCCACTGGCCTGAATGGTTGGACTCTTCCAGCGACGTGTCCCCAACTTCTTCGCCACCAATGGACTCGACAGGAACGCCCAAAATCCCAGATGAAGGCACAGCGCTTATTCGACTAGCCTGCGTTGGCGGAGGCGGCATGCGTAGACGGTCAGCAGCTGCCGCAGCTACAGCACGATCCGCAGCATCGCTTGAGAGCGATTCCAAAGCCACATGAGGAGGTGAAGTTGGCAGAAAGGCCGACGGCGGCGATGTAGACGGCGTGGGTGGACCTTCACGGGAATCGTCATGAGCACCATTCGGAGACACGAGGGAGGTCAGCGAGCGGGCCAAGGGCACATCGTGTGCCTCGTGATGCTCATCTAGATCATCCTGCTCGATTCCGTAGCTGTTTCCTCGAAGGTCGCTGTCGCCAGGAAGGTAGCGCTCCGCCTCGTCTTCGCTAACACTGGTACTGGTGCTGATGTCGCTGTCACCATCACCGCTGTCACTGTTGCTGCTGCTGGCACTGTGCCCGAGGTTGATGCCAGGGCCAGCCCCACCCCAAGACAGCGGAGGCATGCTGTTGACTGGAGAGCGCTTTGCGCGTCCCTCCTCGTATTGCGGCAGACTCTGCACGTCGTAACGACTGGCGTCTTCGTCTTCTTCTGCTGCTTCTTCGTCAAGCAGCTGTCCCCTGCGGGAGTCAACGCCGTTGTTGTTTGCGACAAGGACGGCATTTTGGTCGGGATGACGCCCCGAAATCGCATGAGCATTGCCGTCCTGTAGTTGCTCCTTCTGCTCCTGCAGCGGCTCTTGGTGTTGAGCATGCGCCTTTTGGCGGTCGCGTTTCGACTGTTTGCGGCTTTGCTTGCGGTCTTGTTTTCGGAGAAAGGACGCTCGCTCGGCTTCAAGTTCTCGCACCTTTTTGAAATTCAAATGCGCCACAACATACGGAGAGAATGAGGAGAGGCTTACAAGATACAGCGGAAAAAGCAATCAAGAAAGAAAAAAAGAAATCGCAAGGCTTTTTCATTAAGTGTTCCATTTGAAACATGTACAATCTTTCGTTACCTTGGTTTCAAGTGCCAACAGCCGCTGATAACCTTCGTCGTAGTAAGCATTGCTGTCCATGTCATCGTCGTCTTCTTCAAAGGAGCCATTGACACTCGAGTGCCCGTGCGAGGACCCTTTCCCTAAACTGCTCAAACTGTCTCTTGAGCCGCGCAAACCATTATCGTGGCGCATGCCACTGCTGCTGCCACCGCCAGCGGCAGCACTTGCGCCTGCGGCTAAGAAGGGGAATTCACGGCTGCGGCGTGCAGACCCCGCGCGGCTTCGGCTCCCCGACCTCCCGTAGGCCCGGTCATAGGACCGTCGCGCCGACAACGACGACGACGACGACCCACTGCTTCGCACGCTGCTGTCGTCGGAGCCACCACCGTCTGAGTCTAGACCACCACTGCCACTGCCGCCGTGGAGACTGTTCCGACTCCGACTCGACGACCGGCGAGCATAACTGTTCGACGGTGGCGCCAGGAGCAAGCCATCCGGGTTGACGATTGGGGCTTCGGGAGAGTGCAACAAGAGCTCCCGCAACGCAAAGTCCCAGTCGAACTTCACGCCTAGACCGTTGCAACTGCTGTTTTGGGTGCTGTTTCCTGCGCCCGTGCTAGAAGTTGTGCTGCTGCTAGCACCAGTGCCGCTGCTAATGCTCCCAGTTACGCTCGAATTGTCGTCGTCTCCGCCCGTGCCAACGCTGCTGCCGCTGCCGGCGAGACTGCCGTTCGTAGGCTGTTGCTTGCCAGAAATGCTTCGAGCAGTGCGTCTGTCGGCGCGGCGTTGGGCGACATCTTCAGGCAAACCTCGGTCCGCTGCCTGTATTTGAGTACACGTGAGAGCGAAGTTAATGAGTGAACGAATGGAGGATTGGGTTGATTTATCGCAAACGACACAGAAAGCGGGGCGGGGCAATTAAGCGCAATTGATCAGCGTGCGACCACCGGATAGTCTCGAGTCTACACCAGTATTACATACACAGTCTCATCAGCACAGTTAGACTGTCAGAGCTATATGTACACGAAGTAAATATCGGCGAGAGTTCAGTAAAAGCATTACCAAGGGTTGTTCGAATCGAAAAACGTGGTGCCGCCCAAAGACGATGCGAGCACCATGCGCTAGGAGTACCGGCCGAGTGCGGCTCTAAATAGAGTAGCAGAAGTAATGGAACAATAAGAAACTAAATGATTTAGCGATTCAAGAAGCAGACGATTTGGTGAAGTTGCAAAGAAGACATCAGTACAAGGAATGGCGCACATTTTGAAACCAAGTAAAGTGGCTGAATGAAAAGCCTAGATAGGCTCTCTGGTGCGATCTATTCTACGCACGTACCTGCGAAGACGAAGAGACGCGGCGTTGCTGGCTCCCACTGCGCTCGTCACTGCCGCTGCGAGGATGAGCTTCTTCGTGGTTGGCATCAGGCGATGGCAGTTCGCTGACGAGGCGACCGTTGACATAAGTGAGCGCTCCATCTACAGGGCACAAGTGAATTAAGCCGCCGCCCACCTGCGAGTAGAAATCATTTGAGGGTAAACAGTTTGAGAGTACGGATATGCCTCGGTCACAACACTATCCTGGGTGCGCGCGAGGATGAGGAAGGACATATGAGATACATATTATTATCTACTACAGATAATCGAATCATCTGCACTCACCAAGCCGCTCGCAACTAATCCAGCTGCAGCTGCTCCCGTAGTCGTTGCCGATTCAGGCAGGGTGCTGTAAGTGAGCACTGCGTGGCGAGGCTTCATGTCAGGGCCCGAGAGAGGCACGTCGCCGTTTGGATCGGCGCCCAGTAAGGTCACGCCGGCATTCAAGTAATACACCAAACATTCACTGCACACAGAGACGTGCACACAAAGTGGCAAAAGCACGCCAAGAAGAGAAGAGGCGTAGGAGTTGAAATGAATAAATGCCGTTATGCAGTAAAATTCAAGGGATTCAAGTTTTAACTACAGGGTTGTAACTCACCTGAACAACGGGTCTTGGTTGAGGTTCACAAGCCGAGGCCGTGATGGATCTAAAGAAGGAGCGCTGTCGGTGCCACCGTCGGGCACTAGCGCGACCACGCCCATGGCTTCTAGGGCCGCGCTTCGTTCCAGAGCCACCGCAGCTAACACGGCAGCAGCTGGCCCTACAGATGGTGGTGGTGCTTCGCTTGTTGATGGAGGCTTATCAACGGTGGTAGGGTCAGCTAAAGGTGCACTTGTATTGCTTCCACTGCTGCTGTTCTTGCCCTGGTTACTATCGCCGTTGCAATCAGTGGAAGACGAAAGAGGTTGGCCTATCGTCACACTCGGCGTTAGTCTATCTGGCCAATCGCGACTCCCCATCAGAGGGCCATCATTAGAGCCAAACCCTACTCCTTCATTGCCCACTGATGAGGACGGTGACAAGGTAGTCGGAGTTAATCCTCCGTCGTTAGGGCCATCACTATCGTCGAAGTGCGGTGAGGTCGTGACAGCGCGAAGAGCACGATCTGCAGCTGCAACAGTAGTGGTCGTCGAAGAAGGTTCTTCATGGGCTGGAAGCTGAAGTTGAGACGGCAGTTGTTGTGGTGGTTGTGGCAGAGCTTCCGGAGCTGGTGGAAAAGACGAAGGCTCGGAGTACGCCGCTAGCCAGGCAGGACGTTCTCGTGGAACCGGCGGAGGTGACGGCACTGGTTCAGGACGACGAGTCATGCTGCTGCTACTGTTGCTGCTAGATGTGCTCAAACTGTCAATGTTGCCGTGGCTTTGATTTGAAACCTGACCAGCAGCGTGGTCGTCCTGAGGACTGAAACCACCGGCGTGGCGAGCGCTACTAGGCGACGAGTTGAGGGGCGCACCAGGCGGAAATTGCCGCGGCGAAAAGAAGTCGTTGCTCCTATCTGTAGAGCCATCGCTGAAACGATCTACAGGCGGTGGCTGCACAAACTCGCCGTTGTGGTTATTGTCCTCGCCATTTTCATCTCCCTGCCCAAAGTTGCTCCCTTCAGGCCTTCCACTATTCGCTTGTGCAGGCCATCTGCGAGCATTGTCAAGGAAGCTGCCTTCGTTTGTTTCTTCATCGAAATCTCTCCTGTTGCCGCTGCTGTTAACATGGCTAGATGGTAAGGTCTGCTGAGTATTAGCAGACGAACGATGTAGTTGGTCAGCAGCAGTAGCGCCCGTGCCCATCATGTGAATGTGCTGGCGCTGCTCGGTACGCAATTCAGATGCTGCCAGGCCTTGCTCCAACCGAAACAGCCGTTTCTCGAGGGCAACCTGCAAGTGGTGGGTGAATTCATGATAGAAATTTGAAATAAGAGCAGTCGTAGAACAGAGAATTCGAGCAATAGATGCAATTGCGCTATACCAAAGCCCTCCTGTGACTTTTTTTAGTTACTTTCTTCTCATCAAGCCTATTGAGGCAAAATTGCCCTCATGTTACTTTGTTCTCTGACCGTCGAAGAGCTCGTTGATTCATCGCTTCTGCCATGCAAAGAAGAAGCGGAGTGTTGCGATTGCATGCCAGGCAAGTCTTTCAAGTTTTCTTCCCCCAACTGTTGCTGCCGTTGCTGCTGCTGTTGCTGGTTCTGTAAGCGCTGAGGAGCACTGAAGCGACGCCTGCCGAAATCATGAGGCGAGGACAGCTCCGAGACCATCACCACTCCACTCTCTTCTCCTTCTCCATTATCGAGATCCTCCTCGGTGGCGTATTCTTCTTCTTCCTCTTCGTCTTCGTCGATTTCTTCTTCCTCGTTCACCGGCGACAGCACACCGCCCCCAGGTGGGGGCGCGCGCTCGCCGCTCAAGTGGTGGTGGTTGGGCCGCCGCCTCGCGGCTTTGCGCTGTTTCTTGGACGCCACTCGACTGTTGCTGCGCGCGCCTAGCTGAATACCACCACCGGTGCTGCTGCCGTTGCCACCACCGCTGAGGCCTTGGCCTCCTGAGGTGCGTTCGCCTCCACTGCTGCTGTTCTTGCTCCTGTTAGCAGAGTAGCCGTTATCGAAACCTTGGTTGTCGTGAGGACCACCAAGGCTGCTGTCGAAACCTCCTCCGCCCATGGCACGGCGAGTAGCACCATCACCCGGGCTAGCAGCAACAGCATAGGAAGAAACTGCGTCACTGCTCCTGCGCGCGTTTAACTCAGCTCGCAAAGCCGCCACCTCACCCCGGAGCGCGGCAATTAAGTGCTCGTCCGAGACCCGCGCGTTCACCACCGCTCGAGTGCGCATGCGCTTGGCCCTTTCCGCGTACTTGAGGGTGGAAATGGTTTCGTCGTAGGCATTGGCAGCGGGCGACACCGCAGCCAGCATGGTAGTGCGCGCGTTCCCACCGAGAGATTCTTTGAGCAGCCAAGTTAAGACTGAGTTTCGGTACGGCACGTGACTCATGGAAGCTGCAGACGCATTACCCCGCCCTGCGTTACGTTGGTACTGTGCTTTGTCCTGGGCTGAGAGCGCTTTCACTACATCGCACAAAGTGGCCAGGGACTTGTTGATGTTCTTCGCTTCGCGCAGCCTTTCTCCTGAGGCCCCCGTTTGGTCGACTCGCTCGCTGCCTGCCAAATCGACCATGTGCAAACGGGACACTTTTTCCGACCCCGGATGGCCGCCAACGTTGCCTTGTTTGAACGCGACCTGACGATGACGGTATAAGGTTGAAAAGAATAGAGAAAAAGGGTGAAGGCTGCAAGTCCAGGCAATTTCATCTGTGTTTATTTGAGCTTCTACCAAGGTTTACAAGCACGGCAAAAGAAAAGAGAACAGATCTCTGAGAGAACCTAAATATTTCAGGGCTTCATGCACGGAATGAAAATACACTTACAGTAAATATGGCGTGGCTGCGGCTAGACGTGTCGTTCATGTTGGTGCTCGCTACCGTGCGCGCTCGCCCCCCTAGCGCCATCAGCTGCCCGACTTCAGTGTAGTCGCTGACCGCCACCACCGTCAAACCCTCCACGTAGACCCCGTGGTTGGGGTGTTCGCGCACGCGCAGTTTGCCGCTGTTGGGGCCTTTGGAGGCGCCGCCACCGCCGCCTGGAGATGGAATGAAGATGGATGGAGAGACGACGGCGAGATTACTCGCCAAGTGAGCCAAGGTACTATGGAATTTTTGAAGTAATTTATCTTAGTCTTGTTGATCAGTACTTTCTTTTCGTGGAAGCAGCTCTAAGAACTGCACACCCAGACGGCGATGTTCACTCACCAGCGCCCTGACCCCGGCTAGCAGACGCTGCAAACAAATCGAACACCGTTTCGTTGTAGATTTCCATGTAGGACACCTCCACCGCAAACGTCAACTGCACGGCAGAAGAAGAGGCAGAGCCGCCACTAGTGCTGTTCTGGCTTAATTGTTGGCGATGGTTGGCCTGCGCAGCATGCACCGACTGAAAGAGCGCAAACGCAATCCGTGGGATCAAACCGTAGTCTTGAGGAGCCACGTTTGAGTCGAGCACAGCGCCCGTGCCCATCATCGAGTAGGACTTGCCTGCGCCTGTTGTTGCGGGGATTCGTACAATGAGAAACAATAGAAAACTGAAGGAGATGTCCGTCTAAGCTTGAGTTCAAAGTGTGATTGTGCTCGTGAGCAAGCAATCGCTGAGAGAGGTTATAGCTCTCATATCTTCTTAACTCTTCATGCACTCACAAATACACGTACAAGCGCGCACAAACTAACCGGTTTGGCCGTAAGCGAGAAGCGAGCAGTTGTAGCCTTCCCAGGCCGACTCCAAGACCCGTGTGCCGAGCGCATCGAACACGGCGTCCTGATCGTCGTAGCGGTCGCCATGGGGGGTCTATAGAAATTGTGTGAGCCCGAACACGACGGAGGAGACGGAATAGGATTTTAAAAAGGCGCGAGCGTGCAAGTAATTGGACCGAGAGAAAGCATGTGTTTGTGTGATTCCCCACTAAATAAGGACATTCGGCCCGATTTGACTCGCTGTATCACTACACGATCTACGTCAAGAACAATCTCAGCCAAATGCCGCTGTTACCAACGAAGCTGCCATAATCTGTGCTGATCTTCTGATCCGCCTGCTCGTACTCTACACGGAAGAAGTATTAAATATACCTGTGAGTCGAACACGTGGTCGAAGTTGAATTGGCGGCTCCAAATCGATGACGAGAGCGCAGCGACGCTTTTGTTGCCGCCATCGCGCTGTTCCGCGGACGCACGGAGTGCGTCAACCGCTAGCAATGCCGTTGGGTCCACCTGTAGACAAGACCAAAATAAATAAAAGCCATAACGGTAAGGGAGCGCCCAATCACGTTGAGACCAGCGCCCATTCCCGCCCCGAAAGAGAGAGAGAGAGCGCCACATAGTCACCACAAAATAAGCCAGCAACGGACACAAAGAAAGATACAAGGAAGGCGCTGCCAAGAACGACTAGTGCGAAGATGAAAGACAGGATATGTGTTGCAATGGAAATATTTCGCGCGAGGGCACACTGAACAAAACAAAGTAATGTTTCTCTTGTATTTTTCGCGTGTACTCCATCCCACGCCTGTGGCTTAAAAGAACTAGACTAGACCTTAGTTGTCACAGCTAAGCTACTGAGGATACTAGGAGCATTCGTATGCGATACATCAATGGAGATACAAGCCAAAACTTACCACTGAAAGTGATTGGCCATCAGACGCAGTAATGACTCCTTTTGCGCCTGCCGCCTAGTTGCATCAAACAAAAGCAAAAGCAAAGAGAGTAAAGACATAGCGTCACAATGAAGCACTAATAAATTATCCCATCGTTCCTTAAAGCTACGTCGATTAAAATTTATGCAGCAGTCTAGTATCTATCTCTGTTCCTTGTCCTGTAAAACGGTGTAGAATTGGTGAGCCCTACGTACAATTTCTCGGCGGTTGAGTGGCCGAATGCGAAGGGCAACAACCACAGCCGAGCCGCCGTCGCTGGCACCACTGCAATAGACATCAATCATGGTTTAAAAGAAGGTGTGAATACATCATGATCAGTGCATCATCGACAGCGCTCAAAGCGCGAATGAGAGCTACAATAACGGCGGAAACACTGACCTCATGGTGGAGATTGGACAGTTGTACTTTATGGATGACCATCACATTAGAGCAAAAAATACTCTAACATGAAATATCTGAAAATGCCAGCGCATTCGTCACCAGCAGCTGGACTACACACTACTACCAAAAATCAAAACAATTGAAAATGGCTCACGGTGACTCTAAGCAGCTTTTCATCACACTGGTGGGCGGTGGGAACTCAACGCACTGCCTCGCACCGCTGGCTGCTGCTCAAGGCCACAAGGTTGCCATTCTCACGCGTCGTCCGGCTGACTGGAATGACACCGTTGGGGTAAGGCATAACACAACACGTGGCTTTGCCTTCCGCTCGCGGCATTTTGAAAACGAGATAATTAGCATTATGATGGACCTATGAACCTACGATTAAGGTTCCTAACAATAGCAAATTTAGAGTATGGCTGGGCCTGTATACGCCTAGGCATCGTGCAGTTGTTGCATTCCGAATGTATCCCACGCGGGGCTCACCGTGCACTAGAGAGCACCTCGGAACCAAACATGAATGCATGGAACCCACCCCACCGGAATAACGAGCCAGTTTCTTTCCATAACGATCTCATCTCACTAGGTGGTCAACGAAGACTTGGATTGGCTGCCCATGTCGAAAATGGAATGCAAACCGGAAATGATCACTGAAGACCCAGCCAAGTGCGTTTTGCTTTTTTAAAACATATTGTGACGAATTCAAGCGATTATATTAGCATGTCGCGTGCACGCATGTTTAGGGACCCATCCAAAATAACAGTCCGATATCTTGAGCACATTAGATTTTCACTCTTGTGCTCAATGCTAGGCTACATGTGCCATTGGCTCCATCAACGTAAATTATTTTGTACACATCTTGATACAGACCTGTAGCTGTGTTGTCATCGATCTCGCAAGTTGGTGCTTCCTACTCTTCCTTCCTCATTCTGCGATATATCGAACCTCTTGTGGGTCTGCTTTTTGCTTCACGTGTGAATTGTCTCAGGTGCATCCCCCACTCGGACATCATCGTAATTGCGGGCGTGCCGATTCACCACAATCCAGCGCTCTTGCGTCAGATCAAGCCGCACCTCGCCACCAACAAAAAGGTGAGACGGCCGTTACCACGCGTGTTGGGGCCTTTCCCCAGCACCATGCTACTATAATAGGACGAACACTTGTCTTTGATTAGTCGACGCGAATTTGCACTTTTGAACTTGACGTATTTGACTCAATCGTGGCCATGTTCGTCGCGTGCAGGTGTTCATCGGCACGATTTGCGCGTACGGTGGCTTTGACTGGGTGGCCAACCGCGAGCTCGAGCGCTGCTGCGACTACTCTTTGTTTGGCACCCAGCTCATCCCGTGGTGCTGCGGGACCCTGGAGTACGGCAAGACCGGGGTGATCATTGGCGCGAAACGCATGCTCCGGATTGCCACGGAAGATGGCACTGACCCCGACGGGTATTGTTACTGTTCTGCGTGCGTGCGTGTACTTCTCTGTGTGTGTGTGTGTATTTATTTCTTTATTTTTTGCGTGTGCTGTATGAATTATCCACGTAAATTTCATTGCTTGCAGCGCGTTATGCACCTGGCGGTTTTTTGATATCATTGATTTCTCTCTTCTTTGTTTGTTGCTTTCTGTGCTCTGTCGATCATCGAATCGGGGGTTATGCGCAGGATCAAAGATCTGCTGCGGCCTATCCTTCGGCAGGTGTGTGTGGCATCGTATATTCTAGGAGCGTTTACAGCTCGCACTCCTGTGCGACTTCTCACAACTCGTAAAACTCGCAGAATATCTGTGGTATTTGTCTGGCACCTCGATTTGCCTCCTCCCCCCTTCTTTTCCTCAATACTTCATTCTCGATAGTATTTACTGAACTTGCTTCTTATTTCTATGTACCTTCTCTTATTATCAT
>Ga0307930_1001993_pt1 | contig 15798 bp, 13 predicted proteins | sample OrgLakmetageno46_FD_203161 | JGI IMG/M metagenome (GOLD analysis project Ga0307930, IMG submission 203161) | Saline water microbial communities from Organic Lake, Antarctica - #46 | ecosystem: Environmental > Aquatic > Non-marine Saline and Alkaline > Saline | place: Antarctica: Organic Lake...
TAGTTCGAGTTCAAGCCAATGCTGCGGGCAGAAGTGTACGCGCGTGCGTTGCGCGCAAGTCCAAAACGAGGAAGGAGTTCCTGTCCCGTCAAAGCCTCTTTTGGCTCAGGGGCAGAACAATAGGCGCCTTGCGCGCTGAAAGGCAAACTTTGACCTCTGCCGAATGGACCTCGTGTTCCGCATGTCACGAGCTTCTTTGCTCGCGCGCCTTCCTATTTATTTTTCTGCGGAGTGCACAACACCCACAAATACCTCGCTTCTTGCAAATTTTCCGAGAAATTTGGCCAATGCCCCTCTCCCTCCTGAATCATTCCGCACTTGCTTTGTTTGCGCAACGCACGCGCATTCCCACTTCTGCCCGCTGCATTGGCTTTTGTGCCATTTGGGTTTGTATTAGTTCGAGTTATCATAACACGATCGCCAGTTTAGTTTGGGGCCGTCGTCGTGCAAAAAAAGGGTACGATGAAGCCATGGCGATAGAATAACCACCTTTCTGGAAACTAGAACCCCTCTATAGAATTCGGTTAACGAAGGCTTCATTTGTAGCTGTAACTGTTGTGGCGTGCCTTTTTGATACAAGGGAAATCTTTGTAGTACTACTTGCTGTGTAAATATACGTCATCAATTATCTCCAGTTATCTCGCTCGAATACTTTCCTCATTCTTTAGAGAACACAGGCCCCGAAAAACCAGGTGCCGGATTTAGAATGCTAAACACGAGGAGCCGAGACCCAGATGGGGGAACTGGATTTAGTAAGTAGCATCTCACGATGCCATCTAGCCAGTGCATACATCGCCTTCTGAGTCGGACTTAAACCAGAGTCGAGATCCACGTACCACGCATTCATCGCAATGGCAGTTTCCTCTTTAACGGAGGCATATGAAGCTCAGGGCTCTCTGCGCTCTAGGGCGTTGGTCTTATTTCCTTTTTTATTTGTCTATAATGGCCCAAACTAACCCGGCTGAGACGGCAGAGTGGCAGAGGTATTCCGACGAGTCCTGTTACATCTAGCTCTTGGTTTCTCTCTGAAATTCCTCACCATACTTCATATGAGACAGTTGTAGGTTAATGAAAATATCGCAGAATTTCGTTGAAGGAAACAGGGAATATCAGGACACTGGACATTCATCGAGGATTGCGTGGCTGTGATTGTCGGTGGTGCTAGTGCTCCTTTCTATAGTCGGCAATACGGGACTTGAATCGGAATGTTCTGCTGCAACAATTATATTCTTGGGGGGAATTTATGAAATAGCTCCAACGAGACCACCGGCAAATAGCGATAAACCGATAAACCCAAGAAAGATCGCAAATGCGAGCAACTCAGATAAGAATACGGTACTTGATTGAGCATTCGCCACTTGTGGCTCGTGGAATTATTTTTGATGCTGAAACTTGGAGCTCGCAAAGAAATCAGAGGCGACTTTACATTGGCATTGCAATTGCAGTAAAAGCCGCTCTGTTTCGAAATCCAAGGTCCCTGAATGGTTCTAAAAATTAATGTTCTCTTCGTATCTTACTTTTGTCGGAGATCCCATCTCATCGCCGAGATTTATACTTCGCCCAGTTTCCCAAATCCTAGATCGGCACTAAGCCAATTACATATCTTTGCATTGGCACAGACCACGCTTGTCAAACGATTCCAGGTCCTGCGCGCACAGATCTGTGCAGAAATTTTGTACGCTCCACTCATACAATTCCACGTCCAAAGTGTTGGCGTCGTAAATCTGCCGCGTCAAAGTGGGGTTCTCCCGTACGTACTGCTTGAAGGATTCATGGTCGCTGCTGTAGGTAGACGTCATCGCTGCCGGTAAGTGAATTTGGTCATCGCGCAGAGAAACGCCTGTGAGCTTCAGGAGCAGCTGCACAGACGCATCGTAGGCCTCATTGATGCCGACGACGAGGAATTTGGACAGCCGTTGCTTGGACTTGACTACGTCAATTTTACTCAGGGTGGCGTTGAAGTACGGAAATTGGTCGCGGGCAAACATTTTCACTAAAATGTTGTGGTACTCGGGCATCGCCATGTAGTCTTCGAAACTGAACCGAAACGGGTAAGTGGGGTCTTTTGAGAAGTATCCAGGCCGAAGCCCAAACCGGTCCCAATTAGGGGAGTGCGCGCGATAGAAGTAGCCTGAAATGTAGCGGGTCATCGGGTGGCGAATGATGGTCACGCTGTAGGTGGCGTCTTGCATGCGGTGGAGCCGAGGGATGTGGTGGCAGTCGCAGAGCGAGCAGCCAAAGATGGCCGAACAGTCTGGCGTGGGCTCGCAGTTTTCTCCACACCTAATTGTGAGCCAGAAACAATGCAAGGTAGACAAAACCAGTCAACGGTACAGCACGGAAGATCCCTTTCTACTTGTGGCTATGTATGATACAATGAATAAGTTTCGAGAAAAAGAACAGTTCTATGAAAGGCCATACCAGTCAGCTGGGTTAGTGCAGCAGTCGAGAGTTTCGCGGAATTTGCTGTTGAGCTCGCACGCGACTGCCACCTGCCAACACCCAAAGCCACGCACGATTCACAATAATCAGAAAAATAATAATGAAGAGGTGCAAACTTTCGAGGAGATTTTTTTTTAATATGCAAAAATATTTGACAGCAGCTCTTTCGCTTCTCGTAGAAGCAGCAAAAAGGCAGTATAAACGCCCTATTACCGTGACGAGCCCAAACGTGGTGCCACCGCTCTTGGGCGGGTGCACGAAGTGAATCTTGGCCAGCCGGTGGTCGCCTTTCACGAACTTGCCCGCGCCCTTGGGTTTAGGGGGGCACCCGTCTTCGCCGGCCTTGAAGGACAGGCCGTCGTGCCGCCGTGGCCCCACCCGTTTGGATTTGAAGGCCGACAGCCGAGGCTTTTTGTCTTCGCCGCGCACCGTGGCTGCTCCCAGGGCTAACTTCCACAAGTCTTCGTTCGCCGAGGGCCCCACTGGTTTGCCGTCGAATGGAGAAGAAGGCAGCTCCACCATGGCTGCATGCCGTAAGACGTTTTTCTGCACGAGGCGCGGCCTGGGGGATTCTGCGAGCACAGAAGATGGTGCTATTGGCTCAAGCATACTAGTAGCTAGACCAGCTGCTTTCGAGTTGGCAGAAACGACGTCACCGGTTTCTGTAAGTGAACTAGCCGAAGGCAGCAGTGAACGCTGGTCGCGAGACTGCGACTCCGCACTTAATGTATCCAGCGCCCTTGTTGTTTCGATAGCAACAAAGCTAGGCTCGCCTTGGTGCTCAGGCGTTAGAAGAAGTGCGCTAATGAGCAAAGCAGCAACGATGTACCTGTCGAGAGGAGGACGGATAAGTTGCATATCAGGTCGCTCTTCTCAAAACGAAAGTAGTACACTTTTTGAAGTGTGATTTTTGTTCATTCAAGACGAACGCCTTCACGTAATGCCAAACACCCCAAATTACAGATGCTCGCACGTATCGTTATTCCCACAAGCCCTAGCTAGCTTCACTGCGTACCATTTAGCTGAAGTTGATTTATCCTTCGAGGCATCGTCTTCTGCACCATATGCACTGTCATCAGAAGAGCCAGCGTGCGGTCGTCGCCGCGTGAGCATGGTACGGCGGCACTAACTGTAACTTATTTGGTTTTCACTTACTCGGGAATCTGAAATACTAAATCGAACTAAAGCACGTACGACTTCTTCCAGGACCGAGCTTCATTTTAATGAAGTGAAGTGCACTCTTTCTACACTCTCCTGCATGTTATAGAGCCATGTTGCAGGCTGGCTACAGGCTGCAGGCTGCAGTTTACAGACAGACAGTCTACAGTAGTCTACAGGCGAAGTAATTCGTGCGAGAGTGCGAGACGGCATGACATGACGACGCGACGGCATCAAGCATGAAGCAACGAAGCAACGAACATCGATAGAAGGACCCAACTCACTCTTAAAAAAAAGCACCAATCACCGATGGGAGTACTCAACTCTAGTAGAGCATGCCTCGTCGCTACACACAGAACTGTAATATTCTGTATTCTGTAGCTCTAGCTAGCGAGAGCTAACTTCTGTAGTGCGCAAATCACAAGGCGCGAATGTCAATGATTTTACACCTAGGGGCTTGAAAATAAAGCGCATTTTTTAATCAAGCTCTGCGGTTACAATCGCATTGTTGTCTAGCTAGACTAAAGAGCTGCAAAAGAACGAAGGCACAAAAAAGGGTTCCCTACATATACCAATTAGAGGATTATATCTTTGGTTGAAACAATGGCATCTCTGATGGCCACCACGTCGACTGCTTCATATCAAGAGGAGGCAAATGCCGTTCAATTTAGCCTGCTTCTGGATCGCCAGCGTCTGGATATCACGCCAGGAGGCGAGTGGAGCGACGGCGTCCAGCAGCAGAAGGCAAGCGGGTCCTTGTTGGATTGGGTCGTGGGCCGTCGGGGCAGCAAAGCATCAGGCCACCAGTCGCAGGTGCTTCACACTGGGTTCTTAGATAAAATTGGGTATTGGCGAAAGAATTGGAAGCGTCGGCACTTCATTCTCTTCCACGACAATGTCGCGTGGGAAGCCCATGCTTCGAAAAGCACCAGAACCAAGGTGGGAGACGCTGTCTTCCCCGAAGCGCAGCAAAGAGCAGACCGTATGCACAGTCAATCCTCAAGACCTTCAGTGCCTCAAAAAGCTACCACGGTTTTAGACTATAAACCGCTCGGAGAAGTGCGATTGTGTGCTCGTGGAACCGACGGCCAGGTCTGTCACTGCTCACAATGGTGTTTTAATCCTTGCTGTATGTGCCTCTCTAAGCAGCAGGAAAACATACCTGTTGAGTAATTAAACATCACAACCTGCTCTCACCAACAAAGTATTGCTCCTTGTCCAATCAGGTCACTGTGGCGCTTGTTTGGGATTATTTATCGGCCATGGACGATGGTCATCGCGAAGCGTTGGTTTCTGTCTTGGAACTGTACGCACCAACGTCTTTGCGATCTCGAAGCGACGGTGCGAAGAGGGCGTCATTGTCCTCTTCGGCAAGGAGAGCATCTACGTCAACTTTGTTTTGTTCTGCAGGACTAGAAAGGCAATCGCGTTTTAGCACGGCCCAAGAATCTGAGTTGGCACGCTGCTTTGGCGTCCGCTGCGCTGGCACAGGGCGTGACCTTTTCCTGCGCGCGGGCTCAGTGAGCGAAGCGAAAGCGTGGATTCAATTAATTAAGCACCAAACGTATCGGGCGTTGCGAGACGAAGTAGCTGCAAGTGGAGCTCAAGATCATTTGAGAGCACTCGGCGATGACGATGAGCTCAGTCATCTGGTCCCGAATCGTCGCATCCTCAATCTTCCTCTCGAGCCCAACACTGCTGAGAGTATTCAGGCCCCTGCCACAACCTTGCATCAGGAGCGGCAGCCTCTCGCAAGCACGAGGGTTATGAGATCATTGATTGGGTTGGGCCTTTCTATAAGTATGACTCGAGGGGTAATACCCGCTGAGGAAGGAGTCATCGTGTCGATGTTCTGCGGCTCCTTTTTCAGTCCAAATCTGAGCCTCAATTCTGCCGAAATTCTTTCAGGACTTCTTTGCTCCGATTCACTGGCCTTCGCTGCATCGACAGAGTCTATCAGCGCCAAAGATGGAGCGAATGGAGCTTATGAAGTTCCGAACGACTACAGCGCTCTGAATTCAAAAGCAACATTATTGCTTAGGCAATTTTCTAGGCTGATTCCAAAAAGTTCAATTTGGTACACCAAAGAGGACGACTTGCTTTTTGTGCTGTAAGTTATTACCAATCCCCTCAATCCCAATTTGAATTCGTATATTTCTTTGATCTTTTTCTGATTGTCTTTCGTGCTTGTGACCAATGGTGCGTAAAATGAATACAGGCACCGCAAGACATCCAAGAGTGACGAATATTCTGCCGACTCCTTGATAGGCTATGCGCACATTCTTGTTGCTGACGTTCGCAACATTCTTCGTAAAGATGGGCCACAGATTATGGTGATGCCTGTATTGCAAGTTGCATCTGTTAGTAATGAGGCCAAAACTGGCGATGGTCGGAGCGCAAGTTCTGAAAGTTGGCAAGACCACTCGGGTAATTGTTCGATCGCAATTTCTTTAGTGCACTCTAGTGAAACCGAGACAACTCGAATGAATGCGATCTCTCAAAGTCGCGGCATAAATGCTGACCCGTATGCTTCTGTCCAATATCGTTTCAACGTTTTCAATGGTCAGAAAGTCCTTGCACATTCAGCTTGCCATATATCTGGGTATGGTGTATCAGTGCCTCTGGCAGTGGTAAGTTTACTCGTGAGAGAACGATCATCTGTCGTAGCTGCTGACCAACTGCGCTTGGACAACCGAAGGCGAAGCCTGGATAAGTTGATTCGGAGAGAACAAGAGAAGTTGGCGATGATGTTGCCATCAAACTTCATGCCACAAGAAGGCGCTTCAAATACCGCAGCCATTAAATATGTTCAGGATACGCTTTCAATTTTAGTTGATGACCGTGCTCGGACAGCGGCTGAACTTTCACTTGTGGACGACGTCTCCAAGATGGTAGAATCCATGTCCCTCTGCGAAGAACTGTACGCGCATTTGTTGAGTTTAGCTAGGCAAGGCACGGAACGAGGCGCATTCTCAGAAAATGAATATCAGCGTGCAGCTTCGACGGTGGAGGCAGTGAAAGAAATTGGCCCTGCTGGAAAGTATCTTCTCAAGCGCAGCACAAAAAAAGAGAGTGGAGAGTTGAGATTTTTAGCGACCAACCTAAATACTCAAGTCTTGCATGCCAGAACAATGAGTACCTCTTCGAGTCGAGATGAGGTACCCTCATCTCTCTCTAGCACGGATGAGGAGTCTCCAAGTTTGTCAACGTTCGTTTCAGTGACTATGGGCTGTCCGGCAGCTCATAGCTTGGGCTTTAAGAATGGAGGGCTCAGTCGTATTGTAAGTGATAATCGTGACAGCGAAGTCAACGGTTGGATCACTAAAGCTGCGACTGAAAAGTGTCTCAAATTGATGGATTGGTCAATACCAGCGCAACGGCTTAACGAATTGAACGCGGCATCTCAAAAGGCCACAGAGCCAGAAGGGAAAGACAGCCATCTTGAGGCGCCAAAGAAAAGTGTATCTTCAACGGAAAAGGCAGTTATGGAAAGGAATGTCACAAAATTACTCGAAAACAAAGAGCACAGTTTAATTTCTTCGTATTTGCAACGTGTGTTAAGTGCTATTGCAGATGACGTTGATCCTCGTGAAGCCATTGATGCAACGAAGCGATTAGATGCGGTCACGTCTCAAGTCCTCGCTGCTGCTGTCACCCAAGTACTTGGATCGCTCAATTGTGCACTTGTTGGCTCTGAACCGCACCGCAGGATGTGGCCGTGGATACTTCGAGTTGGGTTTTTATATTCGTTGCAGTCCCTCGTGAGTACTCGGGGGAATGAGCGTGGAATGCTCGAAGATTTGATTGTTGGACTGGAATGGCTGTCGACGTGTTCCATTCGTTTCGTCCGCAAGGCTCAACAGCAGAGTAAAACGAAAGGTAGCGGTGCAGCGGAGGATACAAGTGCTGACACATCAAGCTCTTCGTCCTCTCAGCCGAAGGTTTGGGCTCGGCGCCTGCGCGACTCTCGGACTCTGGTTCTCTTGCTTGAAGTCGACGAGGCAGTTAGCGATTTCTTGCAGTGGGCAGCAACTTTGTCTGATAGCGCTGACGCGCAAGCTCTAGAAGACTTAGATAATGTCGAAGCTTCAGACGAAAGCTGGGAGGTAGTGGCTCAACTTTCTTTGGTTGGCGTGGTTTTCCAACAGGGCATCAACGAGCAGCAGGCCATGTCCAATGCCATGGGCAATGCGGCGCGTGCTTTTCAGTCGTCGATCAACGAAGCAAGCTTCGAGCGCATAAAGGCTTACTTAAAAGCTTACAAATCGGCCGCTGCTCAGATTCAGGCAACTTCCATAGACATGAGTTTAGAAATTGACCAGTGGGAAGAAGCGTATGAAGCGTTGCGGTCTTCCGTCTTCAGCTCACTCAAAACCAACGTCCACTTGATCGTGCATGCCTCGAATCTTTGCCGGCGGCTGTCCGGGGTGCATGGCATCTGTTGCAAGAGCGGTAAAGACCGCACCAGCATGCTGGTCACTCTGGAGGAAGCTCGCTTACTGGGGGACAACCTCGGTGTCATTGGTGGGCGCAAAGTGTGCCGCACAATGCGAAAGTTTGGCGTCCGGCGCACCAACGTGCTGCTCAATACAGGGCAAACGAAGTATGCCTTCAATGACGTTCAGCGCGTGTTCCTTCCACCTTGTTTTCAACCGCCAGCGGGAACCTACTCAGGAACCGCAGTGACGTGACGACATTATGATTCTTTTTGCGCTACTTCGCGTGTAGTTGTTGGTAGTTATTGAGCAGTAATAATACACTTCAAACCTCCGTGACCCTGACTTTCGCACTTGATTTGCCTTCCTTTTTAATAACCTATTATCTATTCGCCTCTTTATCGCAGTAGAAAGCTTTTCTCCGTACCAGATTAATAAGTGGCCTACATGCCTATCATTCAGAGAGAACTATAAATCATTGCCACTTACACCCACACCAAAACCACCCAAAAGCCGAAAGAAGTGTCAGTGTCTTGAAATGAATTCTACGCCGCCTGCGACTGCGACATTCCAAAGAGCTCAGTGTACAGTAGCCTTAACTCCGCTATACGCGCTGGTTTGGTTCGGTATCTCGGATGTAAATCATTTAGGAACAAGAGGTAACTCGGAAATAGGCAACGAGCAGAGGTAAAGTGCAGGCAGAGATGTACGATATGCCCTGTGCATAGAAGACACAGCCGCATCAAGCAAGCAATGAACCCATTTGCTCATTTGTGTTTTTTATTCTCAACTCCGACATCTCCAGAGAGCGCAGTACCTCCAGCAGCAGTGCCCGCTTCCTCCTCTTCTTTATTTTCCTCTGCAGCTTCGCGCACGAGGCATTTCATCACACGGTAAAGCACGGCAGCTGCGTGAGCTCGTTCCCCTTCACTAGGAAGCGCCCTGTCATTGCTCACCGGTGTAGGACTCCTGCCATGGGAAGAGCTTCCGGCTTTCTCCTTCTTCTTTTGCACGTTTTGAACAGTGCCACTTTTTGAAGCACCATGTTCGCTCTTCTCAGCTGCTATTCTTCTTGTTGCCGCGGCTACAGCTGCTTCTGTAGGCGCAACGTAGGCCAGAGTAAGGCTCAGCGGCCGCTCAGCGCTTAACGAAGAAGACGCAGATGGATTGTCCGGCACCGCCCCGGTGGAATAGTAAAGCGCAAAGCCAGCCCCGACCAGTGACTCATCAAGACCGCCGTGCTGTGGCGCTGCTGGTCCTTGAGAGGAGGAGGAGGAGGAGGAGGAGGAGGAGGATGATTTAGCGTTAGGCTCCAGGGCGGAGCCGTGAATGTTTGCCGAATTCAAAGAGGTCTTGGGCACAGTGATCCACGGTGGTGGCAATGGGGCCATGCTCCTTCCGCCGCCGCCACTATTCTTACTGCTGCACTTGCTGGAGGAAGGCTCGACCACAGGCAAAGGCAGCTGCCGGCACGCAAGGCCGAGAATGCGCCCGCCGCGGCGGCGACAATCGTCGAGTCCAAGCATGTTTCGTGCGGCTGACAACCACTTTATACTAGTGCTAATCTTCCTGTTGTTGCTGCCATTGCTGTTATCTACCTCAGCAGCAGCCGAGCTATTATTGCGTGTCCTCTTCGATCGCAAAGTGGCACAGCACTCGGCGAGCAAGAACCCCGCGCCGGTTTCCACCCAGCGGCGGTACAGGGAGGAGTGGTAAGCAGCAGCCACCGCCCACACGTCTTGCGAAGCATCCACTGCCGTGGCCACACGCCCCGCGCACCGGCGGCGCAGCGGTGAAGGAGAAGGAGATGAAGGTGGTAATGGTGTCTTGTGGTTGGAAGCAAGGCCATCAGGAGGTTGGCTACTAGCCGTGTTGTTGGCGTTCGGACTGGATGTTGAAGATTGCCCCATCGCGAGCAAGAGCTCGCTTTCGGTGGTGATGTGAGCAAAGCCCGGCGGAAGTTCAGTGAGTTTGTGCACGCACATGACCCCCGCAAAAATGCTAAGAAAAGACAGCATGTAATTGATAGATTTTGAGCTACCAGTTGCTGACGCTAGCATAGCCACGAATGCTACTAGGCCCAAGACTACACCTGCAATAAAGACGCACACCGAAAAAGCTTAGCATACGAGAAGATTACCAAGGAGCATTAGTCGAAGTGTAACATCACACATCACGTGCACATACTACCTCGCATAACGCGGTCGGTCGTAAAAGGCGTTGGTGGATGGCGCACTGCCCGCTCTTGGCTGTAGGCCGTCAGTAAAGCTGCACAGAGGAAGGCATGGAAAGTGACTCCGCGCTTCCGGCAGCGGCGGCGCAGTGCTGCGAGGGTGGATGCAGGGAGCTCGTCGAGTAAGAAGCGCGTGCAACGGTCCTCCAGCACTGGCCATAACTCTGCGTCTGCAGGCACGTAACCAGCAGCACGGTCACCGATCAGCGCCACTAGTTGTTGTCGCACGAAATCGCGCCACAGCAGCTCCACGCCCACGCGATAACCCTTTGAAATACGCAGCATTTCGTTGGAAAGGTATCGTATGCCCAAACTTCTAACTGCCGCAATACCGAGCAAGTTAAGCTTCGCGAACAAGTCAACAGCCTCTAGAAATTAAAGGCAATTATTCGTAGCTAGTGTCAGTTGGCAGCTCGCAAAGCACGGCGCTATCTCACCCGAGCACGAGGGCACGAATGCACGGGAGCACGAGGGTACGGGCCTTATCCTTTGAGGCTACAGTATAATGAGCCGAGTGAGTAAATACTAAAATGTAGTCCACCGACAAATCGACCAAGTCGACCAATGATGTGTCGTGCTAATATGATACAGTACGGTACTCAATTCCACGAATTCCACGACAAGCAAGCCACCATGGCATCACGCCGGCAACGGCCGAAAAAGCAATCATGGGGCGTCATTACTATGATTTTAGTGCTAGTTTTGAGTGGGAGCGTCCTAGTGTTCACAGTATCTCGCCATTCAAGCATTACAGCGGACTATGCTGCATCTCCTGTATCGGGTGAAGATGGCGGTAGACTACGTAGCTCAACCGTTTTGCCATCAGGCCATGAATTAGCTGCGGCTGCTACACCGGCTCGTTACGATGTTGTCTTCCATGGTACACGTCTTGGATTGACGTTGGAAGAGAGTCTTGGAGGGAGCCTATGGCCTATTGTCGCCGCTATCGACCGTGCCACTGCTGCACGCAGTTTGATCGAACCAAATCGTGCTGGTGGATCGAGCAACCCTGGGCCTAGTCGGCTGGATGCGGCTAGTGTGCAACTGCCAGGAGTTGGCGACCAATTAGTCGCTATCAATGGCCGCCCGGTACTCGATGAGTCGCGCGAATCAGCGGCAGTAGCTGCAGCAGGGCCAGAAGCTGTCTTTGATGCAGTGCTCGAACAGATCGAAGCTGCTGGCCGCCCTCTGCAACTTAGCTTCCAACGCACAATAATAACTACCACCCGATCTGCGAATGACGCTGCGAATGACGCTGCGCTAGCTGGCAATGATTTCAAAACATCCCATGTTGATTCTTCCACTAGCCGCAGCCACAGCGGCAGTGGTGAAAGCATCAAGAGCACAGGCAGCCAACAACACGAGAGCTATTCCAGCAGGAGCCGCTACAGCAGCGGTGCACAGACGAGCAATGACAACAACAAAAACTATAGCTCAACAATATCCTCACGGGTCGTCGAGCGAGATGGCGTGGGGTGGAGCGACAGCGGAGTGCGGCCCGGCTGTGTATACTGGTGGTGCTTTCCCCACCCGAAAGCGCCCGCCCCGCCGGGACCTCCTGGCACACTGAGGCCGCCCCAAACCCAGCGGTATGAGAGTGTGATCTAGGAAGTGAAGAGGAGCAAGAGAGGAATAATATTGCTTTCTGCAAAAACTGTTCTTTGTGTGTGTGTGTGTTTCCTTTGTTTCTCCTTCACATTTCTTCTAGTGCTTCTTCTCTCTACTCACTCCTTGTGATTTACTGCTTTCCACCTCTCTTTCCGCTCTCCCCATTCTTTTCCAATCATATAACCCCCCTAAGGTGGGTAAACGAGGCTTGGCTGCAGACGCTGCGCCAGCGCTACCCCGACCATGTCAGCAAGATTCACCCCAACCGGTCCGCTTACTACACCGAGCCCAAAAAGCACTACGATTTGTACGACGTGGCCTTCGGGGAAGGTGCGATGGCTTCATTATGCTTTTGCTTGCGACGTTCTTCGCTATCCCTTGCTGCTCTTCTGCAATTACAAAGCACAGTTTAAATGATGGGCCAAAATTGCCTTCATGCATTCCAATTTAGCTTTTGAAGTCCTTAAAGCCGAAACACTTTATTTCAATTCTAGTTGCTTCACATTGCGTCACCTCTATTGCGTGTGTGTTTATGCACAACCATGTGTGTGTTTATGCTTGCTTCTGTGCCTACACAGGTGCTGTGCATTTGTTTGCTCCTCGCGATGCACACACCCAGCACCTCTTGAGCAAAGGTTTGCGAAGGAGGTTCCAAGAAAGTGAGGCCGCTAGACACAAAGCTGCGCAGCAGTCGAAGGGAAAGAAACGGAAGCAGCCTCCACCTCCACCTCGTGATTATGGCGAGGAAGGAGATGGAGGTGAAATGGTGCACCAGCTGCCTTGCTACGATTCAGTGGACAAAGGCAGCGACAGAACAGGGCTCTGTCCCGAGATTGTGGTGAGAAAAAATGCACAAAATTAGGCATTGGTTCCGCTTCTTTTCCCTACATTTTATAGTTGCTTGTGATCACTTACCAGTTCTCTTGTACTTCTAAATTTTATGCGTTTTAATTTTAGAGCATCTCATCTATTCTCTCGTTTCAGGTTCACGATTCTCCCCTCGATGTGGCATCGCAGTGCCAAAACGGCGCCATGCAAGATCGCACTTTGTTCTTTTTGGCGCCCCATTACCCTGGGAATTTCTTCCACCTGATGAACGACAATTTAGTGCCACTCGTGACCGACTTGCAGGTGTGCGCGTGTTTTTCTTGTTTTTTTTTCAATCCTTAGGTTCAATGTATACGAGAATTAGAATTAAGTTTACACGCGGCAGTTTTCGAAGATCAAAAGCCTCTCTTTTAGAAACTCACGAAGCGGATCTTCCCTTCGTTACCTCCGCTTCTGTCCCTCCCTGTACTTTCACATGACGAACAGGCTTTTCCTGAATGCAACGCCAAAGATTTAACGTGTGCCTACCCGCCTGCCCTCGCGCAATTTTGGTGCGACAAAAACCGAAAAGCCGGCGGAGCTACAGCGTGGTAAAATTGAGACCGAGAAGGAGATGTGCAAGTATCAGACTGAGTGCGACAGACAGAGAGAGGGCACTTCTAAAAGAATTTGATTGAATTATCTTTTCTATTTTACTCACTGCCTTGAAATGATGATTATCTTTCAAACTACTACATGTAGGTGGGACGCCTTGTTTCCCGCCATTTTCGGCCCTCCACTCGCAGCCGAGACGCAAGTGCTTGGGTTCAACAGCCACAAAAACGGCAAAGTGACTACCAGGAGGACTAGCTCCTCGTCTTCATCCTCATCTTCAACCTCGTCCTCGAAGCTGTACTGTGTAAAGCGGGCGAGTTGGGGGTTGGGGCCTCGGCCTTTTTACACCGACTTTGTGGAACAGGTGCGCGTCATTTTCGTTCTCCTACTCACAGACAACCCTTACTTTATTGTGTTTGTTCACTTCTGTTAATCGAGATGGACGGAGAATTTCTCTTTGTTTGTCCCTCAAAAAGAAGCTCAGAAGAAGAGTTTTAGAACAGAAATCAGTTTGAAATGGACCTTGCAATACAAGGCGTTTCTTCAAAGCCGTTTTACTCGTTGTGCCCATCTTTTGTTTGTGCTTTCGCATGGGTGTTCAGAGAATAGCGGCCCTCTCGGCTGTGCGTGGAGTCGCTCTGCGCTACCACGGCATCATCCCTAATGTAATGGCCGAAGAAAAGGCTATGACTCCGCCATCTCGGTTAAGAGCGGGCGCTGCTTCTATCATCGACAATGATCGTAGCTTGAGGAGTCAGCCTCGAGTGGCTGGCGACAAACTACCTGATGTGGTAAGAAAACAACATTCAAGGAATTGGTGCTTGTGTTTGTTTATTTATTTGCTCCCTATTATATTCCTATTCATCCCCTTGATCAAACTTAGGACTTCACAGCTCTTAAATAAACGCACGATATATCATATGGTTTGCATATTTTTTCAACCTCTTGTTATAAAGGTTTTTGTGAAGCGTTACAAGAAGAAGAAAGAAGACAACCCGAGAGGCGGCGGATTGCACTACAACCGGGTTGGTTCTTCGTTTTCTCAAGACTTTTTGTATTAGATGCATTTGTTCGTTCATTCTACTGCGATTGTTATATTTTGCCTATCCTCCATTCCTTTCAATTCATTTTGTTGATTGGTTCACATGTGATGACAAAAAGGTGCTCGGCGACCCAGAACAGCTCACGAGAGCGTTCCAAAGAGAAGGCGTAGATTTACGCGAATGCTGCGACTTCGAACGCGATTTTGCCACGCAACCTTCATCTTCTTCACCTGCTGAAACCAGCAGCCGCACGGGCGCGATGCTTGAAATGGTATCAGGGGGATGTACTTTTATGGGAGAATCTTTGTGTCTACTTATACCTACGAAGAGTTTTCTAACCTATCATTTCATCCTTGCTCTCTTATGATATGTAAAACTACTTACTTTTCTACTCACATTTTGTCTTGGTTGTGGTAACATCTATGTGGTATTACTAGGTGCGGCACGCAGATGTGATTGTGTCCTTGCACGGAGCAGGCTTAGTCAACGGCGTGTTTGCCCGAGACGGCGTGATGCTGGTGGAGTTACATGGAGGGTACGGCGCCGATGACGTCATCTTCCGTCGGCTGGCGCAGGGTCGACAAGGGGGCTATATGAAGGTGAGGAATCTTAGACGTGAAGGAGAAAGAAGAATGAGGAGGCGTGTCTGAAAAGACGGTTCGTAATGTGTGTGCGACGTTGAGCCATTAAGCATATCTACTCGCATTAGCAGTTTCTCAAACTGCATCTTTTTAATGTGCTGGGGTCTAATTGTATGCGCGCCTAATCGAAAATTAGGCCCGAGTGGACGAGAAGCTGGAACAGCACGAAGTCGGGGAAGAGCGCGCCACTGCCATTGCTGCGTGTGTAGTAGCCTTATTCAATGGCCGGGAGTGCAAGCGGCCGCTAAATTCCGACATCGAAGAGGCCTATCGAGCTGAAGACATGATTTAATTCGTAGTTGTTTACTGGCAAGTGGCTACAGAACTACAGAAGCGACAATTAATTGAGCTGCCAAAGAAGCGTAAGCGTACTTCAGGCCTAAGGCTTCAACGCTGGTAGTCCCCTCTGTGTTAGGTCGAGAAATCCAGTTCATTTCGGAGGCGCCATCAGAAGCGACCTCTTTGTTTTCTTTGAAAATTTTAGAACGAAGGTCACTTGGAACTTCCACTGGTATATCTGGAAATCTAGAATTCGAATACGAATACCAGTGTACTCAGGTGGCGTGGGATTATGAGAATTCCGATGGAAGGGTGGAAGAATAGTATGCGGATGAACGGAGAATAGTAGGAAAGGGAATACCTGAGTTCGACTGTAACGTAGCTAGCGCCTGCGGTCCGTTCATTACTTCATCTTTGTTCGACCTCGCTAAGTACCGCTTCTGGAGCGGAGAAGCTATTCCTGGTGTTCGTAGGCCTGTGTTCATTCGTGTTCGCACAGCCTACAGCATTGCAGCCACGTGATCCATCCTTCGTTA
>Ga0307930_1001995_pt1 | contig 15796 bp, 20 predicted proteins | sample OrgLakmetageno46_FD_203161 | JGI IMG/M metagenome (GOLD analysis project Ga0307930, IMG submission 203161) | Saline water microbial communities from Organic Lake, Antarctica - #46 | ecosystem: Environmental > Aquatic > Non-marine Saline and Alkaline > Saline | place: Antarctica: Organic Lake...
CTAATACTAATGTGCATGCAAATGCCCGACTCGGCGGTCAGGCGTACAAGGAATGGTCAGGTAGACACACGCGGGGAATGGGGCATATAAAGGGCTAGAGAAGAGAAAGCCTTCTTTCATTTCGGTGATGATGAGTCATCACTGCTGTACAGCCGTACAGGGTGTAGTTGTCCCTGCGCAGCACCTACTGTGCTACCACGGCTCCAACACTCCCACCGATCTAGCGGCCTGGTGGCTGCTCGATCCAACTCTTCTTTTTGTGTCTCAAACTAAATCGAATCCATTCAAGCTCGTTGACTCAGTTGACGTAAAACCATTTTGTCGTAGTTACCAAACTTCTGAAAAACTGTATCAGCCTCGCATTGGCGTCATCACGCTGTCCATCAGAATCGCAAACTGACTGATCAATATCTAATTCTGCCAAGTCCATTCCAATAACCGGCAGAGGTAACCTCCAAGTCTTCAATCTCAAAGAATCTCCAACAAAAACTACAAAACCTACTTCAGTTCTGACGATGAAAAACATCCCGGTCCTTCGGGCCGCCTGCGTCAAACATCCAGGCTGAAAAACACCTCCAGAACTCATCGCTCGTGGTGAAATAATCCGACGAAATAATCACCATAAACAGCGCTTCATTAATCAATCCTCAAACGTTGGAACGGAAACTCAAAATTTCTCAATAATTGCGGAAGGTGGATTGCTAGTCACATATTACTGCGTAATCTTACACTGTACCGTAGCACAGAAGCTAGCATGATCATGTAGCCGCAGCAATCTGCCGAGGGCGCTCCGGACCGGGTCGGCAATCTCCAAAATCCGCTTCCATAGTACGCGTATTGGCCTGCAGACCACACGTGTTGGCCCAAACGGCCGCCTGGAAGTCTATCAAACTCCCACCAATGAATGCTATCATTCATTCTTCGTTCCATAAACCGCCTCCTCACTGATAAGCTATTGAAGGTGGCCGCACTACTCTCAACCAAATTCCTGGCAACAACATTTCGTCACACAGGCAAGCTCACATACGGCAACGAATCACCTGATCGCTTCTTCTTTGTCCAAATTCCTCTTCAGCTCACGACTCTGCGATCACATTTGGGAAAATGAATCATAAATGGTAGTGCTTTGTTCTATTGGACTGCTCTTTCAATGCGCTAGAGCGATCGCAGTACTCACATACTGCTCCGGACCCAATACGCTTAAGACATCACTTCGTCGTCTCATGCGATGGTCTCGGCTTCGGCCTCGCTGCCACTCTTACAAGCAGCAACAGCTTACAACCAGTTGGCAAACTAAATTTCCAACTATAAACAGCGTCGCCGGCGTAAGCAATAACACCTCAGCTGTCTCGAAATGGCCCAAACATACACGGCTAGTGCCTTCGGCTCATAAGCTCGTGAAAAACACTATGGGCTCCCACCACTTCAACGTGGTTCTACGCGATGCCATGCTCCTAGCAAATGCTTGTCGAGCAGCTTCCGCGTCTTCTTGCAAATGATCTACGGTTAATAACTCCCACCGCTTGCGCCCTTCGGCGACAGTGAAAGCGAGATTCAAAACCTCTAAGACAGACTGATAATCCAAATCGACGATAATGCGACGAGCTCCAGTGGCGTCAAGCATGATAATAATAATAATGGTGAATTCTTATACTAGTACCTTCAAACCAAACTTGAATACCAATTCTCAAATCGCTCCAATAACCGCGCTGCAAACTAGTAGTGAACTACATCTGCGCTACGTCGTCATTGCGGGCCCGTGCGAGGATAAACTATCTACCCGCTAAGTCAAAGACAATGGCTCGCATTCATCCGTAAAAGCATATAAACTTTCCAGTCTTCCAATGATAAATTAACCGTGCATCAAATCCAAGGAATCACTCAATAGGTAAAGCCAGTCCAAAAATACAAGTACAATGAACCGTGGCCTTCCAGCTAAATGAAGCTAAATATAGGGCGTCGTCACCCGAAAAACTTGACTGACAGTAGCTTCCATACGTAAATGTTAACTTCCAAAACTGTAGTCACAGACCCAACATCGTCGGCAAATAAATCCTCCCCTCCGAGCAAAGCTTTCCAGTGCATGCTCGTTTCGGCTCAGTACGCTTCCTCTGCGCCCAACCCACTTTACGGCCTCTGAATAGACCAGTGCACCCAATAACAATAATCCGAAGTAGTCCAACTCGGCACGTCTTGAACAATGAACAAAGCTAAAAGACGTATGGCTATCCGAGGACAATTACGGCGGTGCTCAACCAATAACATGGTCCACAATAAGGAGTATCGACGAATATAATTCCAGGGTCTCTCGCAGCACATGATGCCGCGCTTGCAGGAACAAGTGGTTCTTCTCAATCTCAACCAAAATAATCCCGCGCGCTCAGCGATATACACAATGTCCATTGCTAGCATAACCATCAAGGTAGCTTTCAGTACAAAATGTAACACAGAACCCAACGTAACCATAACCAAAACTAACAGTAAGTCGTTCGGTATTCCAGGGATATAGCGCACCTCGTGTGCGCAAAGAGTTACGCGGCTGCTATCGCGAGCTAAATCAAAAGCAATGTCAACAGTCATACCTTTCCCGCGAGAATGCGAGTCAGGACAGTTGAATCCAATACTTGCAACGGAGGTTTCCGGGACAAAAAACATCAAGCCAATCGCCACCAGCCAAGTAATCTGCAATCGTCAGATGCGCTCTAGCACTTATCATAGCTGAGCAAGCAATCTCTGAAACATAGAGAGACACGCGCACAATTCTTCCAGACACACAATCGTCTAGAGCGCGGGCTGAGGCATAAAGAGAACACAAGGCATCTCTCTTTCCCACATCAAAGTAAACACGGTTCGCAGCTGATAGATAGGCTCCCACCCATGCTGCGCAATCCTCTAGTGGCTCGAATAAAGTATTATTGATCGCGAAGTCAACTAAGTCTCTTCCTTGCAACCAACCTTCACGACGCATCAAACGCCGTCTTCCGGATACTTGGGCGAAAACACTCTCGGTCCGCTGCCGAGCCAATACCTGAGTAATGATGGCTCTACACCCAAAACTAAAAACAAACGAGTCTAACAAACAAGCGAGCTAAGTCGATACCTCCATCATCTTTAGGTTGACAAATCTTCCAGCTGTTGTATACACTCCAATCTAGTGGCCATAAGCAATCTATTGTCGCTACGGCGGCTGCGCGCTCCTTACCCAATGGAAACGTGCGTCTGGTACGCTTCAGCATCTACGTTGTCTTCTTGCGACTTGCACCACTGAACACAGCCTCAGCAACAGTCCAGGACGGTACATTGCATTTCTCCTCCGCTAACACGTCCTTGTCTGCTACCGACTCTAGCTTCTCACATGAACCTTCACTACCGCGTTTGACCAGAAAAACGCGACACCCATACTCGGTTATCGAATCCTCGAGCGCCTTGAGGAATATCAACTCGTCGCGGTGCACATCCGCTTCTAGACGAGGGAATCTAGCTAATTTTCCGTCGATAAAAACCAAGCGTAACGAGTGCGTTACCGAGCTTGCGATGATGTGCTGCACCGCTGCTCCAGGTAACTCGCTATCCAATGCACTAAATACTAGTAGGCCGCTCCCTGTGGGCCCAAACGTTGGCTGCTCGTGCTTCGAATAGCTACTGCTCAACAACAGCGCCAAACTGTTGCCTGATGATGGTGCCCTTTCCTCAGAATGAGGGGCTCCTGCTGCCGGTTCTCGCGCAGGACCAGGCGTGCCAAACTTTCCTTCGCCATCCTCAACTGCATCGCAGATGTTTGACCTAATGAGGTGGCTGCTGCCCCCGACTTCTAGCCCCCGGGGCGGGGCGCTATGCCGTCAGTTGAAGACCGCGAGGAAAGGGTCTTCTTCCAACGTCGCCATAGCTGGCTTCTGATTAGCAAAGTCGGTCGGTGGAGTAGAGTCTTCAAACACCACCTTATCTGGCAGCAAGTTAACAAAATCTTCAATCATTTGCGCTTCCGGAGGTAGCTGCTGCTGCGGAACGATGATGGTCTCTGGAGCGGGGTGGTCCTCCAAACCCATCGCAGCTGACTCCTTCTTTGCAGCTATCTGCGCATGTGCCCGCGCCGTAAGCTCCCGATACTGCTGCATATCTAGCATAAACTGACTGAGTCCTACTTGTGACATCTGATGCTTTAGCATGCTATCATGCACACTCCAATAGTCTTCACCTGTAAGCTCGCATTCGAGTTCGAGAGCTTTTGCGTTAGCCAAAAACTGTGCCATATCGGTATCCACATTCGCGTCATTGCTTCTCTTGCAAGTGGCACGCGTACTTGAGTAGTTCCGCGACTGCTTCCGGGACCTGTTCCGCGAAAAATATAGCTGAGAGAATTTTACCTGCTTCTTCTCTCCTGCTGGAACCAGGACCGCAGCGTGGTGCTTGAAAATAGAAATCGGCACCTTCGCACTCCCAGCACCGCTAGCACCGCTAGCACCGCGCTTGACGCTACCGCCATAATTGCGCTGATCTCCGCTGTTTCTACGCACTGTGGTAGGTAAAACCTTTCCACTAGCATTCTCAGCACACTGGCCACGCTTGACGATCGATCCGTCGCGCTGGCCTCGACCACCACTGCTCGCCTTGATGGCTGCTGCAGTGGGACTGCCCTTGTTGTTGGCGCTCCTAGCGCCATGGCCGCGCTTGGCATGCACTCCGCCGCGCTGACCATTTCCACCGCCTATAATGGTGGGCTTTCCCTTCCAATTGGCGTTCCCAGCGCCATGATGGCCGCGCTTGACGAGATCGCCGTCGCGCTTGCCGTTTTTGGTGTCCATACCAGTAGAGCCTTCCTTCCCCTTAGCGTCCGAAACGCTATCGCCGCGCTTGACGTTGTCAGAGTCTTCGCGCTGGCCTACAAATTTACGAGTAGAGGGGTCTCCACGTTTGTGAGTAAGAAAAGTTGTACTAGGATTGTCACCTTTACTTGTAGCGGCCGTGTCTTGCGTGCGAATCACTTTGCCTTCATGCGCTTCCTTCTTGGTTCGCACTTTTCCGCGCTGGCCACGTCGGCCGCGCCGAATCGGCTTCCGTCGTGATTTCTTCAATGCTCGCGCTGGCAAATCTCGGCCATCCTCAATAGTCTTATCGTTGACCAGTTGAGGAACATTCTGAGACTCGCATTCTTTGTCAGCTGATTTCACGCAAATCTGCTTCTGCAGTGTGTCGAATAAATCGGCGAAAAATGCGGCACTATCAAATCCTAGATTCTTACATGCAACTTCTAAGTTGAGCTCGAGCCCTGCTTCTGAAGCATTTTGAGCGAGCTTCCTAAACTTTTGAGCGTAACTCAAAGGCAGAAGAATATTTGTACACTGGGCCATGACCTATCGTATTCTGCCAGAGGCTAGTAGGATCTAGCTACTCACAAAGGGTGTTGTGGAGTTGAACTAATACTAATGTGCATGCAAATGCCCGACTCGGCGGTCAGGCGTACAAGGAATGGTCAGGTAGACACACGCGGGGAATGGGGCATATAAAGGGCTAGAGAAGAGAAAGCCTTCTTTCACTTCGGTGATGATGAGTCATCACTGCTGTACAGCCGTACAGGGTGTAGTTGTCCCTGCGCAGCACCTACTGTGCTACCACGGCTCCAACATATCTAACTGCCAACTGCCAACTGGGGTTCTTGGTTCATAGCTTCGCACTGGATTCGCACTACGAGTAAGAAAATAAGAGCAATTAAATGAATACTAAGTTGAGTATCGATCAGGGATGTATATAACCCAAAATGACCCAAGAAGATGCAGCAGCTCCGTCGAAATGAAACAGCACATGTAGCTGAGAGCACAGAACTAGATCGGGCGGAAGGCGAAAGCAACACGCCGTCATGCAGTTCCAGGCACCCAATAACACACGTCAATGAGCTAGCTCATTACTTCTCAGATAACTTTTCGAGCAGCTCTGCAATTACTTCTGGGGGCTGCGCGCCTGAAAATGCCGTGGGCTGCTCTCCTGGTGGCGCATCCTTTCGCGCCACCACAAAAAAAGGCACGCCGCTCACTCCACGCTGGCTCCAGGAGCGACCCTTCACAGAAGTTTCATTGGCTAGCTCATCGCCGGCAAGGAATGTGGCACACGCAGCTCGGTCGATTTTTGGGCACTCATCCACTACTGCGAGGAGGTTGTCGTGCTTGGAGAGATCCTTGCCGGCTTCAAAATAGGCGTGAAACATGCGCTCCATAAAAGAGTCTGCTTCCTCTGGATTGCTGCGCTTGACCCACTCGCAGACGCGGTGCGCGTCTAGCGTAGGGATGATGCGTCGCTCGGGGTTGAAATGGATGCCTACCTTCAACCCTGCGACGTCCAAGGGATTGCCAGATTTTCCGTACCGCTCCACGGCTGCCGGCCCGTACTTGTTCATCAAGTGTGCCATCAAATCTTCACCTTCAGGAGGGGTGTTGTGGTTCAGGAAAAAGGGTTCCCAAACCACTTCAACATTGACACCTATTCATGCAAAACAGTAAAATAGTATCAAAGGAAGCGCCCGATGATAGGCAAAGAGTAGGTAAAAGTGACGCGACCACGAGACTCACCAGGGGTGTCAGCAACCGCTTTCTCGAGATTACGCTTGCCGACGAAGCACCATGGTCATATAATGTCGCTCACAATAGTCACAAGAACATTGGTGCTTGCACGAGATACTGCAGAAGCCATCTTCTCTTCGGTTAGAGGCTAGCTAAGGATTTGGCGTGGCTACTGCTAGCTTTGTAACAACTTACTTAGTTTCTGATACAACAACAGAACAATCAACAATCAACCAGAAGACTCTGCCAGAACGCCAGAACAAGAAATATCTAAATACACGCTCGCATCTCGCTTCGCATCATCGCATCCTTCCTCAAAAAAATCTCAAATCATCAGAGATCAGAGATCAGAGAAGATAGCAGCCGCCAGCTCATCAACCTACTGTCTTATTGAATGGGCTTATACGAGCAGCTCTAACGTAGCTGTCAACTTCGAGGTAGACCATTGCTAGGAACGACGCCCCTGAGTATACATAAGCCAAAGCAAGTACTTTTGCGTTGTGGCAGTACTAATTCATCACACAGGATTGGGAGGAATACTCCACTGCTGCGACTGCTGCGACAGCTTGATACGTGCGCACCGTGCGCCGTAGCCCGAGAAGTTGTGGCTTATCTAGGCTTCTCTCTTGGCGTTTTATCACGCTAGTTGGTCCTGAAGTATTATCGAAGAGGTCGAGTAGATTTTGTTGAAAGCATACAAATTAAAGCTAGAACTCTCTCTCGCTCTCCGCAATCCGAATACGTCAATATCAAGACTATGCGCTGGCTTCTACTCTTCGTGCTCCTTTCAAAGAGCTTCGGTCTCAAACCCGTTAGCTTTCGGAGTTCTTTGCGAGTACGATCTAGGCCATTTGAGCCCCGGGCTAATGCTCCCGTTGAGTCTTGGATGAAAGAGCAAAAAGCCGTTGAGGCGCTGCTGGGTGCTGCTGAGTCCATTTCAAAGAGCGAGGTATTCAGAGGTCAATCACATAAACCTTCATTGCATTTGTTTACATCATACTTAGTTGTCGCTTTAACAAGTGCTGCTTCAATATGTATGTGTGTGTAACAGGATGACACCTACAAAATAACAACTGCTGGGCCTGCCTTTCCTGGGCTGAAAGTGCAGTCCGAAAACAGAGTCCGGATAGATTATAAGACAAATTCTGACGGGAGTGGCGCAGTGTCACCGGAGGGATCGTCACTGTCACTGGTCTTATTGGACTCAAATACTGAAGCATCAGGGCCTGCTTTCCTTGTAAGAATCTTTGAAGCAGCCAAACTGAACTTTGAAGTACGCTCCAAGAACACGGTCACTGTGGTGAGCGCAGACGACGACGAATGCGACGAGGGCAGCAACGTTGATGGTGCTTGCGTCGTTGAGTCGAACGTGTCGCTCGACTTAGATATGGAGTTACCGTCGTGGGTGCCGTTTCCAGTGGCTGTTCTGGAGCGGCGTGGGTCAAAAGCTTTTCAAGGAATGCTGGATAAAGATTGTGCGCGCCTGGTGGAACGCTTCCGCAACGAGTACTTGGAGTGGTCTGAATCGCAAACGGACAGTAGTATGAAAGAATAACTTATATTTCTATAAGCATTTCCGCAACGAGTACTTGGAGTGGTCTGAATCGCAAACGGACAGTAGCATTAAAGAATAACTTATATTCCTATAAGCATTTCCTGTTGGTGAGCTTGGTTGCAGCCATTAGAAAAATCATGCACTTCTTAGGTTTCTTTCATGTAGTTTTCCACCCAACGACTTGACTAAACTCTAAACTTGCTTCCAGTCATCCCACCCGGGCGGTGAACCCAGACAAATGATGAAACATTACTTACAGGAAAAGAATATTGGTTTATCGTAATTCTGTTGCGACGCAGCAACTCCTAGCCAATTCCAAGCAAGTCAAGTGCGAAGCCAAAAACCATGATTGTACTCGAACGAATACAATCCAAAATGACACATAATCCAGTTTTGCGGTAAGAAGTGGGAATGCGCGTGGGTTTGATTGAATTACGCTCATTGCCGATTGGGCTATATGATCGAACGGCCTAGGAGTAGCACAGAGCTACAAAGAGGCGTTGTGCTGGTACTGGTACAGAAAGGCAGCTAATTAAGGGCACGCAACAGCACAATTTATTCTAGGGTATTTCCTTGCGAATGGCCGTTGCGTGGCACAGGGCGATGTGGAGGCGGTGCAGTTGTACAAGATTGCAGCTGGAAAAGGCGCTGTGCATGCGCAGAATCATCTAGTGAACATGCTGTAGGCAGGTCGTGGCGTGGTACAGGGCGATATTGAGGTGGCCCAGAGGTGAAAAGAAAGCTTTTGAACAAGAAGGGGTGCGAGCGCAATGCGAGCTATGATTCATATTTCGCCAAGGCTGCGGCATGCCCCAAAATTACAAGGAATCCGAGCATTATTGCAAAATGGCCGCCGACCAAGGTCATCCGGCTACTCAATTTCGTTTGGCAAAACTTTATCGCATGGGCCACGGCATCCCTCAGAGAAATAAGGAGACGATATACTGGCACGAGAAGGCAGCTGACCAAAGTGCATCAGAATGCTCAAATTTCCATCGGGTTGACATATGAGACCGGCGGCGGTGGTAAGGCACGAAACGATGGGAAGGCAGCGTGGTGGTACAAAAAAGCAGCGGACCAAGGACATGGGGAGGAAATCATCAAGATGCAGATCCTTGATGCAGTCGGAATTGTGCCAGACACTTCGGACTGAGCAACTGAGAAGCGCATGGTTGCTTCGAGGGCAAAAGGGCGTTCCCACTTCCTAGTAGTTGCGTGCATAAACATAAACAGAAGTCCGCGTGGTGTTGCACTGCATGTAGAGGTAATCGGCAATAGCCAATTGCAGTTGGAGATGCGGTGGAATCTCAGATCCCGAGTACCCGCCTCCACCTCCACGATTTTAGTTATCATTTTTAACTCATTAACTATTTAATTGTTATTCGATATTCGCTATTACTAGATCTATATTGATATCGGTACTATTATCCATTATTAGTAAGTAGCTTGTTGGTTGTTGGTTGCCATTGCCATCAATAACCATCAATCAATCCATCAACATCAACCAGCGCGTATAAGCGGCCAACCGGGGAGCTGGGGAGCTGGTTGTCATAAGTCATATACTCGGGCCAAGTAGGGGGCCTTGTTGTAACAGTTGTAGTTGTTGCTGAAAAGCGATTAGTGGCTGCGCCTTGAGGGTGCGCCCTAGCAGTTCTTCGAGTGCACAACGCAGACGGATCCGCATTGGGAGCGGACCAAACAACTAAAGCAATAGACTTCTCAACGGGCGATGTACGGCATATACAGGGGATCAAAGCCTCCCTGTAACATCTTCCGGTGAACAACAAATGATGAACGACAAACGACCAAATAGCTATCGCTGTCGTACTCTCGTTCGTCGTCCTTCCCCTCGGGAATGAGAGAGACCCGCATATAACGGCGTTAGACTAAATCTCTCGGGCGGTCCTTGTAGACCGCCCCTCAAACTAATACTTAACACTCATAGTTAGATTTCTATCACTAGAAGCTCAAACCAGCATTTAGGATTGTTATATGTTTGACCTCGAATGCTATATTTCAAGGCCCACCTTTCTTTCTTATGTCCATTGGTATTGGACATCGCCATGACTACATATCATATCATCATATAATTAACTCGCGAAAAGTTCAAGCCCAAAGCGAGGGCCTACCTGATCCTTAGAAAACTCGACAAAGAAGCGCGCACTTCAATACAAAGGGCACTGCAGCTCAAAGTTCAAGCACGGCATCAGCCACCGCGTTGTCGTCCTCCGCAGTCGAGCACGCCGACGCAAGGGCCAGGAGCGCGTCCACCCCCGGCTGTTTGCCGCCTGGCAACAGTGGAGATGGCGCCACCGACGCAGACTCGGCCTCGTCGCTCGCCGCCGCGTCGCTCAAGCGCGAGTCGTCTTGGTGCGCGGGGGCGTCGCCTTGCCCTGCGGCCAATGACGCTGCGGGCGCGGTTTCATTCGCGGACGAAGAGTCCAATGGCTGCTGCTGCTGTTGTTGATGAACATTGTACGGGTCGCGCTCTGCGAACTGCTGCTGCTGCTGCCCCTGTTGCTGCCCCTGCTGCTGCACTACCTCCTGCTGCTGAGTCTGCTGCTCCTGAGGTGCGCCAAGTGGCCAATCATAAAAGCCCGAGGAGGAGGAGGAGGAGGAGGAGCGGTCCGCACCCGACGGCCCGTTGGCGCCCGACGAGTCTTCCCGACGGTCGCGCGCCACCACGCCGCGCGGTGGCTCGGGAAACTGTTGTCCCGGCGGGTGCGACGCCGACCGAGGGCGGTGGTGGTCATCTTCCAACATCTCCGCCTTGGCCATGGGCGATGCATAGATGCCGCTGCTGTCGAAACCATGGTGGTGGTGGATACTAGGATCGGTGCTGCTTCCTGCTGCCGCGCCGTGCGCTTGCAAGGCTTCGGAGGTCAGGGAAGGCGGCGGTGGCTGAGCGCCGTGCAAGGCCCTAGGATCGTCGTCAGCCCACCCGTAGCGCCCGTCGTAGCCCGGGGCCCCGCGCGCGTAAGCCAGCTGTTCGGCCGTCAGCGCAGCCAGCGGGACCGCTCGAGGCGCAGCCGGGTATGCTCCCGGGCGCGACGCACCGACAGGCGCAGAGGAGGAGGAAGGCATCGAAACGGGTGGTTGTTCTTCGCGCGCCGCGAAGTCGTTGTTCTGGTGGCTGTGTTTTTTTGGAGCGCCCTGGTGAGCGCCGCTGTGGTGCTGCTGTACGTAAGCGTGGGGTGGGAAGCCAGGGGGGGGGTGTTGCACGGGTGGGGGCGGCGGCATCTTCGGAGAGCCGGGACGCCCGGGCGCTGCCTCTTCCGACGCTGCAACGGCATGTTGTGCCTGAGCTGAGGTGCCCAACGCGCTCTCGGCGTGTCCTGCCGAGGGTTCGGCAACCATACTACCAGGATCTCGCAGCGAAGAAGAGGGTGCACTGAATGAGGCCGCGGTGGAATTCGCAGCGGAAAGAGGAGGAGGAGCAGAGGGATGGCTAAACGGTGGCTGCCCATGGCTAAACTCTACATGTGCTGGCGCTGGCGCTCGCGCCCCCGCTGCTGCCGCTGCTGCTGCTACAGGCCGAGGCACATGCCCTGCGCACCCAAGAAGCGCGGGGTTTTCGGCCAGGACGTCGGCTCGGTCCCGCGGGCCCGAGTGGTGCCGGTGGTGGTGGTTCATCAGCGTGGGCTGCGGCGCAGGCGGCGGCGGCGGCGGATGAGAATGGTGGTAGGTCATGGAGTAGCCCGGCATCCCCATGCTGTGTGGGTGGGGCATCAGTGGGGGTGGCGGCTGCAGAGGTGGCGAAGTGCGCGGTCCACCCGCCGGGATTCCGTTGGAAGTGGTCGGCGGCAGCGGCTGCGGCGGATAGGCTTCGTCGTGAGCCAGAGCCCTAAACCTGCCCTGCGCATGGTCATGCGGCAACGGCGGCGGCTGCTGATAATGGTATTCGGGCGGCGGGTGCACGCGTGGGTACGGGTAGTAACTGGCGGGCGGGTGCGAGGAGGACGCTTGTGGCGGCAAATACCGACGGTCGTAGTACGGGTCATGTTGGCGGTAGTAATCGTCGCCTGATGGCGGCGGGTAATGCCCGTGGGCGTAGGTGTAAGGCGGCTGATCGTAAGATCCACCAGCGACACCGCCCTGCACATTACCGCTGGCAGCGTAGCCGTTCCTGTACGGGTCGCTGCTGCCGTCAGGCCTCGGAGGACACGCGCCCGGCTTCTGGTCGACGGCCCGGCGGCTTCCCGCAGCCGACGGGTTGCCTGAAGCCCGAGACCGGGACCGGCCCGAGCCGCTGCCCTCGCTTCGCCCGCTGCTAGCACTACTTGCGCTCCCACCACTAGTGACACGTTCAGCCCGGGAACGACCGCTGCCAAAAGTTTCTTCGTAGGTTTGCTGCCAGAAGCTGCGCTTTTTCTGTCGAGCAAGATGAACAAAAAGTCAAGTTAGAGACACTGGCACTACGTGCGCGAGCAAAAAAATAAATGCTATGAAACAAGAAGTAAAAGACTCACGGGTACTGGCGGTGGTGAGTCGCCTTTGCTCGGCACGGGGGCTGCGGCGCGCGCCTTTTTGAACACCGGCTGGCCAAGCTGGTAGGGATGTTGCCCTGGCGAATTAGCTTGCGCGTGCACCTGCGCCGTAGTATTGGTCCGGCCCAGCTTCTGCACAAAACGCCCGCTCGCAAACGCATCTTTCCATGCATCGTGCATAGCTGCGCCCTTGCGAATCTGCGACGGTAGTTTGTTGGCCATTGCCTCCGGCATGCCGCGCTCAATCAGCATTTTGATCATGATGTTCGCCGACTGAGAAAGTTACGCAACAAGGGAAATTAATGATGAACAAAATGCCAGAATTGACATGGGTGCGTGCAACATGAAACCTTGAACTTAGAAAGGGGTAGAATGAAAGAAAAACGGGCATTCACCATGGGGCGTTGCGCATTTGCTTCGGTCGCCGCGATGACAGCGTGCACTGCGCTTTGCACGGCTTTGGCTCCATGGTAAGGCACTTGAACGGACAAATTCGATGACTCCGGGCCTGTGAGCCCCAACTCGCCCCACACAGGCTTCAAAGCTTCTGCAATTGGGTCCATGTCGTAGGATTGCTGACTGTTGAGCGCAACAATGGGGTGGAGAATGCGTCAGGAGGAGCAAACCAGTCATGAGCAATCGAGAGACAGCATTTTGAGCATAAGCACTCGCTCTCGCACCCCAAGCACCCTGGCTCAGACACAAGTATGCATTCCTCGGTGACGCCACCAAAACGGACCTTGAGAAACCTAAGATATGTGTGCCTTTTGTAGCACGGCAACGCAACGATATAATCTCAAAATAATCGTGTCAACAAAGCTTGGTCAGAGTGGTGACATCGACATCAACCAAATTTTCTTGAGGATGTCTGGCATCACTGAAACAGTCAATCGTCAGTGTTTGTCATCAGCTGGGAGAGGATGCTGACACATGGATCTGGTGGACTACAGTACTACAGTACAGATTCGGAAGAAGATTGGGTGATACACTTTTACGGGAAAATGTCACTTTCCGAGGTGCCGGAATAAGTAGTCGAGCTAATAAGCTTCGGTAGCTGTAAGTACTAGTAGGGTTATAGACTCTGCAGACTTTTACAGCTGTAGCTTGAACCTTAGAAGCATTCAGCTTAACTGCGGCCTAGTATAGTGCTGAAGAGCTGATTCTAGCAGTCCAGCAGCTTGCATGTTGATAGCATTAGCACATGCCTAAGCGTAAATTTCTTGCTTACCAGTTCACTTTAAAATCGTCAGAGGCGATATAAATTGGAAACAGTTTATTGATCTTTCGGAATCAGCACAGCGTAGTTCTCAACAGATCGATACTTCATTTGGCCGCCGCTTTTGAAATGGCGAAGCATATTCATGGTGCCTCCCGTATGCAGCACCAACAGCGGAATAATCTCGTGCCAACTTTCCACGTGATTGCGATGGTTTGTGACTTTTTCTTCCCACGACTTGGTGGTGTGGAGATGCACATATGGTCACTCGTGCAATGCCTTCTTCAGCGTGGGCATAAGGTTATCATTTTGACCCACGCATACGGGGACCGCACCGGGGTGCGCTACATGTCTTGTGGCCTCAAGGTGTATTATCTGCCCCTTGTGCCTATGGTCGACGGCACTTGCTTTCCAACTTTTGGCCTAGCCTGGTTTCCACTCTTTCGGCAAGTATGCGTGCGAGAAGGTGTAACCTTGGTGCACGGTCACCAGGCCACTTCATGCATGTCCAACGAAGCACTGCTCATGGCAAGTGCGCTCGGGCTTCAGACAGTCTACTCCGACCACTCTCTCTTTGGCTTCGCAGACCTCGCTTCAGTGCACATCAACAAAGTTCTGCGGTTCACGCTCTCAAACGTAGACGCCTGCATCTGCGTGTCCCACACTTGCCGCGAAAACTTGTGCTTGCGTGCCGGCCTGCCGCCGAGCATGGTGTACGCAATCCCCAACGCGATTGACCCAGCTCGCTTCACTCCACCTTCGCTGGAAGCCCGAAAGCAAGCTTTTGACAGGTCAAATGGGCGAGTAGTAGTGGTGGTGGTATCTCGGCTGGTGCATCGCAAAGGCACGGACTTGCTAGCCCGCGTAGTGCCCCGAGTGTGCACCGAGCACCCAAAGGTAGACTTCATCATCGGCGGTGACGGACCTAAGAAGCCATTGCTGGAAGCTATGCTAAAGCAACACGGCTTGGGTGGCCGAGTAAAACTATTAGGCGGCGTGGCTCATGACCAGGTGTGACTATGAGAACGTTGAAGCTTTCGAGAAAGTAATCTTCATCTGTTTGAAATTTCCATTAGCCATTGAGCGTTTTTTTAAAATGAATATGTGTGTGCAGTAACTTGGTGAGTAAATGAAAGTCAACATCAAATAGAATGATCATTCAATCTTTTCTATGTCGATGCCACAGGTACGGGACGTTCTTGCGCAAGGACACATCTTTCTCAACTGCTCCTTGACCGAGTCGTTTTGCATAGCCATCGTGGAAGCTGCTTGCGCTGGCCTCTTCGTAGTTTCCACCAACGTTGGTGGCGTCACGGAAGTGCTTCCTGGAAATCATCCAGCGCCAATCCAACCAACGACTAGTAGTAGCAGCAGCGAGAATAGTAATATCAGACCTGAACACACCCGAAGCGCCGCCTTGGATGCGAATAGCGCAGCAGAGGCGAAAGGTCATAACGCTCGTAGCCACCGACCGTGCCCACCGCGGCGGCGATCTGGGCTGAAGTTTGCGTCGTTTGCTGAGCCAACCGTTGCAGATTTGAGCGCTGCAGTGAGCGCAGCCATTCCGTTGGCCCTAGCATTAGACCCTGAAGAAGTACATGCGCAAGTGAAAAGCATGTACAGCTGGCCCGATGTAGCCAAGCGTACCGAGGCTGTGTACGACGCCATCTCTAAAGGTGAACAAAGGAATTTATCCCACGCAGAATCATCAGGCGATAGAGGAGTTCCAAGCGATACCAGAAGAACTGAGCGCGAAGGGAAACGGCAATTGCATGCCGAAGGAAAAGTAAGAAGCAGCAATACGGCTGCAGATAGCGGATTCTATAGTAGCAGAAAGAATCTTGCGCAGCGATGCCTTCGATATCGTTCGTGTGGGCCTATCGCTGGGCTCCTCAGCTGCGTAATAGCCTGCATCCTTTCTGCGTTTGCAGCCCTCCTTGAATGGACTCACCCTGCGGCAAGTATAGAGCGCGCGCCAAACTGGAGA
>Ga0307930_1001996_pt1 | contig 15792 bp, 16 predicted proteins | sample OrgLakmetageno46_FD_203161 | JGI IMG/M metagenome (GOLD analysis project Ga0307930, IMG submission 203161) | Saline water microbial communities from Organic Lake, Antarctica - #46 | ecosystem: Environmental > Aquatic > Non-marine Saline and Alkaline > Saline | place: Antarctica: Organic Lake...
TGGAGGCAGCAGCAGCGACCTAGGAAGTGGACTGTCACCAACGTCAACAGATGGAGCGACCGCAGCAGCAGCAGCAAAAATCCCAGCGCATGCTGTAGCCTTTCGCCAGCTGTCCTCCCTACAGTCGCGCCGAACTATGTTCAGCTCGTCATCGTCATCAACTTCTACCTCCGTGTCATCGAATAACCCATCAGTGTTGCCAACTTATTCGCCTTCTTCTTCGGCATTCGAAGCAGAATTAACGCGCCCTCCCGAGTTGATTCTCGACGATGCCAAGTGGCGTGGATGGTTCAAGCAAGACGCGACCTTTGGAGGGCCTCGGGCGATTTTGTCGGTGAGCATTGCTAACCCTCTGGCGTCGCCCACGGTGGAAACTACGGTAGCGTCCAAGTTGTGGCGAGCGTGCTTCGTGGATCGTTTAGCAGCGGAGGTACACGTATCAACTCTGTTATTCACTCGTTCGGTCGTGTCCTGGTAGTAAGTTGCTGTGACTTTTACATTTGGATTTTTTTTAAAAGAACTTTCGAGTTGATGAACGCCACGATCAGTAAGGTGCTTCGCTGTGAATAACTCCCTTCAACATCTTCCTTCGTACTTTTTTTTTCCCGCTTGTTGCTCGTGGAACAGGTGTACGATGCCACTCTCGCAGGTTTATCGTATGACGTTGATGTGACGGTCCGCGGCTTACGGTACGGCTGTGTTATGACGCACTTTCTCTCATACTCTCATACCATTCCCTGCTTGAGACTGGCGCTCGTCTCTGGACTCAGGACGCACCCCATCGTAGTTGATCTCGTGTTTTCTTCGATTAAGACCCACCACAATAACTACCATTATCATACAGGTTAACGGTGATCGGGCCAGACCAAACCTTGCCAGATTTCGCCCTCAAGGTAGCCAAAGCAGCGCGCGCATTTGACCCAACTTCGCCCCCTCCTGGAGGGGGCAACAATGCACAGGTATATGTGGGTGCAAGTGTGTGTGAGAGTGTGCTGTGATAAGATACGAGTCACTGAAAAATGGTAGCGGTTATTTAGTACATGGGTGCGTGTGCACTCTTTTCTAAACGCGTACAAGCGCAGCATTGCTCATTCTTTGGCTGGTGGTCCTGATCTCTAATTTTTTGATGCGGCGTGTATATCTACCGTACACGCACTCCATCAGGCGGCATTAGAAACGTTCGAACGGCAACGCGAGCTCTTGATTCGCGACGTCGAGTCGATGCTCGTGCAGCAGCCCATTCAAACTAGCAAATACTGGGAAAGCAACTTGCTTGAGAGGCCGTTCTATCCATTAAAAGCGTACCAAGCTGCGTTAGCCTCGTCGACCTTGTCATCTGTCGCCGAACATGCCAAACATCTGTGGCAACAACCTTGCAATGCGCAAGCGCTCTTGCAGGGAAACGTGAAGCGCAACGAAGCCGACAAGCTCTTTTCGGGCTTACAGGGGGCTTTGACGTGGCAGGGAGGTGCGCTGCCATGGAGCCAACGCCCCACGAAACGCCTCGCGCTGGTGCCAAGAGTGCCACAAGCTCTGGCATTGCTGAAAGCAGGTCAAGGCGAAGGCAATGGCAACGATGTAACGCCCTCAACTTCTTCAACTACGTCAGACAATGCCGCAGCAGCAGCAGCAGTTGGAGTCTATCCTACGATTACACGCGCAGGGTTTGATCCTTCCAATGCTAACTCTGCTGTTACCCTCACGTGGCAAATTCCCGCCACTTCGCCTGCATTCACTGAAGAGAACAGCAACAATGCCGCTTTATCAACAGCACCATCGATTGGATCCATAGTAGGGATTGAGCCACAACTGTCTCCGAACGAAATCTTATTGGCCACGGCACAAGTGTGGGCCGCTGCAGTGAACGAACCCTTCTTCAAAGTACTGCGCACCGAACAGCAACTTGGGTATTTGGTCAATTCAGGCTTGAGGAACAACGATGGCGTGGCCACATTTGTACTGGTTGTGCAGTCGTCGAAATATGGCGTCGACCTCATACAAATGCGCATGGCTTCGTTCATGGCTTCTGCTGAGAAAGAGGTGCTCGAGAAATTGAGTGCAAGTGACGTGGTGGCACTAGCCAAGAGCGAATCGGACAAGCGCAAAATGCGCGATAAACGGCTTATCCAGCAGGTATCTTATTCGAATATTCGGATGTGCTACTAGAACATACCTATAACTCCCTTTTATTTCCAATTTTATTGGATGTGGTATTCCTGGCTAGAACGTCATTCATGAATGCTGGGTGAGATTTGATGTGTCTCATTGATGTGCTTCTTTGGGGTTGCTGGAAATGCTGTACTTAGGTGTCTCGGCACTTCACCGAATTAGAAACTGGCACAAAACAGTGGGATCGCGCTGACCGAGAAGCGACAGCGCTGCTGCAAGTGGACAAAGCCAAGCTGGTTGCCTTCTACCAGCGTTACCTTGCACCCAATAGCCCAGAGAGGCGAGCCCTCGCGGTGCACGTGACGTCACCCTCTTCTTCGTCTGCCGTGGCAACCGCAGCCGATTCGAAACTGACTGCTTACATTAAAGATGTCGCTGATTTCAAGAAAGCGTTACCAAACATACCATTGCGCGACCCAGAAATCACTCTATGACCAATTCTCTTTCGTGCGTGTATTGGGATTCCGCGGTGTTTCTATTTGTGTCCTGTGACCTGCCAAGAGGAGGTTAGATGCCAGTCCTCTATGAGTCTGCTCATGCCCTGCAACGCCAAATGCAATTCTTTTCGGGCCATTCAGAATTCAGTTCTTGTATTTGATTCACAGCCACAGCCACCTCGGGGCCTGTTCTTTGTTCTTTTTGTCCAAGTTCTAAGTTTTATAGGCTGCGTTACATCTCTGAAGTTGTTACTATTGGCTGGGCGGGAATTGGCATTTAGATCGAAATCGGATTTCCCTTTTGAAATATGTAAAGCATAGCCATGGAAGCAAGGAAATTAACAGGAACGTAGCTAGGAGCTACGTAACACAAACACACTGGGCAATTACGAATGTTTGCGTATGCATTTCGGAATTGCTTTCAAGCGCAATATTTGCGAGCATTACTACATTACCGGCCATCTCGGTTTGTCTAAGTCATTTATTTGTTTGGCTTGACGGCGATAATTCTATATGCTTCTCGCTCTCAACTCTTAACTACAGTACGTGGCCTCATCCCCATGCAATCCTGAATCCCCATGTCGGCTATGATACTGCGCTTTTACCTGGCAGAAGTGCATGAAAAATGCGCAGTGGATACTCTTCACTGTAAAATTGCGAATCTTCCCCAATTTGAGGATGCTTGATCTCAACGAAACTACTACTTGTCGGTATCCCACACGAGGAGTCCAGTTTACTCTTGATCTCAGAAGCCTGCGCCAGAAAGTCAAAGAACGGCCTCACAGCTTTGTCATTGGCGCCGTATCGTTCTTGATGCGCCAGCCATAACTCAGTAGTCGGCATGCAAGACTGTCGTCGTTCCTCTCCGGCAGTCTCAACTGAGTGCAATTTCTCTGAACTGGAACCGCAAGATGCTGCAGAGAGGATGGTGTGAGCCAGTGGTTCCCATGTAAATTTTGCCATGTAGCTATACGTGCAGTCAGACGCAATCACAACGTCAATTCGGCGGCCTTTGCCAATATTCAAACCTTCCAAATCTTTGGATGGAAAAATCTTCTGAAGGGCAGCATCCACATTTGTCCCGAATGGAAGCTCGGCCGCAAAGCACCGACCCTCAAGCCCATTCAACGCAATGTTGCGGCGTAGTAAATCTTGTGCCTCTGCTAAGTCAGTCAATATAACCTATGGTATTAGTTAAAAGATAAGAGAGAATTATAAGGACTTGAAGTTTTACAACAATAAGAAAACAATAACATCTAAGCGTAGTTACCCTTACCTTAGCACTTGGCCAGTGAGCAGCAATCCAAAGTCCAACAGCGCCTGTTCCGGCTCCAAGTTCTAGAACTAATTTCCCCGAAAAATCCGTCCCCTGAAAGGAGACAGAATTAGCCTCAGCATTTGAAGTGGCTAGAACTGAGCAGAGAGCTGGCGCGCAACCCCAGCATACTCCGCCTGTTCCTTCAAGCCGATCTTCGACGCCATCATTGAACTGAACCAAATCAATTGAGGTATCATGCCCCGACAAGGTAACAAAATGTGAAATAGCGGTGCTGTTGGTGCTACTGCTGCCACAATCACCTTTCACCTTCAGGCTCACGCTATCTTCGAGCATCTCTTTACTAGGCTGCATAGCCACTGTAGGGATTATGCTAGTATAATTTGTTGGAGCCTCGTTCTCAGAATCGCTGTCTGAGATCTCGAAGAGCGAGCCAAGACAAGCCGGATCATCGCCCTTTTCTTCAATTAGCAAGGACATCTTTTCAAAGTTTACGTACGAATTCAGGCTAATGTGGCTAATTGGTCATTCGAAATGAAAGTAGTAAACAGCCCGTGATGCCGAAAACCCGTGCGCAAGTAAGTACTTCTAGTAGATCTAGGATGATGATATACTATCAACCACGGGTAAATTACATCGCGAACTCCAGCGAATCCATATCTTTCGAGAGCTTGCTTCGAGATCTTTCTTGGAACTTGGAACAAAATCACAGAAAAAAATAGAGACGTTCACGGAATTTGTTACACTGACGATAAATGTAGTAATAGGTACGGCATACGGAATGTCTTATTTTCAACGGATCAAAAGAATGTTCACATACGTTTCTACGAACGTTTTGATGCACAAGAAAGTAGTACAAGTCTAGTGCTTATCGCTTATCACATCATCACCTCATCACCATACCTAGCGAGCACGTATTTGCGAGCACAAGCCGCTTATGGAGACCATACCTGACAACCATAACTTCGACGATATCCTCAAACGTTGGAAGTGGTGTCTCGGAAGGCGTCACGAACACGGTGGAACCAATCGTTGGCCTCGTTGAGGGCGTCAGAGCTGGACCCTCCGAGTTTACTGAAGACACAAATGAGGACGCGGTAGCTATTTTGAATCACGCCGAGCTAAACCCGGCGGCGCCACCTTGGTATATGAAGGTCTTCAAGAATTATAACGGTACAAAACTGTGTTTGCTATCACAATTCCGCACGCACCTCCATTCTCAAACTTCTCACTTTTATTTTCAAACGTTTTCTGTTTCTGACTTTTCGAATGATATGTGTTCTGTGCCCCTTGACAGCGGGACTCAAATATAACATTGAGCGCTATGGCCGCACTGGAATCGGTGTGTGGCTTTTTCGTTGGAACTCTTCCGCGTTGGTTAAAGGCGCGACGCTTAAGAATGGCACCGTTTTGAAATTGGACCCGGAATCCACTTTGGGTCTCGCCATTGTCAAACTGGGTAATACTGAGGTCTACAATGAACAAAATAAACGTGCTTATATGATGAAACCTGTTGGTAGACGGCACCTGCTCGCGGGTACGAACGTTCTCTGCAAATATAGCCAGTCTTCAGGGACGGGTGAGGGCATCGAGGGACGGCTTTATTATCGAGTTCTCGTCTTTCCCAACGCCAAGGCTGCGGACGATGCGGCCGCTAAGGAGGAGGTTCTTTGTTTGTTAGCTGAGGCCACCACGTCTATAATTCATGCGCCAAATGCCGCGCCAGCTGCGGGCATTTCGTTCTTCGGTTCCATGCGGCAGCTAGAGACTCACAAACCGGTGGTGCAGCCTTCAACCGATGGTGCAGTAGGCGTGGGGTCGCTCTTCACGAAGGAAGGCGAATACGTCATTTTTGAGCACTGCGATAACTGTAATTTCTTCTTGCGCTTGCGTTTCAGTGCCACCATGAATACGCATGGCGAAGGTGTCAAGTACGTTATGGCGAAGGCCCTCTACGATTTGACACCTCATCCTCTGGATTCTTTTCCAGATGACGACCACGACAACTCGAACTCGGTGCTCGAGAATACCTTCAGATATTTGCGCGACTCGACCCTGGTAAAAGTCCTGGGTATTCTAGTTCATTGCCCTACCGAAGCTTCGGAGGACATCTCTTTCCTGGGCAACAAGCTCGTCATTGTGGCGAAACAGCAGCCTGCCGCTGGAGGGTGGAAAGCCTTCTTTGTTGAGAGCTTGAACCTCATGCCCACTGGCGAAGAGGCTTCGTGTGGCCTCGCGCTCAGTTCCGAGCTCATGCCCCTTGCTGCCGTAGACCAGGAGGCCGTTCATCAAGCTGGCGCCAACCTGCTGATGCGGAGCAACGCCCTCGGCGAAGACGATTTTGTGTTCATTCAGGCCGTTGAGAAGCGCAAGATCAGGCTGGTGAGCGAGGACGACGAGCAGCCATCGCCTACTAACAAGCGCTCCAAAGCTGAAGATACGTCGTCTCTGCGGTTGGCGTCTAGCAGCAGCCCCACCAGCGTTACTGCTCTAGCTTCGACTGAGGCGCGCTCGTAAGTCGGGCTGCCTTTGGACTTTACAGAGGCTCCTTAGGGTACTACGTACTACGGGGAAATCAAATGAAGCCATGGTGCATGGTGCACACGAAGGATTTTATTTGCCTGAAGCTCGGGGCTGAAAAGAAAGATGCGGTAGTTCAAAGAAAAAGTACTCGTGGATGCTGCATGAGTCTGAGAAGGGGCAGAAAGAGTTTAGAAGAGCAAGTTTTTTTAAAACGAAAGGGCTCTAAAACTCAAAGAGGGATAATTCGTGTATCAGTCCGCCCTTAAAAAATTCTGGGTTTTCTTCCTCGCTGTCCTAGCCCCCTAGCCATTCTAATTCCAGCTTTTCGAACATCCGAATCCTGTATCATACCAAATGAGAAACTGCTTTTGTCATAAAATTTTTGCCACAACGCCACAACGCCCTTCGGAATGTTTAATGTGTAAACAGTTCCTTTGCACAAAAGCAACAAGACAGCAAAGCAGCTCCAGCTCCAACTACGATGCTCATGTTACAACAGAGCAATATCATTACTTTTTGATGGCCAAATCGTTCTCTGCCATCATGCCAGTGCCAGACACTCGTTTGCCGTCGACATATACCGCTTTGATGCTCCGGTCGTCGCCGCAAAAGATGAACTTTTCAAACCGCTCCAGCGCGCCCTCGGGCTTCAGGCCCAGCAAATCGACAGGCCCATTGGCAGCGGCCAAATCCACCTGCCGTAAATTTATGGTCAAGTGACGAGGAAAAGTTCGTTATCGAGGATGCAAGGTATGTCGCAGTGGTTGTACCAATGCAAGTGGTACAGTACCAGAAAGAAAAATACAGAGCAAAAATTATGGTGAGATAAGCGCAAAAATCGTGGAGCAGCCTATGCAAGGAAGCCTACACGCCACCGAATGCAATATCAAGAATAAGCCCCCACTCCATCACTACGAATATTACCACAAGCGCGTCAAGCTGTTTGCCCGGCTTGAAGTTGCCGCACAAATGGTCTAAACCCAGCACTTCAGCGCCACCAACCGTCGCCAAATGGAATGCCTCGGCATAAGTCAGTGCTTCTACAGGAGCCCAAGAGGGCGCAGCAAAGGATACGGCGCGGCTGGCCAGGATAGCCTGTCACATGTACCACACGGTAGGAAGGCTGAGAAGGTTGGTGGGTTGAAGGAGAAAGAATGCGAAATGAGGAAAAGTACACTCGAGGGTTAAAAAACAATCACAGCCCAAATAGTAGGGAACGAAACAACGATAAAAGGATGCATTTACTTGGCGGAGAGCGTCGAGCATCGAAGGCGAGTAGCCGCCCGCAATGTCCGTCCCCAGCGCCACTTTGATGCCCTTGTCCAGCAGAGGGCGCACGTCCAAGACCCCGCTCTTGAGCATGAAGTTGCTGGAAGCGCAGTGCACCACACCGCATTTGGTCGAGTGCAGCACGCTCTGCTCCGCACTGCATAGAAGCCAAGCAAGATGCAAAGATGAGTAAAATAAAGAGGATGTTGCTCTGGAAGCACGAGACCGAAAAAAAATCGTAAACTGGCTAATTCAAGCTTTGTGTGTACATGTGTCGAGCAGCTTTAGCTCCATTGTAATCTATACTAAACTGTACCATATTCGTGCACGAACCTCCCGCAGTGGACGCAGTGGGCCATGTAGCTGCGCTCGTGCAATAACCCGTGGTTTTTGTACACGTCAGCGTAAGTGGCGGCGTCGGGGTGCAGTTCTTTCACCCACGCGATTTCGGCGGGGGACTCGGACAGGTGGCTGTGTACCTAATGTAGTTGTCGCGGGGGAATATATTGGATATGCGAACATGGAGCGAGAGAGATTGTGGAGGATAGGTAAACATGAATTGAAGAAAGGACGGGAGACGTAAGAAAAGAATACACGAGAGGCCAGTACGCATGCAACGAATAGATTAATGCTTTGGAACAGATGCGTGGACAAGAGCGGCGCGGAGCGCTGAATACAGGGAAATCATGCTGGAGAATTAGAAGGCTCTTCAATGGAGTATCGCTCCGACCGTGGGGAAATATACGTACCGGAAGCAAGCGTTCTTCTCCTTGCTTGTCTTCGTTGCCATTCTTCGCAGCTCGGCCTTTGGTGCGGCTCAAGTGACCCAATCCGTGCATCAGCTCCGACGAGCAAGTGGGGACAAACCTAGAATAGAATAGCACAGTCGTCAAAGCGGTGGAGGGCAACAGTACAAATGGTGAAGATGAAGAGAGGTGACGATGCGAACTCTCTTTCAACGTCAAAATGATACGCGAAGGAATACAGGAGAGGGTCATTCCAGCCCATAGAAGGAAGGTGTCTGTGAATATATACTTGTGTATATACACCTTGGAATGATGGAGGGCGTCACGAGCGGTTCGGGTCCGAGGCACTTGTTCCCCGATTGCGCTTCTTCAGACGAATGCACGTACTCGATGAAGGCATTTACGTCTCGGAGGGCGGCCGAGGCAGAGTCTTCCACGTAATTCGGCGGGGAATTGCGGTCCATAGACACCTTTTGGAGTTGGAAGGAAAAAGAGCAAAAGGACCAGGAAAGGGCGAAGAAAGATACGATAGTGTTATAACAGCAAATTGAACAAGTGCACCAGGAGGTGAAAGGACTTGATTTCATCGAGATGTGTTTTGGAAAAAAACATATGAGAGGACTTTCTTCGGTCTCACAAGCCATCCAGGCAAAGAAACGAAGTGCTACCCATTTTCTTTCTACAGCCATTCTATTCTTTTCCCATTTCCCCAACCTTCACCCCCCCTGTATTCACCTTCCCCACGTGTGCGCGCTGCCCCTGTTCGCGCACAATGTCGACGAGAAGCTTGGTCGCTTGTAAATGAATGGTCGCGAACCACGAGCAGGTTGTGGTGCCTTTGAGGTTGGTGTTTTTGGGTTAACCATAAGAGGCACAACACAACCAAACAAAACGAAATTACGCTGAAAATTAGGCAAAACAACGTTAAAATAATCAAAAACAACATTCTTACTGTGGATAATTTTTAAGATGAAAGAAATGTGTACATGTATTAGTAAAAATAATTGAAGTAAATCACCGCTTTTCAGGCCGCGAGCCACTGCTGCGTTGTACACTTTCCGCGCGTAAGCCAGGTCTTTGAATTGACTCTCCACGGGAAACGTGTACGTCTCAAGCCACTGTTAGTTTCGAATATAAGCACGAAGTAAGCAACATGCGAGAGGAGATTCGATTTACAGAAACAAGAATGACGAGTATTGCTGCGGCCACCCTCGTACTGGTGGCCATAACGCGTGATATCACCTTCCAATACGTGCAAGCGTTCAGTGCCTTACAAAAACTAGTCAAGAAACAAGTAAAATCGGACCAAGAACAACCCTAACTTGTAAGCAACTCGAAGCAGGCGCAAGTCATGACTGTTAAATGATCAATAAGAATGACCTGCAGGAGGGGTAAGTCCATCCCAGTCCCGAGGAAGGCGTACTGCGGCGCGTGAGCGTGGCCATCCACAAACCTAGTAGGAAGTTCGAGGTTGGTTGGTGGGTCCAAAATGGGTGGTGCGTCACCGCAGACGCAGGAGGGGATAGACACACAAAAGGGTTTGATGGGAGCGATTTTGTAAATGGTATGAAAGGAGAAGAGGAGCAAATAGGAGCTTTGTATGAATAACAGAATGATTACCCGGGCACGAGGACTTCAGCCGGGCTCAAAGTGTTGAGCACTTTGGACACGGCAGCGACACGCTCCTCGGAGTCCGCACAGGTGTTCAAATCGACAAGCTCGAGCACTTCGCCTCGAGGGCCCACCTAGTCGATGGATGCGATGGATTAAAAAAACATCAAAATAGTACAATTTACTAGCAAGCTGCACGCTTCTTCTGGTTGCACACCCTATTTTTCTCATTCATGATGGTCTCGGGCAGCTACAAGCAGGTGTTGATAGCATCACTCAGCTTGCTAGCACTAACCGTCAAAAGGCCATCCTCCAGGACTTCCAATTTCCCAAGCGCCAAAGAGTGTACAATACCACCGCGGAAAGCCTGCACTGCAGTCTTGGAGCCTATCAGTGCCTTTTCAGATGCGCTCGAAGGTCTGTCCAGTGTTGACGCGTACGCTGCCGGCATCGAGGACGGTGGCGGGGCAGCAGCAGTTACTTTGACAGCCGCGGCATGAGCTGAGGGCTTACTCGCGGCTACCCAGGTCTTTAAGATTTGCAGAGCAAAGAAATTAAGGTTGAAAATAAATGAAAGGTAACGTCGGTCAGTGAATACGATTGCCAATGATGGCCAACTACATAAACACACTGTAACATATGGGATCAGTCTTATGCTTGAGGAGCTACGTATGTGGTGAGGATGTTGTATTAGCATCACGTGATTCTAATAAATGCGCTCCAGGCAAAGTAAAGTTTCTGAAAACAGATACCGCAAGCGACGAGCATGCTGCTGCGAGGCCGATGCTTTTGTATGCAATTGTGGCCATGGTTTCTCTAGTACGTGCGTGTGCGAAGTACGACTTGTATATATGGCAAACCCTTCAAGCACGAGAACCATGTTGAATCACATCGGTTCCTCATTTTCGGCGTTCTGGAGATTTCACTCCGACGGAGAAATATCACAGAAATCCCTGAAGATGACGAGTTCTGATTTTTGAGACAGGCCCCAAAGCCCCGAAGGGCCGGAATTAGAAGACTAAGAGGTAGAGAAGAAAAGCAAAGCAGCGCAAACTAGACCTAAGAAGCTAATCAGGCGCACATGCCCGAGTGACCATGGAAGTGATGGTAGCGGTCCAAAGTGGCACGCTCCTCCATGCTCTGAGAGTAAGCTCAAAAGGAGAGTTTCTCTTCAGTCATAAATTTCAAAATGGAGTTTTCTCTAAGGAGATTTCATAGTAATCGGCCTCAAGGTCGCCGAAAATATATCTTTCCGCCGGATCAGCTCTTGGCGTTCTGGTAAATGCTGCATTCTGGATGTTTCCTGACTTCACTGTGCCAGCAAAAAGAGGAGCGCAGCACTTGCATCCACACCGATCACCGATTCGTTAAGTATACATATCGGGGAGAAAGGGGCAGCGCTCACAAAAAATGCTGAAGCATGTAATACGCCTTCAAATTCGAGGTACAGGGATCTTGCTTGTAACCTGCCATCCCTTGATCTTTGATCCTGACCTCGCGATCGTTCTCGGAACAGTCGGCAGTTGGCCGCTATACGACCTGGTTTGCTCCTTGATTTGCTCAATTTTCTGTGTGCATAAATCCTGTGCTTAGTCTGCTCGACCAACCATGAAGCATTTTTTTTGCTGCATGGATGCACGTGCGTAGCGGCAGCGCACTTCTGTCTTCAGAAAGCAGAGGCTTTTCCATGTGGCTAAGGTTTGGTTAGGGGCACTGCAGCTCTGAATTTGATAACAGGAAAATCGCAAGCCTCAATTAGATTAGAAAAAATGAGATTATACTCCCCAATCGCAAAGAAGCAACATTAAATGGAATGGAATGAAGCTGTGCGTTTTGATGAATCCTCTAGAACAAGTCTGACTGGGCTGAGTGTCCTTTTGGGTAATGCAATGTTCATCTTTACTCTTATTAGCCCTGTAGAATCAATTCTCGGAAGGGGGTACAGGTACAGGCATAGGTTTCGAGTACGTCCGCGATCTCCGCGATCTCCATTCCGACCTATCTTCTGCAATGGCACGCCATTTTTTGAAGTTTACCGTTAGCCCTTTGCACTTTAGGGCCTTCTTTAATGTCCGACCCGGTGTCATATCAGGGCATCCATTCGGTCTTAAGTGTGCTACCATGATACCTAGGAACTTACAGCTAAATTAAGATAAAGATACATATATTATATACGGAATTTTCACACCAAGATCGCTCATTACTTTCACCTCATAAATTCATGAGTTGTGTAATCACGAAGAGCCCTATCTGGATTATTTTACGAGAGCACAACCCAGTCGCGCTTAAATTCAAATAGGCACTTGTTTTTAGCCACATGTAGCCAGGTTAAGACAAAAATAGAATCCAAGGTTTGTTCGAGCGGGATGTGGTATGAATTTTGCTTTCTATTGAAAGACGAGCACGCGATTCAACAGGGAGAAAAAGACACTGCCACGGTATCTCATAGATACTTCTGGGCTTTGCGAGCAATTTCTGTGAAGTCGGCCTGAATTCGAACACCGCTACCACTGCTGCTGCTGCTGGAAGCTTCACTTGTTTTCAGATCTGAGGGCACGCTGCCATCTTCTGCGTTACTTTCAGGGCCCGCGGCCGTTGTGCGCACGACACGGATGGGGTATGTGCCTACCGGCTCCACATTGTTCGTAGCCGTAGCCGAACGAGCTAAACCGTTTACGAATCTATAAGGAGTAAAGACAAACAGAGAACGTTACCTGCAATACAGTAGCAACAGGCATAATGTTTTGAAATACTTGGGCATAAAGGCATCAAAACAAAAAAAAAAAAGAGAGAGAGAGAGATGGGGAACGTTGGTCTTGCTTTGCAATCAAGGATGTTGCACGGTGAGACCTCGTGGTTTGTATATAATGCGGGCAAAAATCAAGTCACTCACCCAGTGAGGCCGTCTTTCTCACGCACGCCTAGGCGATCACCCGTTTGCAGCGAAAACATCTGAGGTGATGAAGACGGGTGAAGATGCAACCAACGGGGGGCAAGTAAACAGAAAGGAGGTTAGAAAAGTTATTATTTGTAATGCACGAAAAATAATTTTCTGGGTGAAGAACAGCCTTCGTGACAACGCTGTACCTGGGCACAGGTAGGGCAAACGACGCGAGGAATACCGTTAGCACCATCGGCGTCGCCTGGAATGCACTCCCCTTTCCACAAGTCAAACGCGCAACGAGTGCACTGCCCGTCGACCAAGTACACCTGTATAAAAGAAAAATGCCTGGATAATGAGATTAGGACAAAGCAGAAACGCACACATCCCACTCAAATTCTCGGGCGACCCAGAAACATCGCAACGAAGAGCGCAACCCAAGGAAGAAACAAGTGACAAGCTCCATCGTTGTGGACCTGGCTTTCTGTCGGCCGGCAGCACGCAAATTTACGGGGACCAATTTCTTCGCTAAGAGTAAGCTCCCACGCTTTGACTTTGCCAGGTGGCGGTAGCGACACTCCTGACACATCCGTGAATGCCGGTGGGATGACAGCTCGTTGTCCGGTTCGCTTCTTCAGAAATTTGCGCTCGCCTTTGGGCGTTCTGTCTTTTTTACTGCCACCGCTGCTGCCGCCACCAGACAATGCTTCTTTAAGATTAACCTTCCCATTCATTACGGTCCAGGCTGCACGATGGTTATTAGGAACGACAGGTGTAAATGCGGAGCTTTGAGGTGCTAGTTCGTTGAGTACCAGCGCCAGAACTAGGAATACTCTACAAGCTAGCATTCTGGTAGATAACATTTCCTTAACTACTGGCTATGAGTGAAACAATTGCGTGAATCTATTCTCGAAGTGAATTCGGCGGCTATGAGCTATGCTTGTAGGAAGCCAGACTCAAACTGAATGAGGCTAAAGCAGCTGAGAGTTCGGAAAGTGCAAGGAAAGAAGACGAAGCTGACGTGCCGATGACGTGTATCTTACAGGGGCGTATTATCACTTATTTCGAAAGAAATGAACGTGACATGAGGGATTCTTGAGAGCTACGAACCATCTATTCATTAAACTTGGACGTAGCTCAGAACCCACAAACGTATGATCAGTATTAAATATTGCTGCTCTGTCCGTCAGCAGTGAACTAACCATACAAGCCAACGCGACATGCACTAACACATCTATCCTTAACGGCGGCGTGCCAGAGCAACCAACAGAACTGATGCGATGCCTACAGCCGCGGCCACGTGGATCATATTTAAGCCTGCCGGTGTCTCCTGAGTGCTCTGGCTTGTGCTGCTGCTGGTGCTGCTAGACTCACGATTCTCTCCCCCTGGTGGCGAATCTTTGTGTAAACTGCCTTGGCGAACAGGAGCAGAACTTGCACTAGTGGAAGAGGTGGCATCGCTGCGGCGGTTGGTGCTTCCTCTGGATTGCGACGAGGATGTGGGGATGGGAACCGCAGTCTGCACTACAGCTGGCGCCGCCATCGGCACTGCAGATTCGGTGGCAGCAGCAGCAGCAGCAGCAGCGGCGGCGGCGGTGGCAGCTCTTCCCGGAAAGAGCACTTCCCAGAGCTGGGTGCACCAAGGCTCCACTGCTGCTTCTAGGCCCGTGCGCTCGTCCGCTTCACCCCTGTAGGGGGGCAAATGGGGATAACGGGGGAAATGAGTCAAAGTGTATGCTTCAATCAAGTTCAAGACTTCAAAGCACTGTGAGTAATCTCAAGAAAGACAAATGCAAACGCATACAAATATATGGACCCATGTGCACAAGGTTGTCTAACACTAGGCAGGCTGATTAAATTACGGCTGAATGCCATTGCATCTCGAATCATTCCCAACCTTGGGATGAGTCGCGAGGCACCGAGAAGAGCTAGCCGAGTGTCGATCGCTTTGGCAGCTTGGTTGCAGTCTTTCGCGCCGGTACTTTGTCGGTCTAGCAATAGGTTGGAATCTCCTAGCCCCTAAACGAATCAGCGTGATTGGACAGAAAAGCGGAAGACTAAAGATTAACAAGGCGTTTGGTTTGATTCTAGAAAAAAAAGCAGCAAACCATCGTAAAAAGAGAAACTTGAAGGGGGGTGTTCCTCAACTATTGCTTCGGTAACATTTACCATGACAGCAAAATTCACGCGGCCTTTCAGGAAGTTGTTGGCGTGATCACGCCGCTGCAAAAAGCGCAGCGCAGACGCGCCGTCCTCTGCAATAGCGCCTTGCTCCACGGTTTGAACTACAACTACGACCCAGATCTTTTCACTCCCCGTTGAGCTCACGAGTTTGCGCAAGGCTGACAGAGGTTCCACACTGCAGGCCGAGCCAGAAGACGCTGCTTTCTGCTCCTGGTCAAACCCGCTTGCTAGGCGTTGCGCGACATCGCGAGCAGCATCGCCAGCCCACAAGATATACAGCAACGGTGGCCCTAGAATCATTCCTATGGTGGTGCTAGGGTGTTGTATGACGGCACTTCGCTATGATGCTATGATGCTCTGAGCTCTGAGATCTGAGAAGAAGACGATGAATGAGCTGGTTTCTTGTAACTAAGATCTTACAGGGGGTTGTAGTGACTATTGTGTCGCTGGATGCTGAGGTTAGGGTTCTGGGAAAAAAAGCAGAGCTTTTATTCATTTGGAGAATCCTGAGGAAAAAAAAGCTCAAAAGAGCTCCCCAACGGAAAAGAGATAGCCCAACGGACAACTAGATTGCATAAGGAATTTTTGAAGCATTTTCCCGGAACCCTAGCTGAGGTGTGAAGTGAACACAAAACACTGCGCACTGCGCAAGCTGCAATACCGCGATCCAGATTAGCATCCGGCATTCCCCACTGG
>Ga0307930_1001997_pt1 | contig 15787 bp, 17 predicted proteins | sample OrgLakmetageno46_FD_203161 | JGI IMG/M metagenome (GOLD analysis project Ga0307930, IMG submission 203161) | Saline water microbial communities from Organic Lake, Antarctica - #46 | ecosystem: Environmental > Aquatic > Non-marine Saline and Alkaline > Saline | place: Antarctica: Organic Lake...
CGGACTTAAGTCGTTTCTGCGTCTGTTTCTGCATTGAAGAGAGCGCGCCGTTGTTCAGTCTCTTGGGCACGCCGCGCCAGGAAGCTCCGCTTCTCCTCTGGTGTCACTCTAGTGTCGCACCGAGGTTGTCTACCTGTAGCTACAGATACAGTACTTTGAGACGATGCCCTGCTGGAAAAAAAAAAGCCCAGAGAACTGCCTCGTGAGCCTGAAAACTTGACATACGAACGAGCACTAAGCCCCGCCGACTTTTTCGGAGGAAACGCGCCAGTTGGAGCCTTAATTGGCCTTCTTTATGTGCCTCTATGGCCGTTTAGAACTTGCCTTTCTTCTCTCTTCAATCTTCAACTTCAGCTATATGAATTATATGAAGCTTCACTGCTATTCTTCTCTGCCTGTCGGCCACCAATGCCTGCCCTGAAGGTGTGCATTAAAGGCACCTTTTAGTACGCAAGCCAAATGGCCGAATGCCTAAACCCAGTGCTACAATGCCAGAACAATTACAATACCAGGTGACAAGAAGCGACACACAATACACGAAAAAAATACCCACACTCATACTCAGCAATCGGAAATATAGACATTAAGCACTAATTTAACCCCTCTTGGAAGTGTTCCTTAGGCGACAGGGGGCTGTTGGGGGGCTGTGCCTCAGCGCCTCAGCTTTCTGCTGCTTAGGACTCGAGACGCGACCGCCGAGTCCGAGTGATATACAACGCAATTGCAATTGCTTTAGGAATAAAGAATAGAGGTTACAGATAACATGTAGATGAAGTAGAAGCCACCACTGCTTTGACTTCCCCTTACAGGGGAGATCAGTTCCTCCTTCCGACATAACAGACAAGAGAATAGTCTATAGTCACACTCTGTAGGTTTAGAAGTTAGAAGTTCGAAGGTATTAGAAGCAGGCCTAATTGTATAATAGCTGAGGCGCAGTTTTATGTTTAATGACCAAAGAGGCTTAAGACACGGGAAAGGCCTAGAAACAGGTCTCTCAAGAAAACTTGAAAACGACATCAGAACCAGAAGAAGCAGAAGCGCAGGCGGCGAGGTGTTCTACCCAAGAAGTGCCAAGAAAGTATTTGGAGTTTGGAATGGTCCTTGGTTCTCCTATAGTTGGTGGCAACTCACAGAGTCCAGTAATTTTGTGTGCGGTAGCTGGTAGCTGCTTTATTTCGTCGACATAGGTCCTGTGCTGCTCTTGAAGCCAATGTACAGTTCATGTCTCCTTTAACCTCAAACAGGAGGCGGGCCGTTTTGATAACCCACTTGCTCTAGCCACCACGCTGGGTACCCAATTGTCGTGGACGAAAACACGGGTGCTTCATCCTCCGTTGTCGACGAGCTTTTCTCCTTTGCTCCATTGGCCGAGGGCGTGGACCAAGTGTTGAGGAACCCGTCGGCAAGAGTGAAGAGCAGCTCGTCGCTCAGCTGCCACCACGCTCGCACTGCCGCCGTCGCGTGAGCTAAGTACGCGGCCGTCAGCGCCTGCGTGGCATTCGCCGTCACCAAGTGGTTGCCTGCAGTCGCTGGTCCTCGGAGGGCACTCGGTGTAGCTGGAGCAGCGTTGAACGCGTCAAGCCAGGCCTGGTCTGCAGCAGCCTGCACGGCCAAGCCACGCTCCTCGAGGAGCTGCTGCTGCGCGCGCACTATAGGGATGGCGACGTCGAAGCGAAGTTGCGCCGTGTTGAGCACCGCGCGGCTCGCCCAAAAGCCCCCGTTGTCGGCGCGCTGCTGCGCAACGGGCGACGAGCCCTGCCACCCGTCGGTGTACTCGGGTGGGGCCTGCAACAGGCCTGCGGCCAGCGGCACGTACACCGTCCCGTGCGCTGCGTGAGGGCCGTACCACAAGGTGCCACCCACGGCGTCCGGCAGCCAACTGCGGGCTTGCACGACGCTCGAATCAGAAGTCCGGTAAAGGCCAATGGGCCGCTCCCAGTTCCCTGTGGTGTTGCTGCAGTCGGTGCTGTCGCCGCAGCCGCCGTAACGGTCCGGAGACCCCCCGAAGCCTCCCGGCAAGCCCGCACTGAGGTCGTAAGGGGTGCCCTCGTACCAGTCGCGCATCACGGCGAGCATGTCAGTGACGCCCAGCTTGTTTTCCACGACCACCGCAAACGGGTACGGCGCGTCTTCTTTCAAGTTGTCGTAGGTGGGCGACAAGTTGGTTGCCGTGTACGAAGGCGCCACCAACCGAAACGCGCCCCACATCCTTCGCCCGCTGTAGTACTGGTGGCCGTACTCCCCGTCAGAGAACGTGGCTGTGAAGTCCTTGGGGTCACCTTCAGCCCAAAGATTGTCGTCCGCAGCCAAGTCCCACATGTCTTGCCGGCCCAAGAAGTTATCGGTGTCGTCGAGGTCGACCTCACGGATAACGTACATGTTGGCCACCTATAGGAACATGAGGATAAGACAAGGGAGGTCAAAAATTAAGGACACAGCAGGTGAGAAACCCTAGGAATTTATTAATTTTGGTCATACAATCATTCAATTGTGAACTCTTTGATATTTGCGTATACTGCATGCACTCATCAAATTACGGTTTAATTTCTTTCTTTGGTACGCCATTAATCGCACACCACTACAGGACTTCACTTCAACGCACCACAGTCATCGAATCGTCAGGCACCCGTTGCGCGATCCAGATGGCGCTGGTGCCAGTCTTGTCCGCAAGAATGTGGAACACAAAACCTTCGTTGGGGTCAATGACCATGAGCGACTCGCCGCCACCTTCGAGCGCGCCCGACTGGCCGTGAAAGCCCCCAGCTACGGCCAGGTCGCCCATGAGTTGAACGGCTTCGCGCGCGGAGGAAGCCCGCTCCATGGCCACACGGCTGAGCTCATCGATAGACCACAAGGCAGAACCTCCGTCGTTCAAGCCATACGCACTGTATACTGCGGAGCACGTGGACTCTCCCATGCCGACCTGCTTTTCGTTCAAGGTGCCGTAAGTTTGCTCGAAGTACGCGTACGTGTGGTTGACTTGGTCGACATAGCCCAACGGCACAGAAGGCTCTTGTCCTGGCTTGGCATCGTAGCTCGGTGCACCGCGGTTCCCTTCAACGCTTCCACCGCCTACAAAGCGTGGGTAGCTTTCGGGGTTCGGGAACACCGGCCGCTTGCTGCCCTTCGGCCAATCCCGCGCGGGGATCCGCACTAAGCGCGGATCGGTGGTGCCTTCGCCATCGTTACTATGAGTGGCCATGACACTGCCATCAATCGTCGCGTATTTACCAGCGAGCAGCGTTGTACATCCGTATGTAAGCATCGGCGCAGAGAAGAGCACAAGCGGGGCATAGTTGATGCGGCATTTTACCATTTTTTAGCAGGGGCACTTCGACTTCAGAACTTCAGAACGTAAGACAAAGTAAAAAGTTAGTTAGACCCGTTCTTTCCGAGAACCAAAAAACCTTGATTCTTGATTATAGAGCTTTTTTGGTCTTGGCCAAATCTTGAATGGTTCTTTCCGAAACTGCATTCCTGAAAAGCTCGATTCTGGCATGTGGGCTTTTGAAGGTCCATTTCTTGATCCTGAGATGTAGAATCGAGTTTTACCCAATCCTAAAAACTCTATAATAGAGCTATCGAGGTTTTTTGTTCTCGGAAAGAACGGGTCTTACAGTACTTGGTTTTTCAAACACCTCCTGTTATTTGATTGGCGCAACAGATGTGATGATGTGGTGATGTGATGATGTCCTTTGTGATGTCCCGTGCTTCACTGAAAGGACAGAGACAGATCAGATGATGTTGTTGTGCACAATGTTCATGAGAAAGTACTGCCTCGCAAGCAAGCAAAACGGCACACATCAAGACCTTCGCAACTTCGGTACAGGCTTTCCGCAGTCATTGCGAGCACACAAAAATTACATTTTCATCCATGAGTTCTGCTGAGGACGAAATTCAGCTGGCTGAGAATCCGATGTCGAAAACAAAGAACGTAAGTCACACGTCACAGCCTCTCTCGCAAAAGCGATCTTAGCTGTATGATGCTGTGCTTTTTCGTCATAGTTGAACATCGCCTCATCCCTTCACACAGATTTCGTCAACACAGCCTGGATCACTAAAGAGCAAGTACTCGCATCAATTTTCTGGAGTGGCTGATGAAATCAATTCCGTCTCGACTTTCAAGCTCTTGCCAGCACGTGATCGTGACGCCGTGAATTCATTTCGAGACTTGGTGTCATACAAAGTTGAGAACCTGGTTTCATCAGAAAGGTGAGCCAGACAAGTGTTCAGCTAAAATCTACTTGAAATTATGATCTCACGCCACAATTTGACCCTTATTCGTGTCCTTTGTCACCCACTTACATTCCGTAGGTACACGCGGTTTGTTTTACTTCTGGGGTCCGCCCTCACCATCGGGATTATCCTCGCAGGCGCATGGGTTTCGATTCCACATGAACTGAGTGACAATGAAATTCTCACAAGTAGTCTTCAGGATTCTTTTTTCTTTACCTTTATTCTGCTAAGCACAGGAGAATACGACACGTCGATCCAGAAAGGCGGTGAACGTGTAGTATATGGTATTACCATAATCATTGGCATTTTGGTTGTTGCGGTACTCATTGGCATCGTCACGGACACTGTGTCGTCAGCCATGCAAGAAATTGCTTCGGGTAAAACGAAGATTATTGAAGAGGGTCACACATTGGTTTTGGGTTGGAACAATTCCACAGTGAGGCTTATCTGCCAAACCGCATTTCTTCGTCGCATATGGCGGCAGCAGAACGAAACCTTAGCCCGAAGGTTGCTTCCATGGCTGCGCGTTCAACCAACGAGCCCAGTAGCAAAAAACAAGATTGTGCTTTTATCAACATGGCAAGATAAGGCTGCGGTTGAGGAGACTCTTGCGAAGGCCTTCGCTGAATTTCACATCAGTAGCCGGCGGACGAAGCTCGGACGTGACGTTATCGTTCGCGTCGGCGACCCTACATCTACTCATGACCTGATCCGTGTTTCAGCTCACAAAGCAACTTCCATTGCAATCATGCTAACATCAATGGATGCCTCAGAAGCGGCGCATTCAGCTGGCCGCATTTCCAACAGTGCGACCTTGCGGTGCCTGCTGGCTTTGCGCTCGATACTATTCTCTCAGGACCTAGACGCGGGGAATTCATTCGACCCTGATCTACGCATCGTAGTTCAGCTCCAAGAACGCTGTGACTTCATTGAGGTAGACAGCGGTAGCATATCTACTGTTACTACGAGCCAGCAGTGCTTGCCGAAAGTTCTCAAGATTTTAGCACTATACACATTTGTCGATACCGTTGTGATAATCGTAACTGTGCTCACTCTGATTTTGCAGGCGGCAACTTTCGTTGGGCCAAACGGTCAACAAACTGTCTTTCCTATGGATGTCGGCGCGATGATCAATACGGTACGTGGAGTAGGACGCTCTATGAAGATGCTACAAGTGGCCTCGCTATCAAAGAGCTGGATGTGACCATCAACAACGAACTCGTGCTTGAAGTAAACCGTGGTCTACCAAAATACTTCACTCATTACGAGTCCCTTTTTTAAGTTATGCATTGATTTGCTTCTCTGTCTTCCCAGGTTATGTTCAAATGCTCGTGCAAGCCAGGGCTTGCGCAGGTCCTGACCGACCTTCTTGACTTTGAACATTTCGCAGTGCGTTCTCGCCGCGCGGATCAAGTTTATGGTGGCCAGCACGATACGTGTGGGTACTTCATCGGACTCACAGTGCGCCAGGCTACTTTGAGCCATTGCTGGGCTCAAGGTGTTTTCCTTGGTGTGAGCGCCCAACTCTCGTCGAGTGCTGATGCTACAGGCGTTAATGAGGGACAAGAAGGCAAGCCACGAGGGATAATGGGTGACCCTAATCGAGTCATAAAAGCAGACGACTTTGTGATCTTTATATCATCAACCAGCAATCCCCGCACTTCAACCTATGCAGCGGATAAGATCAATTTCGCAAACAAGGTATTATTAATGGATTTTCCAAGTTTAAGTATCTCATCAATTGATCGCTAATTCATTTCTTTCTTTCGTCTCTTCCGTGCTTAGTCCAAAGATGTATCACTCGGCGATAATAGCACTGCTACAAGCAACAGCGGACCTGCCATTGCGCGGCGGCTCAGCAGCGTGAACCTCGGTTCTGACAGCGATACTCCTCAGCATGTTCTGGTAAATGCACTTTCTTACCATAACATAACCTTGGAACCCTCGTACCTTCCGGTTATTTGACTTTCGTCTCGAATTTCCTCAGGTGATGGGGTGGCGACCAGAGTGGTCATCCAACCCGCTAAGCTTTCGCTCGCGATTGCGTCAAATCTGCGATGATTTGCCTCGAGATTCAACCTTAACTTTTCTCAACGTCACCAAGCCCTCCGACTTTCACTTACTGGTAACTCAAGGAAGCGCAAGTGTTATTGCGCGCGCCAACACTACTACTGAAGTGGTTGGAAGCAAATTTGACAAAGATGCAGCAGTGGCATGGGCGATAAATCCAACTGCTGCGGCGCGCGGCGATTTCAGCAACGGTTGGAATGTTCAAGAAGGCGATGGCGGACGGGTGTTCTTTGTATCACATGTGTGGGGGGATCCAGTGATGTTTAGGTCTGTTTCTGCCGCGCTACGCGGCTGCGAGCACCCGTTTGAAACGGTTATTTGCCTCGGGAGTGTGGTCGGCAACACGGAGTTGCCTTCAGAAGCACGCGACAGCCGCGTGTTGTCCATGGGGCTCATGCTGCGGCAAATTACCGACAACGATCCACGGTACCAAGGTCGACCTATTCACGTGGTGGCTGAAAATCAGCTGGAGCAAACACCTCATCTTGCGGTTATACCTAAGCGTTCCCTGGCGCCACCTTCGTCCTTGACCAGCCTAGTAAATGTTGCCAAAGAGAATACAGCGTCCATTGAGCCATGGGCTGCGCCTTTGCAAGTGTTTGAAGAACCAGCTTTTATTTCACCAAGGAAGGAGAATCCAAGCAATGTAGTTCTGCAACCTGGAGCGCAATTTCGTTTTGTGGAAACTCGCCAAGTGGTGTCTCCAGATGACGCTGCAGGGCTTGCTCCGACCATCTTTTACCGCTTAGCCGATAAAAGTGGGTGGGTACACGACCGAAGCACAGCGCGGCCTGGCCGCCGCACCATCAAAGTAAAACTTGCGAACGCAGGCATTGCCAACGCTGCCACATCGCCCGAACCAGACTTCGTCAACAACAAGGCATTGGTGGCTCGCGCCATTGCCATGTCTTTGGCCTATCCTCAAATTGAAGCTTGCGTGCTTGAGTTGTGTAGCCCCATGTCAGGCACTCCTGAAATCGAGTTCTATCCTCCTGCGTGCCTTGGCCTGCCTTGCGACGGTAAAATTTCAGTGCCGTTTGGGGTCATTCAAGAACGGCTGGATGCACTTTATCAAGGTTATGCTGTTGCCATCGGCGTAGTGCTGAGCTTTGACTCCGATGGCAAGCCTGATGGGAAGCTTGAGTTGGCGCCGCGACTGGGCAAAGAGATCACGTGGTCTTCGGGCGATCGCGTGGTGTGCATAGTGCGCCATGCCCGGAAGCCAGCACTTCAAGATGCAGCGGTGGAAACCCTCAGCCCACGCTCAGAAGGTAAATTTGGAGGAGAAACCCAAGCCAAACATCGCATTGCGTCGTGGCGCGAAGCAGCAAAAATGATGGCCTATCTTCCCGGTGCTCCAACGTCCCTAGAAAGCGTGAAAGCTGGGCAAGACCTCATAATGCTGGAGCTTGCCAACATGAAGCGAAACATGGTAACTCTCAACAATGGCCGCAACTTTGAGGATAACAAGCAAACGGTCGAAGATTCAACACCGTCATCCGAGTCAGCAACGCCAGAGCTTGGCAGTGCATTGGAAATGACTCCAAGCGAGGAATTACTTCCTAATGATAAAATGGAGGAAAACGCCATTGAGAATGTTGAAGAGTCGGTGCGTAAGGTGTAAGTACCACCAGAAAAGGAAGAGCAGCACGTCCAGATGGCCATACTCCTTTTGGCTTTTGGCCTTCAGGAGAACTATTCGCATTATTAAGGATCCGGGAGAATTTCTACTTTCTCTGGGTTCGAACCAGAAGTACCTAATTCGAAATCCACAGGAGTGTTTTCTAAGTCCAGGGCTTCCCGCCCAATTGGATAACCCCCGCCAGTTTAAAGTCCCCAAGTACGTCAACAAACGCTGCTTGAAATAGCGAAACAGCATAGAACTATATGTGCGGTATTGATGAGTACACCTGCCATGTGCCATCCTGCCATCTGCCATTGGAGAACAGCGCAAGCCCAAGTCTAACTGCGGATTCCGATTTCCCAACGCCATTTGCAGCTCAAGTGCATTCTTTATGTGCCTCTGTGACTGCTTTGTACTTGCCTTTCTTTGTTTTTGGGAGAGTACTAACTAGACTAGACTAGACAACGCCAACGCCAGCGATGTCGATTTCGAATTGCGAGGATGATAATTTGTTCAGACGAACGGACCTCGTGCTGGTAAGATGAGATTTCCAAGCCTCCATAGTAGATCTGGCTACGCAATACGCACCCAATATTTGGAAATCAAGCAAGAAGCAAGATGCAGTAAACAGTAGGAAATTCTAGTCAGTTAAGGCCAGCAGTCGAAGCGGGCGACTGGTACGCCCACGGATGCCAATAGGCCATAAATGAGCCCTTCATAGACCCTAATGAGAACCAATAGGAGGCTAAACTGCTAGACTGAAAAAAAACGGTTTAGGGGTTGACCTCCTTCTTTCTCTATTCACCTGCCCTCTTTCCTTCTTCGCTTTTATTCTGGCATGATTTATACTACGCATTAGCATGAAGTCCCACTGGTTGGCCATAACCATAGAATTGATTTGCGGTATTGAACATTACACTTCGCGCTGCACTTCTAGATTCCCAATAAGGCAATGAGCAATGATTTCCATTATCTTCCTCTTCTCGGCCCCTTTGGATTTGGAAAGGGCTTTCAAATACCCGGAGGGTTTAATAGGTACAAACTCTAACTTCAACGTGATGCTGAATTCTTATTCCTACTTCCAAATTCCTGAATCCCGCCTTGTCTTATCTCCCTTTCTACTATAGCCCCCGACATCCGTTTCTATCCTCAGGTATTCCGCATTCGGCCGTTCAGTAACTAATTCAAAATTAGAATTCGGATGGGGTTGATAATTCGACTACCGACAAGCAACTAAAGGCATATTTTTGGGAATTGACACATGCACCGAAGATCGCTGTGTCGCCCCTTTACTCTTTACTTTTAATTGATATAGGCAGTACTCTGGATCGTGAACCGACACGCACATGGAATGTATTGCTAGTTCCAGTCTAAAGGGAAGTATCAAATTTTCACACCCAAAATCGAAATGGAAGTGCGTGTACAACTTTACTCCTTTTATATTTGCTTTTCTTCTGGCCTAACGCATGAACTCCCACTGGTTGACCATAATCTTTGACATGCACTGCAGCGCCTCCCGCTGCACTTCCAAATTGTCGTGCTCGATGAGCTGCATGACGCGGTCTTTGGCGCCGTAGCTGCGGAGCAAACTTTTCCCGCCAGGGTAGAACCGCACGAACTCACCCAAATCGAAGCACGCCACCGCCACCTACGAGGCAAAAGACGAATTTTTTTTTAGGAATTTAATAGAATGTAAAATCCACGCAACTTTCAGACGAAAGAGTAAGTAGAACGCTGATCAAATCCAGTGACTCTATTCTGCTAATAGCTCATACATTTCAAAACTCATGTGCAGCATTGGCTTCTCCCTTACCACTTCGGCTTCCAGGCTGTCGAGGAGCGCCACCAGCTCCTTGAGCAGCTTGAAGTCGTGCTGCTCGAGCAACGCCGCGTTTTCGCGCCAAAACTTCTCGCAGTGCACCAGCTTGCTGCCCCACTTGAGCTGGGCCGTAGTGACTTCCGAAGCCCATCGTTCGAAGGTGGACAGCTCCCGGTAATTGGCCATCAGCGCGCCGTACACCTGTGGCCATGTGGACCGAGACGTGAAGCAATGTCAGTAACGCAAGTTACTGTTCTACGACACCTCATTCTAGTAAATGCGTGCTATGTTAACACCAACTTCATCTTTCCTCTCTCATTCTCTCTCTCATTCTCTCTCTCTCACCGCTTCGACGTCTTCGGCAATGTCTGGATCCGCCCACGCGCGGTCCTTGAGGTTCGCCAGGGTCTTGGGCAAGCCACAGCCAATCAGCACCGTGGTGCACGCGCACAGGGTAGCGCTCATGGATGCAGAAGAGCTTCCGCCTGGGGCAGAAGTCGACAAGCTCATGTCACCGCCACTGTCGCCGCTGAAGCCGCTGTTTTCGCCAGCGCCACACAAGTTGCGCAAGGTCGCCAGGGACACTCGCACCACTTTCTCTCGCGGCGCGGCTGTGACCTGCAGTGCGCCGAGAATAAAAGGAAAACAAGACAAATTGAGGGCAAATGGATTTCAAAGATGCAACCGTGAAGCAAGCACGAAAGCAATAAATTAATTAGTGTGTTGAGGGACGCTACGCACGCATGCGGACAGCTAAAGAGTCGAGCGCGCACCTGGTCAGCGAGCACAGGCACGGCACCGGCAGCGACAAAGAGCTGCTGCGCGTCTTCGTCAAAGCTCAATGCCCACAGCGAAAAGGTGAGCTCGTACATGAGCTGCGCGTTGGGCTGTTGAGCACTGCCACCGCTGCCGCCGCCGCCCCCACCGGGTGTGGCGCCGCTCTTGGAATGCCGCAAGAGTTTGGTCAAGTAGCCGACGCCCCCGTTCTGGCAAAAGAGCTTGCGGGCGTCGCTGCGGCGGAGCAAGAGCGCCAACGCGCGCACCGCTGCGGCCACGATTTCCCCACCCCCTCCGCTGCTGCTCCCGTGGTTGCCGCCGGGCCCTGCCGCGAGCGCGTCGCAGATCCAGTAGACCAGCGGCTCGCACGAGGAGGCGTCCGACGCCACCAACAGGCGCGCCAAGGAGTGCGACGCCGCCGCTTTGCAGTACGCGTCCGGGCCGTCCGTGCGCAACACCCGCATGAAAACTGGCACGTCGACCGTGAAGGGGCCATCTTTTATTTTAAAAAAAAGAAGGTGCCCACAACATGAGCGCCGTCGAAAGAGAAGACAAAAGGTGCGTGAAATGGAAGGTCACCACCGGAGAAAAACAGTCAATCGTTAGCTTCAACAAAGCCGTAAAAGTCTTGCACGTGTCCAAGCAAAATGAAAGCTTACGCTGCAAACACCTCACCTGCTGGAGCTTTTGGGTCTCGGAAGAGCAGCGCCCGGCGCCTGAGCTCCTTGGCTGACATCGCCACTTGGGCGCTGCCTGTGCTGTCGCTGATGTCGCACTTGCCACTCAACACGTCATCGATTCGGGTCAACGCATACTGCTGGGCTGCGGTGTCGTTAATAAGGGCGACTACTTTTTGCAACACGGCTACTAGCCGAGCAGACATATCCTATGTATATAATAGCAAACAAAAAGTGCCGGAAGGAGAACGGCTTAAAGGTTTGCGCAAGTGTTGCTGTTCACATGAAAGGAACTCCCAAAGCACACGACACCCCATCTAGATCGTCACGACTAACTATGCTACGAACCAATTTGGAATATGGATAAAAATACGACAGGCAGAGAGAGAGTACCCAATTCCCAAATAACTTCAGGTCAAGTCGAAGAGCGAATGCGCACCTGGTCTCCTAGAGTAATGTCGAGGGAGGCTTCCTCGGTGCGTTGCAGGACATTCACGTCTTCCATGGTTAGGAACGCTCGCGCTCGTACGTACTCCGCCCACGGTATATTGTCGAACATGCCCAAGGCCTGCAGTGTAGCATCCATCCAAACAGGAAGAAAAATCCCAATGAGGTGAGTAAACAATGCGGGAATTTCGTAGCAGCGTCGTTTCGCGGTGGGCGCAAGCAGCAAAGTAACAATAGGGAAAAAAAATCCAAGTTCACCTTCTCGCGGCTTACGCTACGCGCGAATTCCATAGTTTATGTGCCGATGGACTTCCCAGACCGGATACACGAAGCTCGGCAGGCTTGGCGTAGCAAAGGAATAGATCACAAGCTATTCGGCAGGTCAAAGGTCGGTAAAGTGGTGTGTGTGTGTGAGCGTAACTCGTGAGCACCTCAATCATAAAAAACGTAGTATTACGATATTATTTAGTGGTTTTTGAGAAAGATGGAAATGGAGCGCACCTCTTTGGCGCCGTCTTCTTTGATCCTGTAGCTTCTGGTTGCTCTAGTGTTAGCTAGGGTCTCCTAGGTAGTGATAGGCTATTGCCAATTTCTGCACTACCATTAGCACGACTTGGCGCTCTATAGTTAGTTCTCTTTCATCTTTCTTGAACACAATCTATAGCGTTTATCTCAGGCAATAGAGTGAAGTGTGCTACAGGTAGTAGTCATGATTGGGTTAGCAGTTACCCTGATCGGAGTGTTCCTCATTGTTTGTCCTAGTCATATAGCCGCGGAGAAAGTTCCAAGTAGTCGGCAAAACAAAAATCGCTCCAAAGTATTCTTACTAGGCGATGCAACGATGGGCCGTACCGCTAAAGCCCTCAGTCACATTCTTGATGGCTGCATTCCCATTGATTACGGAAATCGTTGCGACGTTCACTCTAACGAAACACTGACCAACGAGACTGCCCCTAACGCCTCTGCACCGAGCAGTTTTGCCCCCATAACCCAGGGAAAATCCCGTAGAGGGTGTGAAGACTGTCACGATTGTCAACCTATGAAGTGGTGGTGCAGAGAATTTGATATCGATTTTCTTGATATTGAATTTGCTGCTCACGAAGAGTTCTCCATTCCTCACCGTGGCGTGGCCCATAGCAACAGAGTTGCAGGCTACTTGAAGAAAAGCGCTCGTAAGGGAGACTTTATTGCCTCAAATATTGGATTTTATGACTCATTTACGACGAGCAACTCCTCGTCAATCTATATGCAAGAGCTCGAACGCTTCTTAAATGTGCTGCTGGAAATTTACACTCGGCCTTATATTCGATGGATCACCTCACCATTCCCTGCAAGTGGGCAGCAGATTTCTGGGTGGAGCAATACTACACCATATTTCGAGGTTATAACCCATCTCAACCTTGCGTCCAAGGCTTTGATGAATAAGCATAGCATCAAGGTTTTAGACCTGGCTATGATTTCCAGGTTGCATCATTTTCAAGAGCTACGCCAAGATGCGATACATATAGGCGACGAAAACCAGCCTTGGTACCGCTCTGTGGCCTTTGCTATATTTGTGCAATTTGCTGGTCTTCTTATGAGCCCGACCTGCGAGGCTCGCGACTGTGGTAACAATCTCCCCACACCGAACATCGGAATCACATCCGGCGATATCCAAGGAGGAAACAACACGATGAACGTATCAAACTTCACATCGCAAGATCAATTGAGATAAGCCCTTTTTGTGCACACAGGCAGCAGCAACGCGCGCTTAGCTTTCTTGCATGTAACATTGGTTGAAAATCGCGTCCTCATAGGGCTGATTAAGAATTATTATTGCTTTATATTGCTATGGATATAGTAGATAAGCCACCAGCTCTACCACCGGCCGTCAATAAGCGGGAAATCAATTCACGGAAATGAATGCCCTATTATTGAAGTTACCAAGTATCCCATCCGATATAGAAATGGAGAGGAGAGCCATAAGGTAGACGGAGACGGCGCCCGGCCCGGCCCCGTGGCACCGTGGCAGGGACAGAGGGGGTACAAAGAGAGAATCCCAGGGAACCATTTCGGACGCCAGCTATATAGTATATAGATAATTAATCTGCAGCAGTGTGCTGCTGGGAGCGTCTGATCTCTGATATCGAATATTTTTAAAACTGACAATAAACGGCCCTGCCCGCTGCGTTGGCTTTGGCGTTGGTCTCTCTGGCCTCTGAGCGGAAAACCGAAAAGGCCAAACACCTACGCGAAATCTGAGGGATCCAGTTTTTGGCGGACTGTAACTCGGCCAAATCGCTGTTACCAGACCTAAGAAGTAGCGCAAAATGCTTATCTTCTCCCCTACTTACAGTAGCTGTGAGAAAATAATGGGGTAAAAAAATATAAAAAGGTACCACTTCCTAGCCAAATCACCCCTAAAAAGTACTATATTTTGCATTTTTTGCCTAAAAAGTGAAAAAAAATCACCTTGATAATTTACGGGCTGCATAGACCAGCTAGTCCACTCGTTGCGCTAGCTCTAAGAGTAAACATAGCTATTGGTACTTAATCTTTTGTTCTACAATTTTTTAATTGCAAGGACCTCCGTAAATGTTGCATACTCTATCGCCGCATCGGAGAAGGACAAAGACGAAGGTAATGAACGGCCGATGGCTCTTGGTCCCAAAAGCCATGATAACTGAAAAGCCTATCTGCATTTCCCCGTGCGCAATGAAAATACTCCAGTAAGCCGAAATGAGAACAAATCAGGAAGCTAATGCCAAAGAAAAAAAACTACGTCGCCATGCGTTTGCCCGCCGCTCGTGAGACAAAAAGTAATACTTTCGGGGCCTTTAGTGGGACTTAAACCCTCATCAAAAGAAGGCGTCGAGTCTACAGTAGATGCATTACCCTCTATGCCATAAGCAGCTTTCTGACGCCTAAATATATAATAATTTGAAGCAGTCTGTCTGAAGAAACCCAAAAATATCTGATCCGGAAAGCGCAGATATCATTTCGTCACCAAAAATGCGCTCTCTTTTCACCGCGTTTTAAGCTAGCTAGGGCGCTAGTATTGTCTCTTTCGCTTCGCACGCTAATAGCTAGGCAAATGGCTTGCCTTATACCTACCAAGGATCAGGTAAATCAAGCGCGCAAATTACCCAAACCCTTGATGCTAGTAGGTAGCAACATTTACAATAGATCACTATACATTACTCGTCAATTAGCTCGTGCTATCGGTGTGCTTGTTCGCAAAAGTCAAGGGAACCAATTACTCGGTGAACTTCGTAGTGTCGTAGATATGGATCTTTATCATTTTACTCACTCTTTGGAATACTCACCAAAGTCTGAATCATCACCTTCCCTTTACTTGTTTTTAAATGCTTCCTGCAATGCCTAGCTTATAGGCAGGCCGCACTAGCATTCACGGCATCTAATATTCAAGAGCTCTGCCAAGCTTGGAATTCATTTTATGGCCAGTGCTCCGCATGCTCGAGGGTCTGAAACTTACGAAACAGCTCCATTGCGCGTGCACCAACAACTGCAACGTACCACTATCGTTTTTTGGATTTACTCGACTTCGAACGGATTCTTGTGAATGAATGTGAAGAGAATGTGTTAGGGCACCTAGCCAAGCTGAAAGCTGCGGTGGCCAGTTAAGTCTCAGACTCTTGCTGATTTCTTGAAGAGGTTGAAGCACGCCAAGAACTAGCCCATGCGCGGCGATGACGAACAGGCAACCGAAGGCCTCTTATGATACGTCTGGTTGGCGTCAATCAAGATGAAAGCTGAGCGAATTCCACAGAGCATATATTACGCAGAGCTGACGCTCAATTAAGTATGAAGCATTGCGAGTGAAAAGGAGTGAGGCTTGGGCGGTCAGCTGACGGCAGGAGGTCAGCTTTATGAGGTGCTAACAGAAAAATTAATCATTTCTGAAGGCACTACAGTTCGAGAGTTAGGGTGTTCGAGTTGAGACCTCGACAAAGGGCATCTTTAGAAGTAGGTGGTTGTGATGACTCATCCAAAGGCCCTAGTTTCCTAGCAGAGGAGCACACATGAACGAGCACTAAAGTATTCGAATTCTATGTTGGAGCCTAGTATGCCTCGCTATTGGGGCGCATTGGAGTTAGCTCGTTAACCCACATGCTGGCCATCCTCATTAAAAAAAAA
>Ga0307930_1002000_pt1 | contig 15777 bp, 14 predicted proteins | sample OrgLakmetageno46_FD_203161 | JGI IMG/M metagenome (GOLD analysis project Ga0307930, IMG submission 203161) | Saline water microbial communities from Organic Lake, Antarctica - #46 | ecosystem: Environmental > Aquatic > Non-marine Saline and Alkaline > Saline | place: Antarctica: Organic Lake...
AAGCACTGCCCGGGAGAAGGAGGGGGCATAGGGGCCGCCGGGGTGGGGGCGGCGTGGTGCGGCAGGGGCAGCGCAGGGGCCACAGGCGGTGGCGCCAGGGGCTGAACGAAGCAAGCCGGAAGGAGGTCGCTGGGCGGTAGGACGAGGCTGGCTGGAAAGACGCCCAAGTCGACGGGGGCTGCTAGCGCAGGGGGAGCTTCCGGGGCAGAATTGCCGCGCTCTGCTTTGGATTTTCGGATGAGCGCTGGCCTCTCCTTTATGAGTATCGGAGAAAGGAGGAAAGCAGACTTACTTTCTTCGGAAAAGTGGTGGAGATTTTTCATCGCGTCTCGAGACTTGTCAAGCAAGCGCTGCACGGTGCTCTTCAGCCCAACAGCAGCCTGTGTTTTCTCGCCAGGGTAGCACCAGGGGTCCACGGCGCGGATGAACTCGTTAGCATGGGTTCGGCCAAGGTACTGCTCTAGTATAATCACGTCAGCGACATTGAGAGGAATGCGCAGGGTAATATCAAAGTTTGCGACCCTGTTGTAATAGACGCCGCTCAGCTCGTGGATCTGCGCTTTGACAGCAGAGTTTGCATACTCCCACGCCAGCATCTGGATCTTGTTCCCTGCGAAGCAAGTGGTTGGGTGGTACAACGTCAACGCGAAGCGAACAAGTTTGCAATATCATGCCCCGAATATAGCAACAAAGCAAGCATTCATACCTTGGGCTTCCATTCGAGAGCGGCCAAAGCTGAGCGCTAAAGTGCGCATAAGTTCTTGCGCGCGCGGTCGAAGATATCCGAGACTGCCGTGCTTTGGCCGATGGACAAACACCAATTTATTTATGAGAACCAGAGGCGTGCACGCGAACGCCGGCTAGGCGCCTAATCAAAAGGCGGCGGTCATGGTATACGGACTTAATTTAACCCCGCGTTTAAGGCGGCGGCCTTCTCGTCGATGTTCATTTCGTTAGAAACTCGCCATTTGGTGTGGGACTCCAATAATTTATTTTTCATTTTTCATTTTTCAGTTGGTTTGCTCAGTTTTTTTTTTTTACGAAACAATCTCAAGAAAAGTTGACCCCCAACTTCGCTGATCGTTTTGACCAATGCGGTAGGGTTAGTAGTAGTAGCTCAACATGCGCCATGCGCCGCACACTTCTTTGAAGTGAAGCAAGGTAATAAGTTAAGGCCCGAGGTCTGGAGCCCTGAGACTAAAGAATTGCTTGCGCGCTGTTGCTCACAGTGTATTGTTATATCTATATCTGGCTTTGAGCTTTTGAGAGACCTTCACGTGAAACATGAAACATGAAGTGTAAAGTCTTACCTGTGTGGCTGTGTGGCTACTGCCGCTTTGTATCTCATATTTTCTCTTCGCACACAACACGAAATTCTTTTACAGTCAGGCAACTGGCTTTAGTCGAAGGCGACTAAATTCTAAATTAGTCCCATCCTATGCTATCTCGGGATATCTATAGTGCTAAGTATATACAGCAAATATACAGCGAATTGGTAATCATGATGACGACAGAAGCAGATAAGGCAATAGCAGTGGGGTCTCGCAATCACTTGTGCTATTAAGACTATGAGAAGACGTCGCCGAGGCCAAGGACAGTGTTTTGGCCTGGTTGTGCGCCGTGCGTCTTCACTGCAGCAATTTTGAGGTATTGCACCAACTCACTGCCCGTCAAACCAAGAGCGTCTTGCACTAATTTAGTAGCGTTGCTCCGCGCCGACTGACACAAAACACACGCGTATGCACGCGCATTGAGACAAACCAAGATTGTGAATTACGAGCATCGCACGACGAAATGTACGATTGATCATTCACTTGGCAGAACTTCTAATGAAGGCTTTCTTGTTCTCTTCCGATCTATGTTTTCCTTCTCGCCAAGCCTGATTGTTACCTGCAAAAGGACGAGGCCCTGTGCGCGGGCTGCGTTCTTGACTTCCACTGCCTTCCGCTCGGCCCGTGCCCCAATCACCCCCACTTTGGCCGCATTTTCCGCCGTGAGAACTGACAAGTCGTTTAAAATGCCGACCACCTGTAGTGCCATATGAACCCCCGAAATCATGAAATTTGAGCTAGAAAGGTCTGAGGATGGAATTTCAAAACCAAAATCATTGGTGTGAGTACTCGAAACATTGAATGAAAAGATCACTAATTTTTCACGACCTCCTCTCTCTTAAAAACAATTACAAACGAACCTGTTGCGTGTACTCTGCTGTTGCTTTCGCCTGGACTTGAAGCTGAATCTTGGTAATCATGCTTTCGTACTGTAGTGCATGAGACGCAGAAACGCACGTAGAAATTTAAAGTGGAAAAAGTTTACTTTTTTAAAAAGAGCAGTTTAAGATGAAAATCAAATAGCCCTATAGATAAATAGATAATGTCTCCAGCCATCAGGGAGGCAAAGAGTGGGGATCAGAACCTGGTCGGGGAAGTCAATTCTGAGCAGCTGCAATTGAGTCACTTGCACGGCGCCGCATTGCGCTGCGAGCGCTTTTTTCACCTCCAAGCGTAAGCAAGCAAAGAACGAAGTATAAAATAGGACGCAAGTGGGAAATGCAAGTAAGAAAATGCAAATGAAACATGGTGCTTCGTTAGGCGCAAAGGGGAAGCCAGACAAACCAAGGATAAGTTTTTGGTTTCAACAACGAAGAAAAAATACGAGGAGAACATCGAAGAAAGATGGACCAATGCAAAATGGACGCGCCGCCATACTCTCTTCATGCATATTTATTTACCGCTGCCAGCATGGCGTCTGCCACGGCAGTGCGCCGCTGCCAAAAGTCCACTGGCCCAAACTCTTGGGCAACATTCGAGACGGTGTTCCGGGTAATCAACAAGAATCGCTCGTGGTAGCCTGTGCCAAAACTCGAGTATATGTCACCCAAATTGTGGTCCTGCGGCAAGCGGTACCTAGCAGCGAAATGCCGTGCAAACGAAAATATTTATCATGCAAAGTACTTAAAAAAATACGAGACTACAGGTAGTACCGTTTGACAAAAGTATGTTGCACCGCACGAGACACAAAAAGAGCATGCCTAGAAATCCAAAGAGAACGCCGTATTCAAAAAGTAGGACAACAGCGACTTGAACAAGTGGGAGGTTACGCACTGCAAGCTGAGGCAAATGGTAATGGGCTGCCCGCCGCTGTTCTCGTCCCCACCGCCGTCGCCCGTGCGGGTCAACACCGGCCCGCTGTCGGCTTGGATGCCCTTGGCTGGCGTGTCGCTGAACACCTGCAGAATAATTCAAGACCACGCATGATGAGAAGCACCCTTCGATGCACTACTGTCCTGAATCATCATCTTTCAAAATTGGTGTATGATTATGTGAAGAAAAAGGCCTGGTCTTATGTGCGTCGCACTGTATATTGTATTCGATACCAAATTGACTTGGGTGGCAGGAAAGAGCACGAAACTTCTGCCGATGCCAACCACATGTAGACCAGGGCCGTAAGCACGGTCAGTTTGCACATATGACGTCCAGTCGTTGCGCAAAAGCCCAATCTACCAAGCATTCAAGTAGTCATAAAGGTTATGGTAGAAGGCTCCTAAACTTTGAAATAATGCTACGGTATGCAAGAAGATAATGCGCAGACACAGAGACAAAAACTGAAAGAATCTTGGCAGCGCTTGAATCCTCAAATAACATGAAGAAATCTAGCTTGCTGCACCTGAAGAGGGTTGATGGATGCTAGAGTCTGCCAGAGCAAGAATACTCCGCCGACCACGAGTACAAGCCAAAACTGCGAACGTTGGCTCGAGTTCCAGGATTCGTATAAGGCGCCTACAGGGCCTGGAAACGCGCGTCCTGGTGCACGAACGCGGCGCTGAGCCTATTCTTGGGTACAATAGACAATGGTGAGGTGTGCTTGAAGGTAAACGGAAATGTCAATCGTTCATTTTGGGCACTATTGTTGGTATAATATTCGATAGCTTGAACGCAAAAGTTCTGTCGTATAGTGGAGTACATCAATGCATGTGCATGGAGACGGACAGGTCAACTGTCGAACCAACCTGAAGATTTCCTTGTTGATCATTCTCAAACACTGCCACTGCGCGAACTGCGGCTGCTTCGTCGTCGTCTACTGAGCCGAGTCGATGGCCTCCGCTTCGTGTTGCATTGAGCCTCGAGAGCTCAGATGCCATTTCGTCCTCGCTCTCTCCGTCCTCAACGTCCGAATAGGCACCCGTCGTGGCCTAAATCTAAGAAGACGTTCTTAACTAGATGTCTCCTAGTCAACTCGAAAGTTTCGCCTTGGCCCTAGCAATGCAAGGGTTCCCGCTTCCCTGAGATCTAAAGCCTTCAGGAGTTCATTCAGGAGCGGAGCCTTACCTAGTCGGCTTCTCCGCGTGTTCTTTCAATCTTTCAAGATACGGTTACAGGGATAGGACTGTTGTTGTACAACACTGCAGGAGAAGAGCAGCAGTGCCAGCAGCTCGAGGTCAAAGTGTCTCAGGGTCTGAGCTCCGCCTGCACGCGCCTTTTGCAATGGCTAGAATGGGCCAAAAGATTGCGATTGCCACAATTGCTGCTGCAGCTGTCTTTGTGTCGACATCCTTCGCGCGGGTAAGCAAAGTTACTCGAATTCAAATGAAGACATGAACAGCGGAAATAAACCAAGTGTTCCGAATGCCTGCGTCATCCGATAGAGATTAGCCATGTCCAATACATGAAGTACAAATAATGTAGAATTAAATCTAATGTAGTAGCTTCCAGCATTTCATCTTTGATGGGTGCAGTTCAGTCGATGGTGAGAATGCCGGCTGCTGTCTCTGTTTCCGCTTCTCTCGTACAGGTGGGCACTCTTGAATTCGGATTGGATTGGGACCATCTGGCCCAAACTGTGGCGCCTGAACCCCTCAGTAATGGCTTGCACTACCTGGGAGGGCCCTGGCACAGCGTGGTAATTTACCCGGGCACACTGCAAAACATGGTGTTCTCGTCAGCAGACTCTCCACAGGACGAGCTGCATACCCGCACATCCGACGGCTTGCAAGTTGTCTTAGAAGTGACCTTTCAGTACCAGCTCCTCGTCCATGAGCTGAAAGAGCTTTTTAGTGACTACGGGCCTGACGGGTACTTGAATATTAGAGCACAGGAGACATCGTTCTTTTAGATTTGAAAGTGGAGTATGTCGTACTTCTTTATAAAAGGAAGCTGTAGACTTGCATATCAACATTACTTACCGCTTTATACGGATGCTACTATTACTCCATCGTATGTATTATCCTTCTTATTTGTGCGTTCTTTTCTCTTGTGAATATACGTTTGCATCAGGTATGAAGCGGTTTACTTTGATGTAGCACAACACCTGCTCTCGGAAGCATCGACGAGCTACTCCGCTTACCAATTCTTCAACTCGAAAGAGACTATCGCGGCTTTCATGCAAAAGGTACTAGTCTCAATGCTTCTGATGTATGATAAATTCAGACTATCAGGCTTGCTCACAAATGCAATGATTTCTTGACTTACGTATTCAATGTCGAATCTGTTCCTCTAATATTTGATTTCGTGACCAAGCTTCGACTCTAATATGTGTACTTGACCGGGCAGTCGCTGAATGAGTACTTCACGGACAACTTGCACGCATCGGTAGTGAGCCTTCAGATCCAAAGCTGCCATTTGCCGACCGAGTTCAATGACGCCATTACTGACACGGTAATTCTATTTGGCACCACTTCATGAAGCGTTGTTGTTGTTTTCGGGAATAATGAGATCAACAGATATATGACTTCAATTTCTCAATTTGTACGTTATTCATTACGTCTTGTGTAATGACGAGTAGGTAACCCAACGGCAGAACATTACCAGTGCCAGCAAATACCTCGACCAGCAAACTGTGACGCTTCAAACCAACTTGCTTGTGGCGGGAAAACAAGCCAATGCTACGGTGATTTGATGTGGAATAAGACACTCATTGCACGCGTCCGCTTCTTTTACTTTTGATGACATGGAAATAAGTTTAGAAATTTGAGCTGCTTTTTGTTTAGCTTGCTTGAGGGCTAACAATGAATCCAAGCCAGTCGCAATTCTTCATTGCATCGAACGTTTGTGCACTTGGTTTGCGCGGACTTCATTTTCGGCAGGTGGCAACAGCGGAGGGTGCAGCACAGCAGCTCCTTTTAGTTGCCGAAGCAAATGCAGCCATGGCACTGCAAAATGGCCACGCAGAAGCCACCGCTTATGCTGGAGTCAAAGCGCGGCTCGGCATGACAAACGACGAGCTCTTACGGTATCTACTACGTGCCAAATCTGAAATACGCAACTTTTTCTCGCCCTCTTTTCTTTCTTGTAATGCTTTTAAATTTCTGTACCGTACACAGTTGCATCACCATCTAAAGTTTGCTACTGTAACCCATCTTACCCTTTGGACACAACTCGTGGAATTTACCTTGAGCGTCAATGTTGCCGTTACTGTTTTTTTCACACGTACTCCTGCAGCTACGTCTGGTGGGATGCTGTGGGCTCGAGCGGCGCAACTGGCGGTGGCGACGCAAGCGTGCTAGTTGGTGTGGACCAAGCTGCAGTGATTCAGCAACAGAGCTCACTAACATGAGGCCTTTTATTTCTGCGTGGTGACTACTCATGTCTTTCCTTTTTAGAAATTTATAATTTATCTACAAATCGTGATTGATAAGCATTTTAGGAGCGCGGCCTTAGGGGAATAGGGAAGTTCTTATGACTTGCTTAGTTAGTACATAGCACAAGGGCACCTCGCAATAGGCCCTCGCACTCAAAACGATTTTAGAGGGATCAGCAGAAAGCAGGCTCGCCGCAGTGTTTTGGCCGTATCGTGGTGGCGGTGCAGCTACAGTAGCCGGCAGCTATTTAGCACTTAAGAACTGACAGGTATGAAGCTGCCAGTGAAGCGATCACCCTGGTCGACGCACGGCGATCCCAATGAAGCCCTTTTGTTGCCCATATAGCATTCAGGACAGTGTGAAGAGGACGTCCCCATAAAGGGCAATTTTTTTATGAAAGCACTTTGCCTTTACGAGACCTAAGGGTGCACATACTTCACTCCGATGAGCTACCTAAAGTAACATTTGGATTGGCACTTAACTGGGTCTGGCTAAATAATCATGTACAACCAAGTCTTCCAAAGACTATACAGAGAAATCAACCCGGCTTTTTCTTTAAATTAGGTACTCGAGTCCTCGAATGATGAAAGAAGTGCTCAACAGAGCAAAACATACTTAACTTGGTATTTGCTTCACAAACTACTCTCATAGTGTAGCACTTTTATTTTTATCCTTGAAATAATAATCTCGAACGCTGGAATCGTGTTCAAATGATACTCCAGTACACCAGGCTCACCTAAAGGTGGTGCTTTTGAATTTAAACTCGCATCACTATGCTTCTTCAGACATTTCTAATTCAAAAGCACCACCTTATTTAGCAACATTCAAAATGTTATGTGGCTAATGTCTAATTCAGGTCTATCTATTATTCTTGTCTATATCTATATCTTTTGATACATTTTCAACGCCATGCTGGGCGCCCTTTGATCGTCTTTTTCTTTGGAGCCTCCTTATGTTGAAGTACTTTATCTAATTTTTTTGATCTGTGGTTGAAAGGTAAGGTATGACTCTTACGCGTAGGTTGTGTATCATTGCTTGTCGAGACTTCTTGACTTTTTTGTTTTGATGGAACTGCTGGCACCTTCAGCTGTACCGAAGCCGTATCAACCTCTTCCATACCCACTTGAAAATGTTTGGGAGACTGAAGTTCCGATAGAAGCTCAAGTGCTGCTTCATTACCAGCTGCTGCAGCCTGCATTAAAAAATCAAATCCCCGTGCTCTATTCTGAGGTACACCACCACGTCCTTCGTGGTATAGAAAGGACAGACATAGCATAGATGATGTACAACCAGCGTTCGCTGCCATGGTATACCAGCGCATAGCTTCGAGTTCACTCTGTTCAATGCCGCGTCCTTTTTCATACAGGGATCCTAAATTATATTGTGCCTTAACGTGCCCTGAGTTCGCTGCCACCATCCAGCACCGAACAGCTTCTCGGTCATCGCTTTTTACTAATCCACGACCTTGGTGGTGCATCAATCCAAGATTGAAATTTGCACGCGGGTGTCCACTTTTAGCAGCCATCCCTAAAAAGCGCAGTGCCTCGGCATCGTTGTACTCCTGAACAACGTCATATGCTCCTCGTCCTTGCAAAAACATGATGCCAAGCTGAAATTGGGAGCTCGTGTGACCTTCTAAAGCGGCCGAATGCAGCATGCTGAGAACAAATTCCATCTCGTGAGCCTGGTCGTCTGAAAGAAGTCCCCAAAATTCTCCTTGTCTTTCGCTTATTTGACCGCTTATGTAACGGTATCCTTCCATTGCATTGAAATATAACTCATCGGGAGGTGGTGGAAGCATTGTGCGGCACAAAGGGCATTTCTGGCTAAGGCCATTCAAACGCAGTTGTTCGAGGCAACGTACGTGAATCGCGTGAGAACATGTCGGTAGAATGAACACATCGTCGCCTCGTGACAAAATATCCAAACAAATAGGGCATTTATCATGAAATGCAGCATTGCTGTTATCGGCATAAGAATTTACACTGTTGGCCTCATTGCTGTTGCAGCCTTCTTTGTTACTTGCGATCGTGCAATGTTGTTTCACTGGGATCTCGATGGCGGTGCGATGGTGGTGACGACGGCATTCTCGGCTGCAAAAGTGGTAAGTCTTGCAATCTACCGCATCCATACTTTCGACGTCTTGATGAACGAAGGGAGCATGGCAATGCATACACTCGTGCATCGTAGGCATTTATTTTGAGGATTGAGGATGATTGAGGATTGAGGTGAGAGTTGTGAGTGGCAATCAAGAATTCATTTAAAGATATTTTTGCTCATTCGCTCATTCGTCAAATTCCCTCTATTACAATATGTACAAAAATACTGCACTTATGAATATCGCATTATCGCATATTTTATGAATATCGCATTATCGCATACTAACATACTAAGTAATCACTGCCAATGCACTTAATTGCTGCCTTCTAGGTAAAAGCTTACTGAGATGCTTATGACAATAAAATATGCATGGCAGCCACACAATTGCCAGACCCAAATTTCAAGTCGGCCGGAAATATGAATGCAGTCAACTACTTAGACGGCCTTCTACTCCAATTTAGGCGAGTGATAAGAACTCAGCCGAGCTTGGCCTTCTACTCTAGTGTAAGCAGGTGACAAGAAATTAGCCAAACTCCCATAATGAGGGACCCAACTAAAATGGTGCCCTTCACTGTTACTTACTAATTTTTAATGGCTGCACATGCTTCGATGGATAATTTCTTGAAAGCGGGGTTAAATAATCCAGTGAATTTTGAGACAGGCCCCGAAGGGCCGGAATTAGAAGACTAACAGGTAGAGAAGAAAAGCAAAGCAGCGCAAACTAGACCTAAGAAGCTAATCAGGCGCACATGCCCGAACCACCTTTTTTACCAGCTGAATTACACGACCATTGCTTGGCGAGTTCAACTCACAGAATAAGGCGGCTATATGTACCACTCTTGACTAGTTGAGAGCTCTCTTAGTAGAGCAGAGAAAGGAAAATTTGATAGTAATTACAGGCCCCAAAGAACCAGAATTAGAGAGCTAACAGTCGGAATAGGAAGAAAGCAAAAATTAGAGTACCGAGGAATAAGTCTAGCATACATTTAACCGAGAAGTCATGAAAGATTTGATAAAAGGTCCTGTAGAAACTTGCCCGAGTTCTCACACACACACAAACCCTGCGAGAGTCTTGCATAGGAGTAGGTTTAAGGTTGAGGCCAAATACTCCCAGCTGACAAGCCGGCCGGGCGAGAGGAGGAGAAAGATGAGGAAGAGAAAGAAGAAGAAGAAGAAGAAGAAGAAGAAGAAGAAGAAGAAGAAGAGGAGGAGGAGGGAGTAATTTCGTGGCGTTACTATCAACCCAGATGCCAACGACCACGTCAACAAAAATCCCAACGATTCCCACTAAAAAGATGTGGTCAGATGTTGGATAACTCGTTATGTCCACCATTTCAGGAACCTCATAAAGGATTTCGCCAATCAAGAGTCTAACGCGGGACATAGAACTATGAAAGCTTCTGTTGAATTATTCCTAACCACTTGGACCATTCTAAAGGCAGGGTTCACGTGTGAAAGAAATTAAAGGTAGCTTCGGTTGTTAAGAGGTTGTTACGTTAAGAGTGAAGAGACTGAGGCTTGAATTTTGGTACTTCTCCTATTAGAAACCGAATTCCATCGTGTACTGCAGTAGTAAAAGCCGTTAAGAGCGCGAGGGCTGAGGGCGAATTTCGCCATTCTTATTACCCGGAACTACCTGTACTTCAGCTGGGTTTGTCTCGTATTATCGCCAATGTTAATGGTACTGTATTTCGCTGGTGGCTGTGCTATAAATATTCATGATAGAGGATAGAGTAAGTATCCAGCCCAGTGTTGAGATATTTTTATGCTAGATTTTTGGTGTGCCATTAAGTCAAGCCGAAGCACAGGACTACCCATATTCGTGGCCACAAGGGGCGAGGCCAAAATGCATGACTCGAAAAGCTGCGCGTCACCAAGCTCTTTTTGGCTGTGCCTTGCGTTGCCTTTGTTGCTGGTTAAGATAGTTGTCGGCCGCCATAGCTGACACCCCTTGTCCTGTACTCTGACTAGCTCCGTTTCTTTGCTGGGGAGGTGGGTTGCCGGGAGGGCGTAATCTACCCTTGCGTGGTCCTGGACCCTGTGAAAGGGCAACCGCTGCAGTCACCTTCGCAGCAGGCAAGCCTCTCCCCTTTTGGCCGCCATTATTTCTTTCTACTGAGATACTACTGGGTTGATTTCTTTCCACCGCTACAGTGCTACTTCTGCTGACAGTACTGCTGTTTGAGCTGTTTGATCTGGCATTGCTGGTTGGGGTGCCGCTCTCTCGTCTTCTCCGCCAAAACTTTGCTGCGAACCCGCTTAAAGCTAAACAGAGGGGGGCAACCAAATAAGTGGTGAAATGTAGTCCACTATGAAAAAATCTCACAGTTCAAAGCATTCCTGTTCTTCGTCTCACCTCCAGTGGCAGTAGATGCCTGCCGCCATCTCGTTTTCCCTGAAACAACGCCCGCGGGTCTCACGGGCACCATTTCAACCTACGTTTAAAAACGCCGAAGGCGATGATGAAGATGACAAAGATGGTCACACATACTTTGAAGCTTAGCGCTTGGTGGAATTAATGCGGCATTTTGATACTTTTGAACGAACCTTATTGTTGTAGAAGACTATGTCATTCTCGGGTGGCGTCTCCGCTCGGTCGTTGTAGCTTACTAGGGTGTTAGGAGATTGGTGGTGAACGACAGAAAAAGGTTAGTGCGACTGCTCTGAAACAGAAGAGACTACCTATCGAATGAATGGAGCTATGGTGCTGGGCTACTTAGGTCATTGCAAGGTATTTCGGCGTTTAATGTTCAAAATAGTGCAAAGGTAGCAAGCACCGTGGTAGTCGCTTTCTCCAGAGGAGAATGCCTCGACTGCAGTTCGCTCCAAAGCAGCACTATCGGAGGTGCCAATCGAACTAGTAGAAGTTGAACCTTGGCTCTCGGGCTTAATCGAGCGGGAGCTTGCGGAACCGCCCATTGGATGAAAGGGGGTGCCTTCTCTCGGCGAACCCCTCAGAAAAATGAGAAAAATGTGCGAAGTCGCCACACGGGATTAAATCGCATTTCGCAGTTCATCTCCGAGGAATAAGGTTCTTTCTACTACTGCGATGCAGATTCCCAGGGCCCGTGATTGGTCAATTTTGGCAACTCAGCCTTCCCTTATTATTTCCCATTTCTCCATGAACTGGACTGCGTACTGCGTACTGCGTGTTGCTTTTTGCCTGAACTACTTTGCAATCCCGCGCTCCCGCTTTCCCTAAGGGGCGAACCCTTAACAAAATAATCTTTTACAACACCTTAATATGGCATGGTCATCGTCTTTGGTCATCGATGCGGTCGCCGCCTTGGTGGCCGTGGCCGGACTTGCGGTGTGCTTGCCACGGTGCTTGCGCACGGTTGGCGTCCGAAGGCTGCCCTTGCCGTTGATTCTGTTCGCTGTAGGCGCACTGCTAGCGTGGTGCTCCACCGAACTACAGTCTCATGCTGGCGGTAGCGATGACGCTTCTAGCGCTGGCATTGATGATGGCGGCGACAACGACGACGGGACTGAGGGTTCAGCGGCACGTTGGGAAGCGTTTCGTAGTGCACCTGTACTGCAGGGCCTAGGAGCTGTGCACGCATTGCGCGTAGCGTCACCGCAGCTATCATACTGGCTGCTGTTGCCTCCCATTATCTTTACTATGACAGCGAGCTTGCCATGGGCCTCCCTTCAGCAGTTGTCGAACAGCGGCAGCTGCGTGGGCTATTTGTGGGCATTCCCCTGGGCGGCGCTGGGATTTGCAGCAACAGGGGCATTGGTGTGCGGTGGCGCAATTGCCGTGGTTGCAAAATGGCTATTGCCTCACTCGGGCGAGTGGTCTTGCGCGCAGGTGCTTCATTTTATCGTGTCTACGTAGTTTTCTATTCATTGCGTTCGTAGGGATGAAAAGATGCAAGTCAAACATCTTGACATCATGGAGTCAGCAGAGAACTGTTGTTACTTCGATTTCGTGCTAGCTGATTCTGCGACAGTTATTTTCAAAAGGCCTGTATGCCATCCATCTCTGCCACATCCTGCACGTTTTTCTTATTTTTCGTATCATAGGCCGTAGCACTTGGTGCATGCCTCGCGGTACCAGACCCCACTGCTGCTGTCGCAGTGCTACGGCAGCGCGGTGCGCCCTCGAGCCGACTCCCCGGCCTTCTTGAAGCTGAAGCAGCGCTCAGCTTAGGTGCCGCAGCGTTAGCCTTTGCGGCGGCTGCTGCGGGTATGAGTGATCAGAGTCTTGACAGAGCGCTTCCAGTCGCGAGTGGGAGCACCAGCCGCAGCGACGGCAGCGGTGACTGGATCTACGGCGATGAAGACTCATTCGGCGAAGGGGCACTCTGGGTGCTGCGACTGCTGCGGTTGATCGTTGGCGGGCTAATTTGCGGACTTCTAGCGCTGCTGTTCCTCTGGCTCGTTGTAGCGCCATTGCGCAGGAGTAGCTTCAGCGCAGCTCCAATGGGATCACCTCTTCAGGACACCACCTCGGGTGCACATGCCGGACTCACCGCAGCGATCGCGTGCTACGGTGCCTTTTTTGCGGCTGAAGCACTCTTGCAAGCGTCAGGAGTAGCAGCTGTTGTGGTGCTCGGGCTTGGAGTAGCGCACGGCGCCGGTCTTGCGCCTTCTTCTTTAGCTCATTCGAGTGGTATCATCAGTGGTGGCAACAACATCGGAACTTTCCGCCGGCCAGGTGTAGGATGGGCGGCTTCCCTTGTACCCTGGACCAACGGTGGTGCCAACGTCAACAACAGCGGCGCTAGGACTCTAGCGGTTACTTTGGAGTGGGCCTTATATTTTGCAGCGGGATCAGCTTCTCAGCGCGCCTTTGTGCGCTCCACCGCTGGCACCGAATGGCTCGACTTTCAGGGCTCCGCCGAGAGTGAAAATGGGATTGAACCGTCGTTGTCGGCGTTGGATTTGGTGGTAAATGCTATTTTTCTCATGGTTGTAGCCATTGTGTTCCGCGGCGTCGCTCTCGTCCTCTTCAATCGCGTGTCCACTTACCGACGCGGTAATCAAGGTAGCCAACTCGAAGGCAGCCAAAGGGGGACTAATAATGACACTAGCAGCAGCATTGGCAGTTGGTCGACGCGTGAGCTGCTGGCTGCGTGGCTCGGCGGGATTCCCCGCTTTGGTGCTTTGGCGATAGCCCTTGCGCTTCAGATCTCGCAGCGCACTCCTTCAGAGAGCTACAACAGCAGCAGCACTAGCACTAGCACTAGCAGCAGCGGCCAATCCGAAGGCGGGTTGCAGCGGCAAGAGTTTTTACTCTACGTGTGTGGGGCTGTGTTTTTGTCGCATTTGGCAGGCAGCTGCGGGGGGTTGCTTTTGCTCGAATCCCAGACGCTTTGGCCCTACCCTGCGGCGGACAAGGAGGCTTGGGCGCGTGCAGCGGGGCTGCGGAGAGCGGTGCGTGGGTTTATCATGTGTCAACTTGTGATGACGATGATGATGAGAATCAGATCTTTAAGATTGACGCATGCACTCTTTGTATTTGGCTCTTGCTGGTCTTACATTACGCACCTGCCCTGCACTGAGGACGTATCAGTACGCAACATTTTTTAATGCGAACACTGTGGTTCCTTGCCCTAATGTAAAACAGGTGGCGAAATTGGAAGCCCGCACGCACGGGCGCAAATGGGCAGCCCAACACCGGCAAGCACTCTGGGGCAATCCAACCCAAAGAGGCAGCAGTAATGGCAGCGAAGAAGGCAGCAAGCAAGAACTCGCCGCGCTGTCGACTTTGCTTCTTGGTGAAGGTGGAGAGAGAGGCCGCAACAACGACCACGACGACGATGCGCTCGCCCTCTCACTGGTGCCGTCGTTTTTGGGCGGCGATGTGCGCGTGCGCGGAGATGGCGCGGTATCGCTCTTGGACCAACACGGCAAACCACTGGTGCGTTGACGCTAGTATTTGCCTAGCAATGATCTCAATTATATGCACTGTTGTGATGTACTATTGTTTTTCATTTCATGCAAACCTGTTGTGTTGCATTTCGGGTCATCAGGTAGTGGACAGTGCAACGGCAGTGCTGAACCTCTTCGTGCGCTCGAAGAAAGATGCCATTGGCACCAAGAACACCAACAGGAGCACCAGTGGGTGGCGGCTCGACCCTCAACATGCCCTTGAAGCTGCTGTCAACCCCAACAACAACAACCATGGCAGCAGCAGGGCAGGGAGTGTTTCTTCCGCGGCACTTCCTGCTGCTCTTTCTTCTGGCGACATTTCAAGCGCCGAAGCAGACTCTTCTTCTCCTTCTTACGTCACGGACTTCACGATTTTGCTCGCGGCTGGACTTGAATTGCAGCGCGTCAAATCTTACGGTGAGCATACTTCAAATTCGAAGGTAGCATACATGATTTGAGCCAACAATGAAGCCTCTAAAGTAAACTGCTGATTTTCTTTCTCCAAGGGACTTAACGTAGCTCTTAATCTTGTTTTTCAAGTCATACTGGTTGCTTAATTGTGGATATTTATGCTCTACAAAGCGAATTGTGCGGATCCTTATTTTTCACGTGCTCTTTGCTTCTTCTCATCAGGTGATTCAAAGCAGTCCACTTCGTTTCGAGCTCTCTTTGCCAATGGGCTTAATGCATCGTTCACCGAGCGCGCTGTGCTCTATGCGGAAGACGCACGATGCCGCACTTTGCTTTTGGGCTCTTCGAAGCGTGATCCCAATCCTTTGACGTTTCGAGCAGCGGATCTCGTGAGCGCGAAAGAGGTACAAGCGTGTAGATGAATATTGACAAGAAAGGACAGTACTGCTGCAGTGTGGCATGGTCAAATACGCATGAGTTGATACCAATGAAAATGTGATGATCTGAGCCTGAATCGTGTTTCTGTATCGTTTTTAAGTCTCACTGCCTTACTTTTGCTGCTGCTGCTGTCACACAGGTGAGCGTACCATCCCTCAGCCCGAGCACAACCGCGCTGCAGCTCACTTTCTATGTGCCAGGGGGCGGTGATCGTCGTGACACTGCGACTAAGCATGAGAATGAAACGGCTTCATTGTCCACTGCCATGGAGTCAAAGGTGGAAGAAGGGAAAGCCGATTATATTGAAAATAACGACGCAAGAAACACAGATGACACAAACATTGATGAGACCACTGACATGAATGAATCCCTAA